>Ga0316576_10002457_pt1 | contig 10547 bp, 10 predicted proteins | sample S0NA_FD_203075 | JGI IMG/M metagenome (GOLD analysis project Ga0316576, IMG submission 203075) | Rhizosphere microbial communities from salt marsh grasses in Alabama, United States - S0-2_050615r3r5 | ecosystem: Host-associated > Plants > Roots > Rhizosphere | place: USA: Alabama | collected... | reverse complement strand
GCTCAAAAGAGATATTAAAAAAGGCCCTGGTAAGATTTGATGGCACATTAATTGTGGTCTCACACGACAGGGATTTTCTCGACGGGCTTGTGAGCAAGGTGTACGAGTTCCGCAACAGGAAGATCAAAGCACACCTGGGCGGAATAGCTGAGTTTCTCAGAGCAAGAAAGATTGAATCACTGAGGGAGCTTGAGAAGAGAGAAACAGGCTCAGGAAAGAAGAGTGTCGTGACCCCTTCTGATGAGAAGGCAGACAGCCCTCCGGAGCCAAACAGCAAAATGCGCTACCAGGAAAGAAAGGAGACAGAGAGAGTTTATCGCAGGCTTAAACGTCAGGCTGAACAGGCTGAAGAAGAAATTTCAAAGCTTGAGGAAGAGATTTCTGTCATGAATGCCAGGCTTGCTTCAGGTGACAGCAACGCACTGAATGACACATCGTTTTACGAAGCCTACGAGGACAGGAAGCAGACACTTGAAGCGCTGATGCAGCAATGGGAGAAAGCCCACAGTGAGCTGGAGAGTTTTATGTCAGAATACATGAATCACGATGATAGTATTTGAAAGGAAATACCCGGTCAATATCTTTAATACTGACCTGACCGGCAGACTAAGTCCCGGTGCCCTGTTCAATTTCTTCGAGGACCTTGCCGGCAGGCATGCCACTGTGCTGGGATGGGGGCACCATGACATGATGAGCACCGGTTTCTTCTGGGCCCTGTCACGAATGGTAGTGAAGATTGAAAGCCTGCCGATGGCAATGGATGAGGTAACCATACGTACATGGCCCCGTGGTACGGAAACGATCTATGCCTTACGTGACCTTGAGATGTATGATGCGTCGGGGAAACGCCTGGCAGGAGCCTCATCATCATGGATAATAGTTGATTACAATACGCGCCGGGTACAGAGACCCGACAGGGCTCTGGCAGGACTGAATGCCAGGTTCCCGGAAGAGAGGGCGCTCGACACCAATGCACGCAAGGTCCCATCACTGCCTCCGGGTAATAACTCGGTCACCTCACTGAAAGCCAGACTTGATGATATTGACGTAAACAGGCATGTCAACAATGCCCGTTACATTTACTGGGCAACGAATTGCTATGACGAGGAGTTCATCATATCACACATGCCTGACATTATTGAAGTGAACTATCTAATGGAATCACATCATGGTGACGGAATAAAAATTCTGACGGGTGCAGGTGATAAACATGATAGGTCTTTCATTCACTCGATAATTCGAGAAAGTGACAGCGCGGAGCTCTGCCGCCTCAGGATAAACTGGAAAGAGAACGGGCTTTGAAATCTTTATTAACTTTATAGCATGAGAAGGCATCCGTCATACAAATCAGCAGCAGTCATAACGGTTATTACGATGGCCATGCTGGCAATGTCATGTTCCGTGACAAAAAATGCCGTTGACACCAAGGACATGTCATATATCTACAATCCTTCAAGGAATGTCTATACACCCTATATTTCAGTATATAATCAGGATGATGAAACATCAGTCCTTTCCATTGGCATACTGAAGGGAGAGCTTTACTTTTCAGAAGCTAATCCTCAAGGAATACCCCTGGCTTCCGTGCTGGTGTCGGTAAAACTTTTTGACAATACCCTCGGAGGTGCCCTGGCTGATACAGCAAGGTTTAAAAATGACATACCCCGCAGTGACGTGAATGGTTTGTATGTCTTCAATATACCACTGAAGGCATATGAGGGAAATTCATACACAGCCGAGATAAAGATCATAGATCTGATCAGGCAGCGTACCCTCCAGACGTTTGTTGACTTTGAGCGTACAGGAAAGTACAGCGGTCTGAATTACAGGATCAGGGATCATTTTACGAAAAAAGAAATTTACAGCCGCGTGGTGAAGCGTGACCAGTATATCAATGTCCTCTGTCCGTCTCTTCAGCCCGACACTCTATGGCTTTTCTATTACAAGCCTGTAAAGGAAAAACCTCCGGCACCATCAACCATTTTACCTGAGGTGACTCTTGCTCCTGATCCCGAAAGAATTGTTCCCATCCCCTATTCTGACACTCTGCCAATGATGTTCCCGGTTGAGGGAATCTACCTGCTTTCTCCGGACAGTCTTATACGTGAAGGCCTTGTAATCTTCAATTTCGGTCCTGACCATCCTTCGATGACCTCTCCTGAGACAATGATACCTCCTCTTACTTATATTGCCACTCCGGAAGAGATGGACACGCTTCTTACAGCAGACAAACCCAAACTTGCTCTTGACCACTTCTGGCTGCAACGCACCGGCAGCATTGATAGGTCAAAGGAACTGATAAGGATATATTACAACCGCACCCTCTTTTCCAACTATTACTTCAGCTCCTACAAGGCCGGATGGCTTACTGACAGAGGTATGATCTACATTATCTATGGCCCGCCGGACAAGGTTTACAAAAACGCTGAGGGTGAGAGCTGGGGATACAAGAGACCACCTGTAAAGAGCCGCTGGGGCTCGCGGTATACTTTTGAAGAGCAGTACCTCTGGTTCAATTTCAGGAAGGAAAGGAACATTTTCTCTGAAAACGATTTCATACTGAACAGGGCAGGCACACCCGTGAGCTACTGGGATATCGCGGTGGCCCGGTGGCGTGAAGGCAAGGTATTCAGACTCGATAATCCCGAAGAGCTGCAATGATATACAGCGAGAAAGAGTTCATCTTCGGCATGCACCCTGTTATGGAAGCGATAAAGGGTGGCAGGCAAATAGACCGTGTCATGGTACGTCGCGGGCTGCATGGAGCATCATATCACGAGTTGATGAAGGTCGTCGGCGAGATGGGCGTGCCCTGGCAGGTTGTACCGCAGGAGAAGCTTGACTATATCACCCGCAAGAATCACCAGGGGGTTATCGCATGGCTGTCAGCAATAGAGTTCCAGAACATCGAAAATATCCTGCCACATCTCTGGGACGAAGGAATTGATCCTCTTCTGCTGATGCTTGACGGAGTAAGCGACGTGCGCAATTTCGGAGCCATAGCGAGATCTGCATCATGTTTGGGAGCACACGCCATCATCATCCCTGAAAAGAACTCGGCAAGGATCTCGGCTGACGCCGTGAAAGCTTCTGCCGGAGCGCTCAGTACCTTCCCCGTATGCAGGGTAAAAAGCCTGACAAAATGCCTCAGTTACCTAAAAGACTCAGGATTGAAAGCAATTGCCGCCACAGAGAAAGCTGAAAAGCAAGTCAGCGCAGCTAACGTGTCCGGACCGGTTGTAATTATCCTGGGGTCGGAAGAAAAGGGCATCAGTCGTGAGCTGATTGCGATGTCAGATACGCAGGTTTCAATACCTCTATCCGGGGCAATCAGTTCGCTGAATGTTTCCGTCTCAGCCGGGATATTATTATATGAGGTGAACAGGCAGAGGGGTAATAGCATGGGGCATGGAGCAACGAGCACGTAGTAAGGGAGGGCCGAGCGTTAAGAAATGACCCTGTGGGTCATTTTAGTGAAGGAGCCTGTTTGCAGGGGAGGCTAGAAGCAAGGGGCAAGGAGCAAGGGGAATAAAGGGTTTATTATCTGATCTTAAGAATCTCAGGCAATAGGCAGTAGGCAATAGGCAATAGTGTTGAGGAAGAAGAAACGATGAAATATCAACGCGTAACGTTATTTACCCGATAATTCCCCGTATCCTGTCGTCAAGCTGACGCTGGTCAGCTGTAAATGAGGCAATGCCGGCCAGAGTAAGCATGGTATCGAGGGCAAGCTCTCCTGAGAGCACCCTTTCTTTCCATGAGGCCAGCACCGGTATCTTTCCTTCCGCAGCAATACGGTCATTGTCTTCTTTGCTCATCCGCGGAAACATGTCAGGCAGTCCTGCCTCATGGACTCTCTCAACCAGCTGCTCACCCGTCAGCGGCATCTGCCTGTTCAGTGCCCTGCCCAGATCGATGACACTCCTGGGCACCTCCCAGAACTTCTCAATGCCAAGTCCTGCAGCATTATCATTGAGTGGTACATCATAATGCCAGCCCAGCCTGTTGGAGAATAGCCCGTTGAGCGATTCCCGGCCTGCCGCTGCTACTTTAGGTGGCATGGTGAATACGTCAGTGCCGGCCAGCATATCAATCTGGTTGTAGTTTCTCATGCTGGCAGCTATCTGCCTTGTCTTCCAGTTATTCTCAGCCGACAAGCGGGTAACCCACATCTGTGACGACAGTACAGCGTTCTCTCCGGCGCCAGTGCCGTCACCCAGTTTGTTATCCGTAATGAAGGCACCGATCCTGCCCAGAAATACATTAAGATAGTCGGGTTTGGCCACCAGTGTGACGAGGGCATTCTGCCTGGCGCTGAACTCCAGGGTGAAGTTGATCCGGACACCCTGTTCACGGAGCCTCCGCGCTCCTATCAGGCCTTCAGGCGTATAAGGCACCTTGACAATGAAATGATCAGGGCATAGCTCCCTGTAGCGCAGTCCATATGATACTATTGCCTCGATATCGTGAGCAGTATCAGTATGAAGCTCGACACTGACCATGCCACCAAATTTCCTCGCCAGGCGCAGTCCGTGACGGGCATTAAGAATGAATGCTATTTCCTTTACCTGTTCATCCTCCGATAAGTGCTTTACAATCTTAACCGCCTCAGGGATAAAATCATCATATATCCCTTTTTGTATTTCATTGTTTAGCAACGTATTATTGGTTGTCAGGGCTGTCATCTCAGCTGTCCAATTGGCCTCTGCCTCTTCAATGTCACCTGTGTCGAGCCACAGTTCAGTGCCGGTTGAACGAAGCGACTGCCAGAACGGATCATATTTAAGTGCTACAGGCCTGTCGTCTATACCTGAATTAATGAAGGTTGCCAGTTTTTCCATATACATTACATTCATATCGTGAGTGTTTTATTGTATGACCTCATTATGAACCTGTCGCAGGCAGAGCTGCGCAAAAGATACATTCAAACCAGCATTGAAAATACAAATTATCTTTCTTAATGCCCGGTTGTTTACTAACTTTACGATATTAAACGACAAAATCATGAGGATTTTTGCAGTTCTAACACTTTTATTCCTGTCACTTACAGTACAGGCACAGGTGCTGTTTGATGATTATTTTACTGACCACACGATGAGGTTTGACTTCATGCTGGCCGGAAACAGCACAACTACAAAGGTTTATCCTGTCTCTCTTAAGGAAGAACCCTTCTGGGGAGGTTCTCTCACCAATCTGACCGATAGTTTCGGGTATGGCAATTTCAGGTACGAGGTTTTTGATGCTGCCACCGGCACATTGCTTTATTCCCGCGGTTTCTGCACTCTTTACCAGGAGTGGCAGACAACGGCCGAGGCCAAAAAGATCGAACGCAGCTACCACGAAGTAGCCACCTTCCCGTTTCCAAAGAATAAGGTGAATTTTGTGCTGAGCATACGCGGACGTGACGGTACATTCTCAAAACTGTATGAAACGGAGATTGACCCTGCAAGCTATTTTATCATCAGGGAAAATCCGTTAGCAGCCCTTGCTACACGTATTTACGGTTCGGGGGATCCTCATACATCGCTTGATATAGAATTCATTGCCGAAGGTTATACAAGGAGTGAGATGGATAAATTCAGGGCAGATGTGAAACGCATTGCAGACGTACTCTTCGCGGAAAGACCGTTTGACAAATACGTTGATAAGATTAATATCTGGGCGGTTGAAGCTCCATCACAGGAGTCAGGTACCGATGTGCCGGGCGAAGATATTTATGTCAACACCGTTCTCAACACCAGTTATTATACATTCGACGTAGACCGCTACCTGACAACCAAGGATTTAAGGATGGTCAATGATTACGCTGCCGCAGCACCTCATGATCAGATAGTGGTCCTCATAAACAGTTCCAGGTACGGTGGTGGAGGTGTCTACAACTATTACAGTGCTGTGACATCAGATAATCAGTTCACGCCCCAGGTTTTTACGCATGAGTTTGGTCATGGCTTTGCAGGACTGGCAGATGAGTACTATTCATCAGATGTTGCCTATGAGGAGTTTTACCCTCTCGACGTAGAGCCATGGGAACCCAATATAACCACCATGGTAAATTTCGATGCCAAGTGGAAAGATCTTATAGCAAAGTCAGTGCCTGTTCCTACTCCTAATAACAAACGCTACATTGGTGTCACAGGACTCTTCGAGGGAGGAGGATACTCTGCAAAAGGGATCTACCGTCCGTCATATGACTGCCGAATGAAGAGCAACCAGGCTGATTCGTTCTGCGAAGTATGCCAGCGGGCTATAGAGGATATGATACTCTTTTACATCAAGTAATCATTGTTCATAAATGCAGAGAGGCTGTCTCAAAATTGGGCAGCCTCTCTAAATCTTCTATCAGGATTTATTTTTCCCGAGGTTAAGTGTTGATTTATTTCTTCTTACCGGCACCCGGTGTAGAAGGTTTGGTAGCTATGGAGTCACGCATGCCCGTATCGGCTTCGATATTCTTCATACGGTAATAATCCATGATACCGAGGTTGCCACTCTTGAAGGCTTCTGCCATAGCAAGAGGAACCTGCACTTCTGCTTCGATAACCTTGGCGCGCGCCTCCTGTGCCTTTGCCTTCATCTCCTGCTCATAGGCCACAGCCATGGCACGACGCTCCTCAGCCTTGGCCTGGGCAATGTTCTTGTCGGCGTTGGCCTGATCCATCTGCAGCACTGCTCCAATATTCTTACCGATGTCTATGTCAGCAATATCAATTGAGAGTATCTCAAAGGCGGTCCCGGCATCGAGCCCTTTTTCAAGTACGGTTTTGCTTATGCGGTCGGGGTTCTCAAGTACCTCTTTATGGCTATGGGCTGAGCCAATGGATGATACAATCCCTTCTCCCACGCGTGCAAGGACAGTTTCTTCACCCGCACCACCGACAAGCTGTTTTATGTTGGCTCTAACTGTCACCCTGGCTTTTGCAATAAGCTGGATTCCGTCACGTGCGACAGCAGTCACAGGGGGTGTGTCAATCACCTTGGGGTTGACTGACATCTGCACTGCCTGGAAGACATCGCGCCCGGCAAGGTCAATGGCGGTGGCCATCTTGAACGAGAGATCTATATTTGCCTTGTTAGCAGACACAAGTGCATGGACCACCTGAGCTACATGACCGCCCGCAAGAAAGTGTGCTTCAAGCTCATCGCGGATCAGTTTCAATCCTGCCTTGTCAGCCTCTATCATGGCCCCCACAACAACCGAGGGCGGTACTTTCCTCCACCTCATGAAGATCAGTTGAAGGAGACTTATCCTGACACCTGAGACAAGTGCCTGGAACCACAGGCCAATAGGTATGAAGTAAAGGAGTATCCAGAGCAGTATGACTGCTCCGACAATAATGATTACATAAATTCCCAGTCCGCTCATAATTATCTTTTTATTGGTTTTACAATAAGCTTGTTGTCATCAATTCTGATTACTTCTATATCCTGCTTCGGATCAACCAGTATATCTACCGATTTAGCCTCATAATACTCTCCATTGACAAGAACCTTTCCTCCCGGTGCCAGACGTGTTACTGTCACACCCCTGTCTCCGGGCTTTACTTTTCCTTCCTGTGTACCCACGGTATCGACCTTGCTGTCTATTGCAGTATTCAGCATCAGCTTCCTCCATGTGCCTGCCTTGAGCATCAGCACTGTAATTATAACCATCACTGCCAGTGTGCAGCCCAGGACGATGAAGCCAGCCTTCGTTCCATAAGTGGTAAAGGAGAACACTATGGCAGTAACCAGGCTGATCGCACCTCCTATGCCCGCGATGGTAACACCCGGTATCAGCATGAACTCGATAATGAAAAGCAGTAATCCAAGTATAATCAGGAATATTATGAGACCAAGAGACATGTTTTTTGTCTTTTATATTACTACTGTTTCAAGACTTAGTTCCTTCAGTTTGGTACTCATTTTCTCAACAGTGGCTGCATCAGCTATTTTAATAACGCATCCGCCCTTTATGTGAGTTAGTACCGCACATTGTTCAGCCTGCAATTCATCGTGGCCACACACCTCAACGAGAGATGATATAACATGCTCAAAGCTGTTTACATCATCATTGACCAGCAGAAGCGATCGTTCATTGACTCTGCCTCTGCTGCTGCTGTGCGGTTTTGGTGCTCTTTTAGTCATTGGGCAATCTCTTTATCAGTTCCTTTGCTGCCTCGACGGGTATCTCATACCTACCCACGTAGGCTACTACCCTTGCAGAGCTGTAGCCATTACGAATCAGCAACGAGACATATTCGTCAGCGCTATCAAATGTAATAAAATTACCGATTAAAAACACAGTTTCGTCGTTGTTGTTTTTTATAATGTCAAGCCCCCTCGCACCTGCCAGCAGTGTCAGCTTTTCGATAAGCTCAGGTTTTGCGGGCTTATCAAGGCGCATCACCTCTGCCCTGAAAGAGAGTGTCCCCACCGCCACCGTATCTGCCGGTTCAACGGTTTTTAAATCTTCTTCATCACCAGGCTCGCCGGGCAGCGGTCGGCCTGCCCATTCATTCTCAAGAATGGCTGCCCGTTCCATTGATACCCGTGTGTCATCCATCAGGGCAATGATAAAAGCATCAGGGAATCCGGCTGAGCGTGCTTTAGGCAGAGCCTGCCTGGCATCTTCAATACGACGGAATAATCCGGTGTAATAGAATGTGATTCCGGTCTCCTGCTTCAGTTTTCCGAATACAGGGAACAAACCCTTAAAAAGCATCGGGTCAAGAGAATTTTTAAATGCAGCTATCTGTATAGTGTATACCAGTCCTGCAGGCAGCTTTATATCTATCGGTACAGGATTACCCGTGCTATATGACTGAGATGGCCTCAATTCGAATCGTGAGTAGACGTGAGCCTGCTGTGGCTGCACCTTTTCTTCCGGCAGCGGCGGTGGTAGCGTTTTCTGTCCTTCCAGCTTCATAAAAAGGTTATCAGCTTCTTCCTGCCTGCCAGCAGCCTGTTTCTCTATCTCTTCGGTCCTCTGTTGCTGTCTTTCATCTTTTTCCGGGGCTGCCTCCAGGTCTCTCCGGGTTACTTCAGCGATAAGTGCAAGGGAGTCAGCCTCATGCTGTGTTTTCACGGCTTCTGCAAGCAGTGCCTCATATTCACGGGGCACATCAGCGTTAATGTTATCCCGACCCTTTTCCTTTATCTCTCCGCTCTCCGTTCTCCGCTCTCCGCTTACTGCCCCTTGATCTATGCCCTGTGCCCCTTGCTCCATGCTCCTTGCTCCTTGCTCCTTGCTCCTTGCCCCTTGCTCCTTGCTCCTTGCTCCTTGCTCTCCCGCCTGGCGGGCCTGCGCCTCTGCCGGCTGGAGGATCCTCGCATGCCCCAAGTCAATCGCTCCACGACCTGCATCGCATTGATCAATGAAAGTCTGTACTCCGTACTCCTGTGCTATCCGCCTGCCCGCAGTTTTTGAAAATTTATCATAGGCATCTGTTGCCCGGGCAAAATCTCCATTCATCTGTAGAGCACGACCGTACCAGAACCACACATCGTCAGGCACACTTTTCACTTTGACAGAACTGTTGATTGCTGACCCCAGCAGCTCTATCGCCCTGGGTATGTCACGCTGCAGGTTGACAAGGCATGCACCGGTATAATACCTGTACAGCGGATCACGCGAGTAGAGCAGCAGCAACCCGTTATAATGCTCGTAAGCTGTCTCATAATTCCCCCTTCCCCATGCGTCCCGGGCTACATCCCTGGATGGCCTCTGATTGCCATCCTGGCCTGACAGGGGAGGTGATGCAAGCAACAGCATAATAAGAACTGTCAGTAACAATCCGTGTGCCTCTCTGTTAATAACTATGGGGAAGAAATATTTCACTATAGATGATAACTTCATACCTTTACCTGTCTTAACAAAAATACAAAAAAGTCATGACGCAACCCACCGCAGGCATGCCCGCACCGCAATTCGAAGGTACCGATCAAAACGGTAATGTTATTAAATTAAACAGTTTCCGCGGGAAAAAAATTGTGCTCTATTTCTACCCGAAAGACAATACTCCAGGGTGCACTGCGGAGGCATGCAGCCTGAGGGATAATTATAATGAACTACTGAAGAAGGGGTTTGTGGTTATAGGTATCAGTCCTGACAGCATAAAATCACACGAAAAATTTTCTGAAAAATATGAGCTTCCCTTCCCGCTCATCTCTGATCCTGAGAAGAAGATAATGACAGCCTACGGCGCCTATGGTGAGAAGATGATGTACGGGAAAAAGGTTACGGGTGTGTTACGGACAACATTTATTATTGACGGGGACGGAAAGATAGAGAAGGTTATAAAGAAGGTCGACACAAAAGAACACGCCCCTCAGATTTTTAAGCTTTATGAAAATGTCTAACTGCACAAAGAATAAGTAAATGGAAAGAAAAGAAGTAAACAAGGAGAAGCTCAAGGCTCTGGAGGTCACTCTTGGCAAGATCGAAAAGGATTTTGGTCGTGGCACCATCATGAAACTTGGAGATCATGCCATTGAGAATGTTCAGGTAATCTCAACCGGGTCAATCGGACTCGATGCAGCTCTGGGTATAGGAGGCCTGCCACGCGGCA
>Ga0316576_10002454_pt1 | contig 10555 bp, 9 predicted proteins | sample S0NA_FD_203075 | JGI IMG/M metagenome (GOLD analysis project Ga0316576, IMG submission 203075) | Rhizosphere microbial communities from salt marsh grasses in Alabama, United States - S0-2_050615r3r5 | ecosystem: Host-associated > Plants > Roots > Rhizosphere | place: USA: Alabama | collected... | reverse complement strand
GGTCATCGGAAAACCGTCCAGCGTTGTGGCCGCTGCATCCGGTGTTCCGGGGGTGTTGATCAAAATGGCAGGAATAGCGCCACCCACGAGCCCGCCCTTGTTGACCCCCATCAGAAAACCGATGGCGGTGAGGGGGCTCAAGGTAAAGGTAAACGGGATGGCGATGGCCATGGCCATCACCGGCCCGATGCCAGGCAGGGCGCCCACGAGTTGTCCGACGATTACGCCGAGCAGGACAAAGAGCAGGTTATGAAATGTAAACGCATCCGACAAGCCAGCCAGGATGACACTGAAATCGATCATATACCTATCGCGTGCTTTTAAAAGAGGGGCCTGTTCAACAGCAGCACGATGGTGCTCCAAATGGCCAACGGTACCACAGCAATTCCTGTGACCAACCACAGGGGCCGGCGCTCTCCGATCAGCAGCATCAGGGCGGCGACCATGAGCGGTGCGGCGATGATGAATCCCGCGCTGTGCATCAGATACAGACCTGCCAGAGAAACCGCAAAGAACAAGCCGGCTCGCACAGCGGACCGGATATCGAATTCAGCCTTTCCTGCCGGAAAAATGACATGGACAATGCTTGCCAGGATCAGAACCGAGGTGGAGAGAATCGGCAATGTCGCCGGTCGCAACCAGCCGTGAGTCACTGCTTCGGTGTGCCGGGGAATAATATAGAAAAGCAGAATGAAGCCGAAAACAGCCACGACCAGGCCTGAGATGCGATTTGGTGTCATCCAGATACTCTTGTTTGACGGGCCCTGCACGACAACGTTCCGCAGAGCCCGTGCACATGGTTATCGCCGCCTTTCAGGGAATCATCTGTGTCGGCCCTGCCATCAAGCCGGCTTTCAAGGACGACCCCACGCTGAACCCGTGATCGGCCTGCCTCGAAATTATTTTCCGGCAGCCTGGATAAGCTCTTTGACCGCCGGCACACCGTCCGAGAGCATTTTCATCGTTTCCTCGGGCCCCAGGTTGTAGGGTTTAGCCACGAGAATATTGGCAAGAGCCTCTTTGACCTTGTCGGAATTAATCGCCTCGTCGAAGACTTTGGCCAGCGTGTCCTTGATATCGGCGGGCAATCCCTTGGGAGCAGCCAAATAATAGAACGGGTCTACATAAAAATTGTAGCCGGATTCGATAAGCGTCTTGGCCTCGGGGGCATAGCTGAAGCGATCCTTGCCAAAGGCTGCGATCATCTTGAGATCGCCGCTTTCCAGGTATTTGATATGGGCACCTGCGGGACACCCGACATCGACGTGACCGCCCAGAATACTCTGGATCTGTTCGGCACCGCTTTCGTGCTTGACGAATTTGAATTCAATGCCGGCCTGGTTGGCGACGGCTGACATCAGCATCTCCTGGGTAGCGGCATCAAACGCAACCGCCATTTTTTTCGTTTTCGCCTGGGCAACAAAACTCTCGAGATCGTTGAAAGGGGCGTCCGCCTTCGCCACCAGAGCGACTTCCGCTTTGGTGATGGTGCCGATGTAGTCAAATGAATCGATTGTAAACGGCAGTGTGTCGCCGCGCTGGGCCAGATTGATGAGAATCGGGATATTCACCGCCAACCCGATGGTCAGCCCATCCGGCTTGTCGTTCATGAGGGTGGACAGCATTGCCACGCCGCCGCCGCCGGGTTTGTTTTCCACCACGACATTCCATCCCGTCGATTCCTCGACATTTGCAGCGACCAAACGCCCAATGGTGTCGGTCGATCCTCCGGCTCCGAATCCGATCTGAAGTTTGATCGCCTGCTTTGGCGACCAATCAGCAGCCTGGGTCAAGGTTGCAGCGACCATCAAACAGGTGACAGCAAAAAAGACCGCCAGTGATCTTGGTTTCATACCCTCCTCCTCTTGTAGGAAATAAGTTATTGCTTCTTTGAAGCGCCGTTGAAAAACAGGCTTGCTTCCCAAAGCCGCTCCAATTACGATCACCATCGTAATCTTCTCTGAGCAATCAGGCAAGATTCTCTTCTTCGGTCGGCTTCCCGTCTAGAGACATAGCCATTGACGAAAAAATTTTGCAAAAGTAGAGTAACCCCTGATCAAGAGCGCGTCCATTAAACACAAGTCACTGTAATTAAAGTGTTTTCAAAACAAATCAAAGGAAATAACCCCCATGATCATCGATGCTTACACCCACATCCTGCCGAAAAAATACCAGGAGAGACTGGAAAAAAAAGTAACCGGAAGGGATCCGCGCCTGAGCACGGTGCGCTATGCCAAGATCGTCAAGCCCCTTCTGGATCTGGATGCCCGCTTTCAAGTCATGGACGCCTATGACGAATATATCCAGGTGATTTCGGTAGCTTCACCGCCAATCTACGATATTGCCCCGGCAAAGGTGGCCTGCGAGCTCTGCAGGATCGCCAACGATGAGCTGGCCGAGCTCGTGTTTACCTACCCGGACCGCTTTGCCGCCGGCATCGCCTGCCTGCCAATGACCGATGTCGACGCCGCCGTGGCCGAGGCAGAACGAGCCATAAAGGATTTGCGTTTGCGCGCCGTGGAACTGCACTCCGATGTTGCCGGCAAGCCCCTCGATTCCCCCGAATTCCTGCCGCTTTTCGAAAAAATGGTGGAACTTGACCGACCGATTTATCTGCACCCCATGCGCGAGTCAACCGTTGGCGATTACCCCGGCGAAGAAATGTCGAAATATCGGGTATGGACCAATATCGGGTGGCCCTATGCCACCGGGCTGGCCATGACACGCCTGGTATACAGCGGCCTCATGGAAAGATTCCCGCAGCTGCGTGTCATCACGCACCACTGTGGCGGCATCATCCCCTTCGTCATCGGCCGGCTGGACTGGAGTTACGATTTCAATGAGATGCGCATGGGGTACCGCGATGTCTACCTGAAGGACAAACCAATTCAGTATTTCAGGCAATTCTATTACGATACCGCCGTGAACGGCAACACCTCGGCCCTGCAGTGCGGCCTCTCCCTTGCCGGCATCGAACACATGGTGTTCGCCACCGATCTGCCGTTCGACACCCAGAACGGCCTGCGCCTGATCCGTGACACGATCAAGTCGGTGGAGGCCATGGGGCTGAGCGAAGCTGACAAAGAGAAAATTTATTATTCCAACGCCGTTCGCATACTGCGCCTGCCGTTTGGCGCGGTATAATGGTGCGGACTGCCGGCCTTATCGGCTTGAACCTGCGGCAGTTCCGGCTGTGCAGAGCAAACCGGCGCCGCGCCAGGCAATAAACGGTTACAACGATGCGTGAGGCAATGACGATCCAGGAAGAAATCATCAAGACCGATGTTTTGTGCGTCGGCGGCGGCATCGCCGGTCTGATGGCCGCCATTCGGGCCGCTGAGCTCGGTGCCCGCGTGGTTGTTGCCGAAAAAGGCAACCCCCTGTATAGCGGTTGCGGCCGCATGGGTAACGACCACTTCGAAACATGGATTCCCGAAGTGCACGGCGAGGACCGCGATGCTTGGATCGATGAGTTGCTCGGCACTGCCAAAGGCGAAATTCTGATATCCAGGGACATTCTGCGGGCCCAGTTCTCGAAGGCCTATGAAGTGGTCCAGCTGTGGGACAGCTATGGCATCCCTATGAAGTATAAAGGCCGCTGGGAATTCGCAGGGCATACCTTTCCCGGCAGGCCGTTCACGCACGTCAAGTACGAAGGCCGCTTCCAGAAAAAGATTCTGGTCAAACAGGCCAGGAACCGGGGCGTAGAGATTCACAGCCGGGTTATGATCTTCGACCTCATTCATGCGGGTGGCGCCGTGATAGGAGCCATTGGCACCAACACCCGTGAAGACAAGGTATACATTTTCCAGGCCAAGGCTGTTCTGCTGGGCACGGGCAAATGTTCGCGGCTTTACCCGAGTCTGACCCCTGGCTGGATGTTCAACGATCCCCACGGCAATGTGCAAAGCGGTGACGGCCGGGCCATGGCTTTTAGGGCCGGCGCCGAGCTGCAAAATCTGGAGATGCCCCAACGGCACATCGGGCCCAAATACTTTGCCAAATTCGGACAGGCCACCTGGGTCGGAGTGGTACGCGACTGGTACGGAAAGCCGGCCGGCACCTTTGCCGACAAGCCGGACAGGAAATACGGGGACATGCTCTGCGAGGTCAATAAGCTGGCCCCCGAGCAGTATGTCAGGGCCGGCAAGGGCCCGCTCTACATGGACTGCACCGGCATTTCAGAAGAAGACCTGCGGTACATGCAGCACTGGTTCGTGCATGAGGGCAACAGCTCGCTGCTCGACCACATGCAGGACGAAGGAATCGACCTGCGCCGCCATCCCATCGAGTTCGCAACCTATCCGCTGCGCGGCGGGGGCCTGATCTCGGCCAATGAAAAAGCCCAAACAACCATCCGCGGCCTTTATGCGGCCGGCGACGAGGCCTACGGTGACATTTCCGCGGCTGCCACGTTCGGCTACATCGGCGGAGAGAATGCCGCTGCCTATGCAGCAGGGACGACCGAAGCGGATATCGAGACCCGCCGGTCATTCATTGAAGAAAAGAAATCCATGATAGACCGGCTGCGCGGTCGCAGCGATGGACCCGACTGGGAAGAAACCCAGGCGGCGCTGCAGCAGACCATGCACGACTACGCCGGTCACGTGCGCAATGAGAGCCTGCTGCTGCAGGGCTGGCACCACCTGCGCCGTATCCGGGACAAAGCAGAAGCCACCCTGCTGGCGCGCAATCCCCATGAACTGGGGCGCTGCCTGGAAGTTCTCAATCTTCTGGACCTGGCCGATATGACCTTTGTCATGGCCCTGGATCGAAAGGAAACCCGTGGTTTGCATGTGCGGCCGGATTACCCCTTTACCAATCCGATGCTCAACCAGGCCCATATCATCAGCCGGCGGAACGAAAAGCCGCATCTGCAGTGGCGGCCTTACTAAAGTGCAGGGGAAAGGAGCGACACCATGCCACCCGTCATCGACCATGAAACATGCACCGGCTGCGGCATATGCGTGGAGATCTGTTCTGAAGACGTTTTCTACGGTTCACAGCCCGGTGAAATCCCAACCGTCACCTATCCCAAGGAATGCAGCCATTTTTCAGGCTGTGTTTCGGTTTGTCCCGTCAAGGCCATAACCTTGCGTATTCCGCTGCCCATGCTCCTTGTTTACAAACCTGCGGCAGACGAGCTGCAAACCCCTTACTGAGACAGCCGGCCGCAGGCGGTGCACCGGAGCACATCCAATCGCCGCATCTCCGCTTGCCGGAAATCAGTCACATGTCTGCGAAGGGAGAAATGGTCCCCGTCTTCGACGGCATTCATCCATGCACGTTCTGACCTGTCAATCATCGCCCGCGTCTTCATCGACCTTTTCAACGCACAGCTGGCTGCGGGTATAACCCATCGTGCCTTCAACTTCTATAATCCCCTCCTCCTCCGGGCCGGCGGCACCCGGAACCCGGAAGGTGCTATTGTCGAGGCGGGGGATTTCCTTTTCTTCCGGCCTGCCAAGCTGCGGGACCCACTCATACGGAACCCGGTAGGCACGATAGACATAGTTGGACTGGCCGTCCGTCCCATAGTATGGGCTGATATATTCCCACACCAGTTCATGATCAGCCGTGACCTCCAACAGGCGGCCTCCCGAACCTTCGGTGATAAGCGTATTGCCGTTGGGCAGACGCTGCGCGGAACTGATCAACGGTGAGTAGAACGTGTAAGTGTTCATTTTGGGCATATAGCCGGCCTCTCTGTACGTATACTGCCATACGACTTTAAGAGAAAGTGGATCGAATTCGATAATGCGCGAGTGGTCCCGGAGGGCGTTGTTATGACCCGTCGGAGCGCCGGGGTTGGGGTTGCCGTACCCGGCGAAACCGCCGTTGTCGAATACCAGGATATTACCTTCACCTGGCAATCCCCTGGGAATCATGTGGGCATGGTGTTGACCGATGATCCAGCCCAATTCCCGAAGTTCCCTGCTGCGGTCATAGTCGGGGCCGATCTGCCAGACGATGCTCCCACTCTGTTTGTCAATGATGGCGATGATATTGGTCTGGCGGCCGTCCCAAATGATATTGTCCGGATGAAAACGGCTGTCCCCGCCATCATAAAAGCGGTTTGGTCCCAGGGTAGACATGGAGTTGATGTGCATCCAATCGCCGACCTTCCCCTTGCCGATCACCATGGTGGGATTACGAGCCATGACATTCCTGGCTTCTTCGCTGAATCCCATCTCGGGAAAATGCTCGCTGCAGACCCATTCCCAGATGATGTCACCGTCCCAGTTAACCTCGTAGATCACGTCATCCACCAGTAATTGGCCGCTGATATTCGGATCGGTGAGATTCTTATGTCCCAGGATGATGGTGTTGCCGGCTTCAACCAGAGGATCCATGCCGGGGACATAATATCCCACCGGGTTGCCCTGGCGCTGGTAGTCATGGTGCTGCCGTGCCATCCACATTCCTTCGCCGCCAGGATCCTCGATAAACTCGTACTGATCGAATTTCCAGACCACATTCCCGTCCCAGTCCACCTGTACCAGATCGGTCTGATCCATAAAGCCGAACCTGGGGTCCCTCATCCCGAGACTGCCCATAACCTGCCCTCCCGGCAGGAGTTTGGCGGGAAAACCATGGACCCCCTGCCATTGACGACGCACCTTGCCGTTCATGTCCACCAGGGTCGGGCCGGTATCTCGTGCAATATACAGGGTGAATCCGCACCAGCATTTTTCAGGATACGCCAGGGTAGTGCCGGTGGGGTAAATGGTGGGAGTACTCATGATTTCCTCCGTAAGCAGGATGCCTTTTGTTATGTTTTGACTTCGGTCTTTATCATGTTGCGCCTTGCGGCTGTGCGATATTTGAACAGATCGCCTGCAGACAGGGCGGCAACGGTCCTGAGTTTCACGTCGTTTGCCTGGAGAGGATCAAAAGATCGCAATTCATAAGGATGTGTATTGGAACCTGTTGCGGTTGCGATCAACTCCGCCGTCTGGCCGACCTCCTCAGGCGTCAGGTATCTGAACTCGCTGCCACCCTGAATCATAGGCATTACGGTGGTGAAAAACAGATACTCAGGAGCGCGGGTCGTCAAAACCACCGACTGCTCTAGTTCAGCATCATGCAAGGATCTGCCCGTCAAGGGTTCATACAGGTGGCCCGGCCCTCGAACTTCCATGATGACCCGATCGGCCAGCCCGTTGTCGATTATTTTTTCAAGGACGGAACCATTACGGCCGTCGGTGGTGAGCTGGATTCTCAGGCCGTTCTGCTTGAGGAACGTCAGAACCTGGATCAGTTCCTCGGATTTTCCGGGATCCCCTCGTGATATGTCGAAGCCGTCAATCCACTCTCCGTGAAGCAGGCTGCGGCTGATATATTCGGAAAGGGCATCGCCTGCAACCAGGTAGCCAATCACAACACCGACACCCTGACGAATAACGGTGCCGTTGGTAAATACGGGGAACTCAACGCCATCCTGATCGCGGAAGATCTTGTGGCGATGTTCCCGGTAAAACCTCGAGAAAGCCTCCTTTCCTTCTGCCTTGAAGTCGTATTCGGCATACGCAATCTTGTTGGCGTTCAAGTACCGTTTGACGATCTTGCACCGAACACATCCGGTGGTGGTATAGATTTGGTAGCTCATAGCGCAGTCCTCTTATGTCAGAGCTGTAGTACATGCCACAGCATCAAGGCGCGGCTCGCATCGACAGGATCTGACCGGCTGCAAACATTTTCAGTAAATTCAAAGGGCGGCCTGGCCGAACCGTTCTTATTCGTCTTCTGCACTTACGTTGCCGCCAAGCTCTTTGACTCGATCCATTGCATCGTCGTATAATGCCCGGGTTTTGGCGATCTTTCGAAACAGCCGCTCGCCGTTTTTTTCAGCAGCCCGCAGCTCTTTTTCGCGAGACAGCGCCATATCGGATTGGTCCGCACGCTCATCGCCATGATCACCTAGCTTTTTAATCTCATCGTTTAGTTTTTCGACGAGAAGCGCTGCCTTATCCTCCTCCTTCTTAAGCCGATGCAGCTTTTTTTCAAGCTCAAGCAGATCATCCATGGCCTCGGCCAGCATACCGGCCCTGCCTTCTTCCGGGGGCGCGTCCAGATCGATTTCCTCTGCTGCCATGACCATCGCTGCTGCGGAAAGCCGGGGAAGAACACGCTCGAGACTGTAGCCGGCAATGTCAGTGAGTTGGGAATGTTGAATTTTAAACGGCAGGAATACCAGATCTGCTTCTTTTGAATATTCAAGAATGGTCTCCGGGGCCATATTGTCAACGGCGAGAGATTCTGCGGGAATGCGAACTTCATCGAAAAACTCGGCGAGGTGCCCCCTGGCCTCGAGGAACTGCGGCGAGTCGCTGGTAATGACCCGTATCTCAGCACCGCTCCAGTGGTCCGATTTGGTCATCAGGTAGGCAAAGAGAAGCATCAGGCGGCTGCTGTTGTTGTCTGATTCCCACCAGATATCTATCTTTTCTCTCCAGCTGAACGAGCGCCTCCCAGCGACTGTTTTTACAGTGGAACACCACGAGGTTATAGCCCTGGATGAAGGCGGACCTGAGGTTATGACCGTAGCGCAGCTGCTCGAGTCCGGCGACAAGATCATTCGGCTTGTGATGCCAGTTGGCCAGAACCGTATTGGCCTTTAACGGGCCGATGCCGTGAGACTGAAGCAGGACTGCAATCGATTTTGAAAAATCGTCAGAGCAGATAGCTTCGGCGAAACAGGGGAGCTCAGCTTTGGCAATATCTTCCTGGAGCTCTGCCAGCGCCTCGGCTTTTCTCCGTCGGCATAACATACCGGAGCCGGTCACTACTCTAACGGCTGTCATCAGGCCGTTCCTGCCGCTGATCCAATCACCGAAACGCAGCAGTTTCTCTCTGTTTTCACGGTGGGTGGTAAATGCCAGGATATGGGGGTACCAGTCGTTGGGATGCTCGGCGATATCATTCATACGCAGCAGGTACGAGCGCATTCGCCGAAAGGCATGAGAACGGCTTGAGTCGGCCCAGCGCGACGGTAGATCGCGCTGCATGAGATACACATAAATGGCAAACATCAGCGCGAAGGCGACCAGGCCGTTGAGCAGATCCAGGGCCAGAATGACCGATATGCACAAAAAGCAGCCGGCAAGGCTGATATACTTGTTGAAAAACCTGAATCGCGGCCTGAACGAGGCCGATTCGGTAGCGGCTTCGAAGTAGGTGGCGTAGTTGAGCAGGCCATAGGAGATGAGAAAGAACATCGACACGACATGGGCGATCAGGTTCAACTGACCGAGGCTGATGGTAATCAGGGCGATCGCACCGGTCAGCAGCACGCCGCGGCGGGGGTTATTGGTCGGTGCGGTGCCGTGTGCAAAAATATGGAGCAGCGAAAAGATGCGGTCGGCGGCGAGTGATTGCAGAATTCGCGGGGCTCCCATGAACGAGGCCATCGCCGATGAGAGGGTGGCCGCAATCACGCCGGCATCGATCAGAAAGCTGTATTTTGCCACCCGCTGCATGGCCTGGTAGTCGCTGGCCAGCTCGGCATTTGGCAGGACGCCGGCGAAAATGACGATGACCAAAAAGTACACGACAATGGAGAGGCCGACGGCAAGGAAGGTTCCGAGCGGCAGGCTCTTGCCGGGATCCTTAAGGTCGCCGGACATCGAGACGCCCTGGGTGAAGCCGGTTACCGCTGGAAAGAACACGGCAAACACCACCCAGAACGGCGGGGCATGACCGGGAACGCCCCAGTTTTCAAGAAAAACCGACTGCTGCCAGTGACCGATCCCGCCAACGAAAAATGAGATCAGCGCGGCACCGATCAGGGTCATGACGATATATTGAAATTTCGTCGCCCAGTCGGCCCCGAGCCAGGCAAGCACGAAAAGGGCGCCGATTGCTGCCGCCGCCACAAAGACGGGGTGGGGCAGGTTAGGAATCAGGCTGTGCATCGCTTCGGCAAAGCCGATACAATAAAATCCGACCGAGACAGACTGAGCCAGGAAAAGAACGATGCCGATGGAACCGCCGAACTTATAGCCGAGCGTCCGGGATATGAGGTAGTAATCGCCGCCGCCCTTGACCTTGAGGTTGGTGGCGATGGCAGCCAGCGACTGGCTGGTGGTGATCGTGATCAGATTGGCGATCGTCAGAATAATCAGCGCCCGGCCGACGCCGGAGCTGCCGGTAACATAGCCGAGCCGGAGAAATAAGATGATGCCGAGGATGGTTAGAATACTCGGTGTGAAAACCCCCGCAAACATCCCCAGTTGCCCGGTTCGCGGCTCGGGTTCCACGGTCTTTCCAGATCTGCTGTGTTCAGACATTGGTCCTGCCGGGCCTCGTGTCCCTTGGTTGGCTGATTATACGCCTACGGTACCGCTCCAATTCCAAGAAGAAAAGCAAATAAAAATCGATGCTGCCTGATAATCGACCATCCATTTCACCCTTGCCTTGACAGCCTCAGTAATTACTGGTATCACAACAACTTATCTATCGCGTGCCCGTAGCTCAGCTGGATAGAGCACCAGGCTTCGAACCTGGGTGTCGGGGGTTCGAATCCCTCCGGGCGCGCCAGCTGACCAGGCACATG
>Ga0316576_10002453_pt1 | contig 10555 bp, 9 predicted proteins | sample S0NA_FD_203075 | JGI IMG/M metagenome (GOLD analysis project Ga0316576, IMG submission 203075) | Rhizosphere microbial communities from salt marsh grasses in Alabama, United States - S0-2_050615r3r5 | ecosystem: Host-associated > Plants > Roots > Rhizosphere | place: USA: Alabama | collected... | reverse complement strand
TCAACAACAGCGAGGTCTACCTTGACGGTCGGGGCGGTGCCGGGGCGCTCCGCTTCGATGCGGACGCCCGCGTCGTCGATGCCTATCCCGTTCTGGAGGGCACCACGATGAACTGCGCCGGTGGCGCGACGCCGTGGGGAACCTGGCTGTCGTGCGAGGAGATCATGACCGGGCAGGTCTGGGAGTGCGACCCGCTCGGTCGGCGTGACGCCGTCGCTCGGCCGGCGATGGGCTACTTCCGCCACGAGATGGTGGTCGCCGACCCGGCGCGAGGAGTGCTCTACCAGAGCGAGGACGAGCGCGACGGTCTCCTCTACCGGTTCCGTCCGACGACCTGGGGTGACCTCTCGGCGGGGGAACTCGACGCGCTCGCCGTCGACCGGGACAGCGGCGCGGTCAGATGGACGCCGGTCGAGGGGATCGGCATCGACGGGCCTCGGACCCGCTACGCGGCACCCGGTGCGAGGGAGCTGGACGGTTGCGAGGGCATCGCGCTCGATGGCGACAGGCTCTACCTCGCGACGAAGGGTGACGACCGCATCTCGCGGATCGACCTCGACCGATCGAGGTTCGACGTCTACTGGGAGGGACCGCCGGTCGCCGGTCCCGACAATCTGGCCGTCCACGCACCGAGCGGCAACCTGATGGTCTGCGAGGACGGCGGCGACATGGAGGTCGTGTCGGTCACGCCCGACGGGCACGCCGATCCGATCCTGCGCTTCGTCGGCCATGAGCGATCAGAGGTCACCGGCGCCGCCTTCGACCCGTCGTGGACCCGTCTGATCGTGAACTCCCAGCGGGCCCCCACCCCGAAGACGCTCGACGAGGTCGTGCGCGACGGAGTGGAGTGGCCGCTGGGCCGGACCTATCTCATCTCCGGTCCGTTCTGAGGTGCCGATTCGGGGTTCAGCTGCGACGCAGCGCGTCGATGAGCTCGGCCTTGTTCATCGAGGACCGACCCTCGATGTCCCGGTCGCCGGCGAGCGCGTGGAGTTCCTTGACGGTCATCTCCTCGAACGGCTTCGTGGCGGGTTCGCCGTGGAGCCGGCGCATCGCCTCGAGCCGGACGTCGTCGAGTGCGTCGATGGCGTCGGAGAGCCGCTGCTTGATGGCGGCGTCCTCGACCAACTTCGACACCCGGTCGCCGGCCTCGCGGGCGAGGTCCTCCAGTTGACGGACGACGTCCCGGAGCGAGTTGATGTCTCGCTTCTCCTGCACAGGCATGGTGCATCTCCTCCTTTCACCCTCATCGTCCCGCTCGGCGTCGCTCGGCGGTAGGGCCGGACGACTCCGATCGCCCGTCGCCCCTGGTCAGCTCGTGGTCGCGACGGCGGGGCGGCGTTCGGACTGCCGGCCCGGGAGGCGAGTGGCGGTGACGATCGAGATCCCGAGCGCCACCGTCGACATGACGAGCAAGGCGCCGATGCCGGTGGCATCGTCGGCAACGATCAGCGTCAGCAGGATGCTGGCCGTGATGCTGCCCACGTAGCGGCTCGTCGACAGCAGGCCGGCCGTCAGGCCCACATGGGCTTCGGGAGCGGCCTCGATGCCGGCGGTGAAGATGCTCGGCGACGCAACGCCGTAGCCGAGACCGAACGTGAGCAACGTGACGATCAGGACGGCGGAGGCCACGGTCGTGCCGAACGCCGCGCTCGTCGCGACGGCGACGGTGGAGACCACGAGACCGAACACCACCGGTCGACGTCGTCCCCACTCGTCGCCGAGCCGTCCCCCGGTCGGGCTCATCACGATCATGCCGAGTGTCAGGCTCGACAGCGCGAGGCCGATCGCGCCCGTGCCCCAACCGCGCGAGTCGAGGAGGATCGGGCATGCCAGCAGCAGGGCGTACTGGGCGAAGACCGCCATGGCCTGGGTGGAGAACGCGGCGACGAAGGTGGGGTTGACGACCTTCGACGTCTCCGCCGGCATGTCGTCGGTCGCACGATCGCCGGGGCTCGGAACCGACGGCTCGTCGACCGAGGCCGGCACCGATCGCCGGAGCACGATCAGCACGACGAGGACCGTCGGGATGTTGATCGCGAAGATCGCCTGCCATCCGAACAGTGCGAGGAGCAGACCACCGACCACGGGTCCCAGTCCGGCGCCGACGCCGATCACCGACTCCTGCAGCCCGAATGCACGACCGCGACTGTCGGGGTCGGTGACCTTCCTGAGCAGCGCTCGCACACTGGGAGACAGGGCCGAGGCGAAGACCGCCTGTCCGGTGCGCATCACGATCAGCACCGTGAAGTTCCCCGCGAACATCGCTGCTCCCGAGAAGCACCCGAAGCCGGTCACGGCGATGATGGCGAGACGACGGGCACCGACGTGGTCGGCGACGCGTCCGGCTGTCGGTTGACCGACGAGCATGGCGACCAGGTAGACCGTGATGAGCACACCGGCGTGGCCCGTGGTGATGTCGAACTCGTCGGCCAGGGTCGGGAGAGCCACGGCGAGCATCGTCGAGTTGAGCGGGACGAGCGCAGCAGCGAGCGCGATGCCGACGATGGTGATCGTCGGGGCGTCGTGACGCCCCTCGGATCGCACCGCTGGTCGGGGTCGAAGCGATCGCCGACAGTCTTCAGGTGAACCCGGGGTGTCGATGAGGTGAACAGTAGGTGAGACGAAATGCCAATCCGCAGGCCGGGCGGTTGCGAGCAGCCCACAGGATCGGTATCTTTCGTACTCCACTTCGACGCGGGGTGGAGCAGTTCGGTAGCTCGTCGGGCTCATAACCCGAAGGTCGCGGGTTCAAATCCCGCCCCCGCCACCACGTAGAAGGCCCTGGCAGATCGCAAGATCCGCCAGGGCCTTCGTCGTGCTCCGGGCGGGGCGGGAGCAATCCACGAGTCCCCCAGGGAGCGGACCCCCTGGCCTCTCGCTCAGCTGAACCCCGCGCAGGGCGCACTGGCTGGCGTCCCACCGCGTTGCGCGCCGGCCGTCACGGCGGGAGGTCCGTGCCGCCGCCCCGGCCCATCTCCCTGCGAATGTCGTCCTCGGTGATCGGTCGCTGGAAGTAGACGGCGTAGGCGTTGAAGGCGAGGCCGATGCCCCACCCGGCCATCACCCAGATCGGCCAGAAGTAGCCACGACCGGAGAACGCCCAGACCGCCACGAGGAACCCGTTGACCAGCACGTACGCCGCGAGGTGGTTCCAGAAGTCCCGCTTCTCCTTCAGCCGCTTGACCGCTGCTGCTCGGCGTTGCTCGTCGTCCATCGCCCACCCATTGTCACGTGGATCGGGCACGCCGCACGAGGGGACAAGGTCCCGCTCCAGAGTTGTACTGACTACGGTCGCCCCCGTGATCGTGCTACGGCCGATGCGACTCGACGACGTCGAACACGTCGAGCGCTGGGACGGCGACCCGGACGTCGCCGCGGCGAGCGGCGACGACGACTGGTACGACTGGCCGCTCGAGTTGGCTCGCGGCGCGCTCCCGTGGCGGGAGTTCCTGATCGCCGAGGAGGGCGGCCGGCCCGTCGGATTCGTCCAGCTGATCGACGCGCGCGAGGAGGAGATCGGCCAGGAGGGCGCCGAGTTCGTGCTGTCGAGCATTCAGGACGGCATGCAGATGTACGCCACCATCGACAGCTTCGGTCACTCGATCAGCCTCGACGACATCGAGGACTTCGAGAACCCCTCCGTGTCGCTGAGTTCCGTGGGTGACGGGTTCATCAACGTGGACGGCAAGTCCGTGAGCGCCGACGCCGACTTCGTCGACAACGCCGGCGACGGCACCACACCGACGGCCGGGACGTTCGAGGCCACCTGTCCGTGACCGGTCGTCGTGCCGAGTGCGACGCCGGCCCGCAGCCCGGCGTCGGTCACACGGCGAGATGTCGGCCGAAGAACGCCAGGATGCGGCGCCGTGCGTCGCGGGCTGCGCGCTCGTCGTAGCCCGTCCGGGAGAGCGCGCCCATGACGAGTGCCCACATCGGCGTCTCGGCGCGCGCGTGATCGTTGAGGAATCCGTGCCCGGCGTCGGGATAGACCTCGATGTCGTGCTCGACGTCGTTGGCGGCCAGTGCGTGTTCGAGTCGGGCGGGCGCACGTCGCAGCGTGGGGTCCCTGCCGCCGTAGCTCGCGACCACCGGGCATGCGTCGGCCAGGTACTCCTCGACGTCGTCGGGGAGGCCGCCGTAGTTCACGCTCGACGCGTCGTAGCCCCATCCGCTCGCCAGCAGGAGGGCGAAGCCACCGCCCATGCAGAACCCGATGACGCCGATGCGACCGGTGCAGTCCGGACGCGACTCGAGCCAGCTGCGGGTCGCGTCGAGATCGTCGAAGACATCACCCTCCTGGCGCACCGCCGCTCGGATGGTTCGGAACATGCAGCGCAGGCGACCACCGCGATGGTAGAGGTCGGGGGCGGCCGCGAGGTAGCCCTCGCTCGCCAGCCAGTCGGCCTGGTCGTGCAGGTCGCTCGTCATCCCGAGCGCGTCGTGGACGATGACCACCCCGGGCCACGGTCCCGCTCCTTCGGGGACCGCCACGTACGCCGGGACCTGGACGCTCCCGATGCGGACGAACTCGTCGCGCGGCCCGTTCACCACCGGTCGCTCCATCCGTCGAGGAGGAGACGGTTGACCTCGTCGGCCTGCTCGATGTTGACGAGATGGCCGCTGGGGACGACACGGATCATGACGTCCGAGAGGTGTGCGGCGCGGGCAGCAGCTCGTGCCGGCGGTCCGACGAGCGGATCGTCGTCACCCAGCACGACCAGGGTGGGCGCCGTGACCATCTCGAGTCGTCGAGCCGGCGTGGCGGTCGGTCGCGCCACGCGTGGTGGGGGTGCGACCGCCTTCACGGCGAGCTCGAACCAGGGTCCGAACCGCTCGACGACGTCAGGATTCGTCCCCAGCGCCCATCGTGCCGTCGACCGAATGCGACGTGCGGTCGGGCGCATCGCGGCCAGCATCATGCGGACGATCGCGCCGGGACGCAACGGTGTCAGGCCCATCGGTCCGACCAGTGCGAGGTGACTCACCCGTCCGGGATGGGCGAGGGTCAGCCGCAGTGCGCGTTGCGCACCGGCCGAGGCGCCGACGACCGCACACCGGCGGATGTCCAGCGCGTCGAGGATCTCGGCGTACAACGCAGCGACCTCGGCATCGTCATTGGGAAAGCGCGTCGGATCGATGAGGACGCTGCGATTGGCCTCTCCGGGATGATCGACAGCGAACGTGCGGTAGCCCGCACGTGCCAACGCGCCGACGTTCGGCGCCCAGGACGTCGCCGACATCGACGCGGCATGCAGGAGCAGCACCGGCGAACCGTCGACGGGTCCGCTGTCGAGCACGTGCACCATGGAGCCGCTCGTGGGGACGTCGATCTCTCGCAGTTCGACCGGCCAGGCGTGGGTGAGCTGCTCGTAGCGGTCGATGACGGCGTCGCGGAGGGCGACCGATCGGTAGATGCCCCGTCGCTCCTCGTCGGGTGGGTCGGCCGTCGCGTCGACGGGATGGAGGCGCATCAGCGGGATGGATCGGTCGGTGCGGCTCGGGAAGCGGGCGTAGTCCGGGGCTGCCTCGATCACGCGTGGCCAGAATGCCGCGGCCTCGGCATCGGTGAGCTGCTCGGCGTCCACGTCGATGCTGCGGCCGTCGATGTCGACTCGGGCTCGGGGGCTCGCCCGCAGGTTGTGGAACCACGCCGGGTGGTCCGGCATGCCGCTGTTGGCTGCCACGACCACCAGGTCGTCACCGTCGGGGAAGTACTGCACGACCACGGCCCGGGGCATGCCGGTGCGGCGTCCGGTGGTGGTGAGCACGAGCACCCGGCGCCGGGAGAGTCGGGCGATGCGTCCGTCGGTCCGCCGGTACAGCCATGCGGCGAATCCCACCGAGCGCGCATCCAGCAGGTGCTCGACGCGGGTCCTGAGATCGGGCTCGTGCTCCTGCGTGACGCCGGCCATCGGTCCCTCCTCTCTGCTCTGTGCCCATGATGCCGCCACGGGCGGTGATGCTCAAGGGCACACGATCTCGGTGGATGGTCTCTCGGTGGATGGTCTCTCGGTGGATGGTCAGAGGTAGCGGTTCCGTTCGAGCCACCGCATCGAGAAGAACCCCCAGATCGGTGGTGTGTAGAACGTGGCGAGCCGGTACAGCATCACCGCCGCGAACGCCGTCTCCTGTGGGACGCCGAACGAGGTCAGCCCGAAGATCAGCCCGCCCTCGGTGACGCCGATGCCGCCGGGCACCGGGAGCACGCCGGCGAGGAGCGAGACACCGAGGTTGACCAACAGCAGTTCGTGCAGCGCCAGCGAGTAGCCGAACGCCTCCACCATCATGCCGAGGGCCATGGCGAACAGCAGCTCGGCGGCGAGGTTGCCACCGAAGAGCATCATCACGCGGCGAGGGGACCGAAGGCCCCGCAGGACGGTCGTGGCCTCGTGCACGGTCCGTCGGATCGCGCTGAGCACCAGTCGGCGCAAGCGGGGAACGAGCAGGATCACCAGCACGGCGACGGCCAGCACCACGATCAGGATCACGACGAGCCGGACCGCCGCCGAGGCGGCGCTCGAGGTGTCGATGTCGAGCGACAGCCCACCGAACAGCAACAGCGATCCCAACAGGAGTGCCTGGACGATGAAGCCACTCACACCGTCGAGCGCACCGGTCGCGATCGCAGTGGACGGGGCGAGGCCCTGACGTTGGAAGAACCGGACGTTCACCGCGATCCGCGCGGCGGTGGTGGGGATCGCGAGGTTGACGTAGGAGATCGCGAGCTGGAGCGCGTAGACGGGGCCGAGGGGCAGCGGAGCGGGTGCCGCGCCGAGGGTCGACACGGCCTGGGCGATGCGCGGGAGTTGCGCCACGACGAACCCGAGCACGACGAGCCACCAGGCCGCATCCTGCAGCGAATCGACGAACTCGTCGAGATCGAACCCGGCGAACGCCGACAGGAGCATGAAGAGCGCCAGCGCGGGCAGGGCGATCCGGATGACCGACCCCACGGTGAAGCGGCGCAGCTGAACCAGTGGTGGCTCGTCGACACCGACCGCCTCGGCCACGTCGGTCCGGAGCTCGTCGAGGTCGATGTCGAGGACCTTCAAGGTCCGCCGCTGATCGGTGGTCAGCGCGGTCGGCTGCAGATAGGGGAGCAGCTCCTCGATCTCCGCAGGCGTCCGGTACTCGACCAGGCCCTGGAGCGCCAATTCCGTCCCGACGAGCCCGATCGAGGTGACGAAGAGCTGCGCGTCGTCGCTGCGGAGTTCGGTGGCGCTGGGCGCCACGGACGCGGCGCGGAAGTTCACGAGTCCCAACTTCCCGTCGTTCACGAGGACGTTGTCGGCGTCGAGCTGACCGTGGGCGATCCCGTTGTCGTGCAACGTCGCGACCAGCTGCCAGAGCTCGGGCAAGCGCCGGCGGGCCTCGTCGCCTTCGAAGACCGGGTCCGGGACGGTGTCGGTCGCGCCCGCGGAGAAGCGGTCGTGCTCGACGAGCAGCGTGCCGGAGCGGCGCAGGATCAGCACGGCGTCGTCCGTGGCGGTCGCGCCGGCGGTCACGACCGAGTCGGTCGCGACGCCCGCCTGCGCTGCGAGCAGGGTCATGAGTGCTTCGTGCTCGACCTGGCGCAGACGGCCGAACCCGACGGGTGCGCCGGCGCGGCGCAGCCAGATCGTCCGCCACACGGTCGACACCAACGCGGCGTCGTGGGCGTCACGCCCGTACAGCTTCACGATGAGTTCGCCGCCGTCGGCCTCCCGGGCCGCCACGGCGAACAGGCCGGCGTCCTGGCGGTCGGCCTCGCCCAGCTCGACCACGTCGGTCCCCAGCTCGGCGAGCGCGAAGCGCACGTCGTCGAGATGCGGGCGACCGGCGCTCGATCCGACGATCAGGTGGACCACTGCAGCTGCGCTGGTTGCCGACAGCAGCGCGGCGACCACGCCCAGCGTGGAGCTCGCTCCGAGGGCGACGAAGGCCACCGGGGCGAGCGTGATGAGCGCGTAGCCGAGACGGCGGGCGGGTCGAACGAGATGTGGCGATGCCGTGACCAGCATCGCGGTGGGAATGCCCAGGCGGGCAGGTGGGAACGCGGGTGGTGGCTGGACGTTGCCGAAGAGCGACCCCATCGCGGGCCACTCGCCGGTGACGACCCGGCCGAGGATGAGCCAGAGCGCGACGCTGACGACGATCGACAACACCATGTCGCGTCCGACCTTCGCCCGCCGAGCGATGAATGCGGCGATGAGCACGACCAGTGCCCACGGCGTCGGCAGGTCGGCGAGGACCTGCCACACACCCGTCAGCGCGTCCGGGAGTGCTGCGAAGAAGCCGGTGATCGCTCGCGAGATGCCTGGCGCAGGCTCGGCGGCCAGGGCGACGAAGAGGATCCCAATGAGGGAGAGCGTGAGGAGGATCACATCGGTGGCGCGGCGTGCTCGCGGCTGACCACCGGCGCCGGCGAACAGGCGCAGACCCCGTCGCTGCTGGTCCGTCATCGCCGGCCCGGTGCGCTCGCCGTCAGACATGAGCGACCCTCTGCCGTGGTCATCCTGCCGTGGTCATCGGTGCCACGGGAGCACGAAGTGTTTCGGGCGCCGGACCCCACCGATCACGAAGCTGGACAGTAGCCCAGCCCGGCTGCGGGAACGTCGAACCGGCGCACGCACGGTCCGCCGCCTACGCTCGCAGCAGCCACGTCGACGAAGGAGATCTCGATGACCGACCAACGCTTCGCCGGCCGACATGCCGTCGTCACCGGCGCCGCATCGGGGATCGGACGGGCGATCGCCCGCCGGTTCGTGGCCGATGGTGGCACCGTCGCCGCCGGTGACATCGACGACGACGGACTCCGTTCCCTCCGCGACGAGCTGGGCGATGCGGTCTCGATCATGCGATGCGACGTGACGGCCGAGGCCGACGTCGCCGCCCTGATCGCGCTCGACGACACCGGCCGGCTCGACGCCGTGTTCAACGTCGCCGGCGGCAACCGGGCAGGGCTGATCTCCGACCTGAGCGAGCAGGACTGGGACTTCACGATCGCACTGTGCCTGAAGAGCGTGTTCCTCGGGGTGAAGCACGCCGCTCGCCGGATGGCCGACACCGGGACCCGTGGAGCGATCGTCAACATCGCCTCGCTCAACTCCCGGGTCCCGATGGTCTTCGGGGCGGCGTACTCGGCGGCGAAGGCGGGCGTGGCCAGCCTCTCGCAGTCCGCAGCGATCGAGTTCGGTGACGTCGGCATCCGCGTCAACACCGTCTCCCCCGGCCTGACGGCCACCCCGCTGATCGGACCGATGATGGCCATCCCCGGGGGCGACGACGCGTTCATGCGCCAGATCCCACTGCGCCGCCCGGCCCAGCCGGACGACATCGCCGCCGCCGCCGCCTTCCTCGCCAGTGACGAGGCCGTCTACATCACCGGCGTCAACCTGTTCGTCGACGGGGGATGGCAGCACACCGCCTATCCGGACCTCCGGCGCGTCATGGCCGATGCCGCACCGCACCAGCCCTGAGTACGCTCCGCGCTCGCATGCTCGACATCGACACGTCCGACGGCGAGGTGGTGACCCTCGAAGACGGCGGTCACGTCCTGGTGCGATCGTTGCAGCCGTCGGACCGCGCGGAGCTCGCCCAGCGGTATCTCGATCTGTCGCCCGTCGCCCGCCGGCTGCGGTTCTTCAACGCACCCGACCACCTCTCCGAGCGGCTCCTCGACTACCTCATGGACGTCGACGGTGTCGACCGCTGCGCGCTGGTGGCCTTCGCGATCGACGACGAGGGCGCCCCGGGCGTCGGGCTGGCTCGCTACTCGCGCAGTCGTGACGATCGCGAGTGCGCCGAGGCCGCGGTGACGGTGCTCGACGCGTACCAGAACCGGGGGATCGCGACGGCGTTGCTGCTGCGGCTGAGCGAGGTCGCGCGCCGTCACGGCATCTCGACGTTCACCGCGAGCGTGATGTGGGAGAACCGCGCGCTGCTCGACGGCCTGCGAGCATTCGGGGCGGAGGTGGTACCGAACGAACCGGGTGTGGCGTCGGTGCGCGTCACGCTGCCCGCGCCCGACGTGGCGCTGCCCGAATCGGAGTTCCACCGGGCGTTGCGCATCTTCGCCGAGCGCGTCGGCGAGAGGATCGGACTCCGCTTCGAGCGCTGAGCATCCGCTGCGGGCGGGCCGCGCAGGGTCGAAGTTCTCTGACCGACCGGCGCGCGATCCTGCAAGCTGGAGACGTGACCGAGACATCGAACGGAACCGTCATCGTGGGCGTCGACGGATCGGCGGGATCGGCGCAGGCCCTGCGCTGGGCGCTCGACCACGCCGACCATCTCGGACAGATCCAGCCGGTGATGGCCTACGAGAACGGTCCGCTGGTGCGCGACGCATCGGTGGGCGAGGCGTACGACCCGGATCCGTACTGGACCGACGCGGACCGTCGCCTCCGCTCCTTCCTCGATGTGCACGCGCCGTGGCTCGCCGGCGCAGGGCTCGTGATCGAGAGCCGACCCGGACCCGGTCTCCTGAAGGCGGCGTCGTCGGCCAAGCTCGTCGTGGTGGGCACCCGAGGCCACGGTGGCCGCGTCGATCTCTCCGTGGGCTCGGTCGGCAGCT
>Ga0316576_10002452_pt1 | contig 10556 bp, 13 predicted proteins | sample S0NA_FD_203075 | JGI IMG/M metagenome (GOLD analysis project Ga0316576, IMG submission 203075) | Rhizosphere microbial communities from salt marsh grasses in Alabama, United States - S0-2_050615r3r5 | ecosystem: Host-associated > Plants > Roots > Rhizosphere | place: USA: Alabama | collected... | reverse complement strand
GGTCAGTTTCAGGGACGACGTTCAGCCTATCCTCAGATCAAACTGCATCGAATGTCATATCCCGCCAAATGGTGAAGGGTATCTGAAAACCGGCTTGTCCATGGCGACCTATGGCGATCTGATGCGCGGCTCAATCTATGAGCCTGTGATCGTGCCTGGCGACAGCCGGCACAGCATACTCAATATGCTGGTGGAGGGACGGGCTGATTCCTCTATGAGAATGCCACACGGACGGAAACCACTCAAAGCTGAAGAAATCAAAATCCTGCGCGTTTGGGTTGAACAAGGCGCCCGGAACAATTAAGCAGATTGCCAATCATAATGAACACCGCCGTCAGTGATCGGACGATGTGACGTGGCCGATTGCCGATGTGCAATAGGAGATAATTACGCAGTACCGGGGTCTGAGACCCGGGACCCCGGTATGCAGAACGCAGGGAGAAGTGCTCGGGCGGTGAACTTGTGGCTCGGGGATGCCGGTACTGTAGAGCCGATTGAGGAAAGTCCCGAAAGGAGATTGCCAGGCCTGAGAGTCTCGATGACAGCGACGTGAGCCGTATGCGCCGTCTTAACGCTCCGCACAGAGCATAATCAGCTATTTTGAGCACACAGAAGCCGCGACACTACTCGATTACGGCTGGAAGGACAGCAGCGAGTTGGTAAGGCAGGCAATGATCCCAACCAACCGATTGAAAATCTCCGAGTAACCTGTTGATTTGTAATCACCGCTTTTTTGATGCTTGGAGATTTTAAGTATCTTGACGCTGAGAGGGGCAAAAGTGGACAGCATCGGTCGCGCTCAGGTTGAATTCAGCCTGGCCGGTTATGCTGTCCGTTTGCACTGTCGCATCCAACGAGTTGGAGGACCATCATGAATACGACATCACTCCTGGATCAACTGCTCAAAAGCGGCCGGTCGCTGCTGGATTCCAGCGGCGGCGGCCAGACCGGCGGCTTCGGCAACGCCGTGCAAGGCGCACTGGGCGGCCTGAACAGCGATCTCGGCAAAGGCGCGCTCATGGGCGGCGCGCTCGGGCTGCTGCTGGGGAGCAAACGCGTCCGCAAACTCGGCGGCAATCTGCTCGCCTATGGCGGCATAGCCGCACTCGGCGCCGTCGCCTACCGCACCTATGCCGAGTGGCAGCGCAACCAGACCGGTGAGTCTGCGGCGGGAGCAACGCCTCCGCCCGTACCACATGCTGCAGCGGTGACCGAGACCAGCAGTCGCGGCGTGCTGAAGGCGCTGGTTGCGGCAGCCAAATCCGACGGTCACATCGATGCGCGTGAACGCGGCCTCATCGAAACGGAGATCGCACGCCTCTCCGACGATCCCGAACTGCGCGACTGGCTGGATCAGGAGCTGCGCCGCCCGCTCGATCCTGCGGATGTCGCGCGCGCGGCGACCACGCCGGAACTTGCCGCAGAGATGTATCTCGCCAGCGTACTGGTCGCCGATGTGCAGAGTCCGATGGAGCGGATGTATCTGGACGAACTCGCGCGCCACCTGAAGCTCGATGCGGACCTGAGAGACCAACTGGAAGCCAGTGCACGCACGCACGGCTCGTGACACCGTGACGCCAGGGACGGCCACCCTGAAGCAGTGGACGTACAACCCGACCACAAGGAACCGCTCCGCACCGGTCAGCGACCGATCCTCATCCACAGCCGCACCGGTTTAAGCATGAATTCATGTCGCAGCCCTATTCTGATCGTCAACCGTTGGACATCACCAACGGGATCGATCACCGGAACCACCAGGAGAATGCAAACATGAACGACTCCCGCACTCTAACCCTCTTTCTGCTCATGACGGCTTTCGCCACCGCGGGCGGCGGAATTGCCCATGCCGGTTCGCACGAGTACGAATCCGGAGCGCACTACGAACTGGATGACGATGCTGCCATCGGATTCGGGCGCGACCAACAGCGCGTGGACCTGTCGCAAATAGAATCCATGCGCGCGCAGGCCAGCAACAGCCACTGGAGAGTCACCGATGCGCTATACGACCACACCGGCAGACTGTCGATGCTGCAGCATACCGTCCCGTTGCACGACATGGCCATCTTCGGCCGCATCACCAGCGGCATCGTCGAGAACGGGCTGACGCTCGACCGTGTCGATGCGGTCTTCAACGAAGCCGACAGCGCGACACCGGTGCCGCATTATCATTTCACTCAGCGTTTCCTTTGAGTGGAGCAACGGAAACGTCCATACCCTGATCGCACAGCCTGGGAACGCCGATTCCCGGTCTGTGCGAACCTGAACTGTCGCAACGGGATGAACCGAAGTGGCACTTTCAGCATGGCCAGCACGGCTTGATCGCATCCATAGGGATTGTGTTCGGCTGTTTATGTAATTGCCAGATCGATTCCGCCGAGCGCAATGACACCCGCGCCCGGGTGCCGTTCCTGCTGAAGGGGCTCATCCAGAGCAGTGACGGCCGTGCACTCACGCCCTGGTTCACGCGCAAGAAGAACGGGCGCCTCTACCGCTACTACCTGCCGGTCCGCGAGAACAAGGAGCATGCCGGCGCCTCGGGTCTGCCGCGCCTGCCGGCAGGGGAGCTGGAGGCGGTGGTGCTTGAGCAGTTGCGCCGCGTGCTGCGCTCGCCTGCCAAGGTCGCCGGGGTGACTGAGAATGCCACCCGGCTCGATCCTTCCCTGGACGAGGCTCAGGTCGCGGTGGCCATGACCCGACTGGAGTTAATCTGGAATTCCTGGCTATCCTTGTTGCTGAAGGGAGTCCAGAAGCATGAAATCGATTGTCAATGCATTATCATTATGAACGGTTGGCGGCCTGATAGGGTGTGGTATGAGCTTTCGGCAAGGACAACCACCTTAACCGTTATCTTGCTGACCTTGGCCATGCAACAATTCATAAGCTTCTACAATGACTACCATATCCTGTCCCGGCGAATCGAAATCGACTTTCACGGCTGCCTGCTGATGCTTGGCTGCGTATGACTATCAGGTCTATACAGGCTTACGAGCCAGACTGTCACGAAGGCAAGCAGAAAAGCCGGTGCCAATTCGTAGAGATAGTCATGCAGGGTCATGCGCCACAGTACGGCAGTTGTAAATCCCACAAGCATTCCTGCGATCACGCCGGTGGCACTGGTACGCCGCCAGAGCAAGATGAGAATCAGCGCAGGACCAAAGGCCGCGCCAAGTCCCGCCCACGCGTAGAGTACGAAATCGAAAATGACGCGTACTTTGCCGAGTGCAGCAACCATGGCGAGAAGTCCGACTAACAGGACGGCGAGTCGATTGAGGTACACGATGTGCTGGTCGCCTGGATGCCGGCCCAGCACCCGAACGTAGAGGTCGTGACTGACCGTTGAAGCGCTGACCAGCAACTGGGAATCCGCGGTGGAGCAGATGGCCGCAAGCACAGCAGCAATCATCGGTCCGGCGAGCAGTCCCGGGAGCAGTTCAGCGGCCACTCGGGGCAGAACTGTCTCTGGATCGTTCAGGCTCCCATACCAGGCTCGCGCAAACACGCCCAGCAGTACGGCTCCCGCAAACAGCAGGAAAACCCAGATTGTCGAAATCAAGGCACCACGCCGGATGGCGGTCGTATCACGTGCAGCCATGTACCGGATCAGAATGTGCGGCTGTCCACAATAGCCCAACGGGATACCCAGCCACGTCGCCACAAAACCCACCAGCGCCATACCGATCTGTTCCCCGAACGGAGCAGTGAGGGTGGCGCCATCTTCCAGTGAGCCAAGGCGATGCCACATCTCGTCGATGCCGCCGAGATGAACAAGCAGCACCAGCGGCAGGATCAGCATGGCGGCGATCATCAGCAGTGCCTGGGCCACATCAGTCCACGCGACCGCGCGAAATCCGCCGCTGATGGTGTAGGTCAGCACAATCAGCGTGCCGACGATGACGCCAGCCTCGTAGGGCCAGTCAAGCATTGACTCGAACATCTTGCCTGCCGCAGTGAACTGTGCCGCCACGTAGGTGCCGAGCATGCTCAGGATAATAAGCATGGCGAGAATCCGAATTAAAATAGCGGGTCGTCCACTAAAGTTGGCCGCGAGCACATCAGGCAGGGTGATAGAACCCTGGTCACGTGCCTGGCGCCGCAAGCGCTCGGCGATCACCAGCCAGTTGAAGAGGAATGCGAGCACGGTCCCCGGGATAATCCACAAGGCGGCAACGCCGGTCTGGAAGGCCATACCGACCAGCCCCAGGGTGACCCAGCCGCTTTCCGCGGAGGCGGAGGCGGACAAGGCGGCCACCCATGCGCCGATGCCTCGATTGGCGAGGAAGAAATCGGTGGAACTGGCGCGTGCGTAGCGGGCGCTGTAGAAACCCACAGCCATGATCACGAAGGTATAGAGCCAGAAGCTGAGGAGGGTGCTCATGCGTGACACGAGTAGATATCCGGTTCGTCCTGTTGGGACTGTGGAAATCAGGCTGCCAATTCAGCTCAAATAGAAGTTGTAACGCCGCTAGGCCGGATGTTCAGCCATCCAGTGTCGGGCAATCTCCTCCCGCCGGCAGATCCACGCCGAGTCGTGACCTTGTACATAGTCGAGAAAGCGCGCCAGCGCCATCGCGCGTGCGGGATGACCGCTGATGCGGCCATGCAGTCCCACGCTCATCATTTTCGGGCATTGTGCACCCTCCTGCCACAAAAGGTCGAAGGTCTCATTGAGTAGCCTGAAGAAATCCTCCCCGGAAGAAACGCCGTTGGGCAGCAGATAGCGGACGTCGTTATTGATCAGCGTGTAGGGGATGACCAGCTGTGCGGGCGAGCCAGCGGTCCAGTAGGGCAGGTCATCGTTATAGGCATCAGAAGTGTAGAGAAAACCGCCTTCCTCGCGCACCAGACGACGGGTATTCGGGCTGATCCGCCCGGTGTACCAGCCGAGCGGGCGCTTGCCGCAGATCCTTTCGATGACCTCGACTGTCAGACGGATATGGTGCCGTTCTTCGTCTTCGGGAAAATCGCGATAGTCCAGCCAGCGGTAGCCGTGCCCGGCCACCTCGTGCCCGGCCGCCACGAGTGCCTGGCCAATCTTCGGGTTGAGTTCCAGTGCACGTCCGACGGCGAAGGCGGTCAGCGGCAGGCCACGGGCGTTGAACAGCTCGAGTATGCGCCAGACGCCGGCGCGCGCGCCGTACTCATACATTCCCTCGACGCTCAGGTCCCGTTCGCCTTCGCGAGACGGGCGCCCCGGCAGTTCGTGCAGATAGGCCTCTGAGCGAACATCGCCGTTAAGGAGGCACGATTCCGCGCCCTCCTCGATGTTGAGCACAAACTGGACCGCGACCCGCGCCTCGCCCGGCCATCGTGGATGTGGTGGGCAGCCGCCGTAACCAACGAGATCACGTCCGGACATCAGCCGAGCTCAAACGTCGTGACGCCGAATACGTGCTCATGTGCGAGAGCAGGGACAGGCCCCAGATACATGCGCGCGCAGCCGAAGACCTCGACCATCCGATGCTGGTGCGCAAGCATGATCGCCGCGGCATTGTTCTCCGGGACATCGAGAAACAGCGGACCACCCGCGGCGAACCCGGCCAACTGCGTGTAGAGTGCCTCGGCTGCCCGGACATCATCGGCGAACAAGGGACCGATCTTGCATCCTTCCTGGCAGCTTCGCACTACGCCATAACCGCCCAGCTTCCCGTCGCGCCGGCAGCCAAGGGCGAGCGCATCCGGCTGGGATATCCATCCTTCCAGGAAAGTCGAGCGTGAGGCCGGAAAGCAGGTGCGATCGTAATCGAGCACCTGGTCGAACGGAACGGCGGTCAGGGGCACGATGTCTTCGTCGTCAGCCGGCGTGGTTAAGGGATGCTCCGGGATGTCGGCGCGAAAACGCAGGTCGCGATGAGCGAACACGAAGCCACCCCTGGCGTAGTAGTCCTGCATCGCGAATACCCCGTCCAGACCAATACTCGCGCCGGGGCGCAAGCGGGCAAGAAGCCTGTCGCGACGGGCGTGCCAGAGCGTATTGCCGAGACCGCGGCCACGAAATTCCGGCCGGACGATAAAGAACCCCATGAAGCCGAATTCGCCGTTGTAGGACGTGATGGCCCCGCCGGCGATCAGCTCGCCGTCCAGGTCGGCCGCGATGAAGGCCGCCGGATCGGTAGCCCAGAACAAGTCGGCATCGTGAAGCCCGGGATTCCAGTCCTCGCGTGCGGCCCAGTCAACGAGTACGTCGACCTCGGAGCGGTTCATGTTTCGTATTGCAAACTCATTCCGCATGGTGATGTTCTCCGTAGTGGGTCGTCAAGCGCTCAGCGAAGCGTTCCGGGTCAACCGAGTCTGGCCAGAACAGCTTGCTCGGGATAGGCGGTTCCGTGCGTCCGTAGCGGGAGAAACCCTCTCCGGCCATCACCGGCGGTACGGACTGTACACGGGAATCACCGAATTCAGCGCGCAACACGGAAACAACCCGATCCGCAAGTTCGGGATCGTTAAATACGGAGAGGGTATATTCGTCCCTGATCGTTACTTCCGGTGACAGGATCTCGGGTAGGCCGGCGGTGCGAGCGAGGCCGTTGCTGATTTCCTTGATGCGGCGCAGCAGGTACTCGCGGGTCTCGTACGAACAGGAGCGAACGGTGAGCTGCAGCCTGAACGAGTCGCTGATGATGGTCTGTAGCTGCAGGATTAACTGTGCGGCGAGGACGACCGGGTCTTTGGTTTTGTGCGGGTAGGTGCCGTGACCACCGATCCCGCGGTCATTGATATCGACCGAGTCGACATTGACCATCGCATAACCACTTGTATAGCCGAAAACGCCGGCAGGCAGCTCGGTACTCACGTGCAGGGCGAGGTTGTAATCAGGGCGAGGAAAACGCTTGAACAGACCATCGGCGAGCATCTGACGGGCGCCGGCACCGCGTTCCTCCGCCGGTTGTGCAATCAGCAGCAGCGTGCCCAGCCAGGTATCTCTTTCAGCCACCAGTCGGCGGGCGTTCCCCACAAGTACGGTCATGTGCACGTCATGCCCGCACGCATGCATAAAGGGTACTGTGGTGCCATCGTTCAGAATAGCGGTCGATGTGCTCGCATAGGGCAGGTCAGTCTGCTTCTGCACCGGCAGGGCATCCATGTCCGTGCGCAGCATGAGGTCAGGTTCCGGACCATTTTCCAGCACGGCTATGACGCCAAAGCCCCTGACTCCCTTTGTCACGCGAAAGCCGATATCACCGAGTTCATGGCGATGCGTGCCGAGGTGGCCTGTTCCTGAAAGGATAATTCGGGGTTGGCATGCAGCTGTTCGTAGCGCGCGCGCAGATAGTCTTGCTCGGGCGTGGCGGACTCCGAGTGAGCTACGGGTGACAGTGCAAGCAGGATACTGACAGTAATACAGGTAATTAGACGCATTGGTTTACAGTCTGGTTTACGCAGGAACAGATTTTCGGCAGCGAGTGTCCCCTGCGGACGCAGGAAGAGCCAGAGGAATGTGGCCAGGTCGCCAAGCGTAGTAATTATCATTTTGATACCATCCATGATGGTCAGTATCTTGCCATATCATGGACGGCGGCGCGATCCGATGGTGACTATCGCGTGGGCTCGTCCGCGACGTGGAACCGCAATACCTTCAGCAACACGGCCGACGAGATCGCAGCGGGTCGCATGGGCTCGGAAACGGTGTTTGCGAAACTCTCCGAACTGCTGTTCGTCGAGGCGATACGTCGTTATGCGGAGTCGTTGCCCAAAGGGCAGACCGGCTGGCTGGCGGGTCTCAGGGACCCTTTTGTGTCACGGGCCCTGGCCGTACTGCACCGGCGACCGGGTGATCCCTGGACCGTCGATGAACTGGGACGGGAAGTAGGGCTGTCGTGCTCGGCCCTGACGGATCGCTTCACACAGGTCATCGGTGTACCACCAATGCAGTACCTGGCCGGCTGGCGGATACAGGTGGCGGCCCAGGAGCTGCTGAATACCTGCAAATCCATCCCGCGGATCGCGCAGGATGCCGGTTATGAAACCGAAGCCGCCTTTGCACGCGCCTTCAAACGCAGGATTGGCGTACCACCCGCCACCTGGCGGCGTCGGAACCATTAAGCAGACCCGCTGCACGGCCCCGCCGTGGGTTTAATCTCGATGATACGGTCTGCTAGCAGACCGGCCTGCTGGAGTTCCTCGATGAATCCGAACTTGCGCAGATCCGCGATCCGTTCCGGGTACAGGATACCGTCGAGGTGGTCACACTCGTGCTGCACCACACGCGCGTGGAATCCCTCGACGTCCCGGTCGATGGCGTTACCGTACTCATCGAAACCGCAGTAGTGAATCCGCGTGTAGCGCGGTACCAGCCCCCGCATTCCCGGCACACTCAGACACCCTTCCCAGTCCTCCTCCCGCTCCTCGTCCAGCGGGGTGATCACGGGATTGATCAGCACCGTGAATGGCACCGGAACGGCATCCGGATAACGCGGATTGTGCTCTACGCCGAATATCACCACGCGTTGCAACACGCCGATCTGGATCGCCGCCAGTCCCGCACCGTGACAGGCGTTCATGGTGTCCGTCATGTCGGCAATCAGTCGCTTGAGCTCCGGTGTGTCGAACTGCTCTACGGGGGCGGCGACCCGGCGCAACACCGGGTCTCCCATTCGCAGGACGGGCTGTACGCTCATGCCGGTATGATAACCTAACGGAGCCGGTGCGGTGAGCGTCCTGTATGTCGCGGACGATGGTGACGGTAATGTCGATCCGAACAGTTGGGATTTTTGCTGTCATGGAACGCTCGCGCACGTGACCCGGGGTCGGATCAGCACGACGAACCAACCGGTACGCTCGATTCGTGCCGCCAGCACGTGCTGGTCTTCCAGATCGAAGCGCACGGTGTCTTCTCCACTGCGTGCTTTCTCCAGCACCTGCTCCACCAGTGTGTTGACCTGAGTTGCCCTGGACGCGAAGGCGTTCCTGGTCCCGAGCTCTTCGATGCCTTCGGCGGTGCGGTAATAGAGCACCGCGTCACCCGTTTTGGAATTGACCCGGTCGATTTCCGCATCCAGCTCCGTATCGGTCGTGTCGATGGCAAGCCCCTTGCCGTCGACAATCAATGCGCTGCTGCTGTCGACATCGGCCAGATGCGACAATACCGAGCTTGCCAGTTCCTTCAGTGTGATGTCGTGCGACATGACCCCCAGCAGCGACTCGCCGTCGTAGACCGGATAGGACGCGGTAATCATCATGCCGGCACCGACCAGGTCCAGGTAGGGCGGTGTCCAACCCACGGCGCGTGATCCGAAGTCTGCAGCGCGGTAGTACGGTGTCTCGGTGGGCGTGCCGTTGTTGACCGCCTGATCGATTGGCAGATAGGGGTATATCAACATCGCGTAGTCGACCGTGGTCATGTAAACCCAGGAGAACGGGAAACTCTCGTAGACGGTGCGAAACGTGGGTGCGAGTCGATCGAACAGGTCCAGCTGGCGCAGCACGGCAGTGCTCAGTGCCTCGCCAGTGTAGCTGTAGTAACCCGGATAGGGTGCCTGGTAGGCGGGCGGTGTCTTCAGGTCGCCTGGCCAGGACTGCAAACCCGTGGTGCGCCCTTGTGTTGTACGCAGCGTCAGCCAGCGCTTGGCGTCCGACGGCGTTTGCGAACCCTGCGCCGCCGCCAGCCGGGCATAGGTGTCACCGAGCGCACGGGTACTGGCGGCAACGGCGCCGAAGACACTGTCGATGCGCTCTGCCGCGAGTCGAACCATGGCATCTTCGAGTGCAACCATGCACTCGGCGTGGCCATCGTCCTTTGCAGATGCAACCGATGACAGAGTCAGGATCAGGACGGTGGTGGCCGCTACGTGAAGAGACAAGATGTTTCTTTTCGTCATGACTTTTCCTCCCGTCGGTGGAGACTGCAATCGATGCTGGCCGCCGAGCCCGAAGAACCCGCGCACATGGTAGCGGACGCGATCCGCGCATGCTTCTTCAAACGTCCAGCGAATCGTAATCGACGCGTTGGAGAAATGCCAACCGGAGCCAGCTCTTCGTTCGCCAGCAGTCGACACAACGCATATGGTTACGGGTTGCTGGTTCACGGCTTGAATATCAGCATGATGTAAACCAGAAACAGCAGTATATGCACAGCACACTGCAGGGCCAATCACCCCTGTTATTGGCAGCCACCAGACGTGCTGTCTCAAGTTTGATACCGACGGCGAACTGCCAACCTGTAAGTGCCGACACCCGGTAGATATCATGACGCGGCGTTCCCTCGAACTGGTTACTTCTGCCTCCGGGGTGGAATGCATCATGTCTGCTTCGAGTCTCAGCGATTCGATCCCCAGCCAAGTCGGAATAAAATTACCAATTCTGGTCGGTTTGCGAGCTGGTGGACAACCCATACGGCTGCTGGTCTGAAGATAAAAGCGTCACGACACTCTTGTCCACAGCACACCACTATTCCTGGTTGTCGGAGGCGCCATCGATGGAGTACCGTGGGGTCTCCCGCCTATGGGCCCGGGTTCGATGCGCCCGTACTTTTCCGGAGATGACCGATGAAACTGGAATATGAAGAAATTGAAGACAGCTATGACGACACCACCCAGATTCGCACCATGACTGAACAGGCC
>Ga0316576_10002451_pt1 | contig 10556 bp, 9 predicted proteins | sample S0NA_FD_203075 | JGI IMG/M metagenome (GOLD analysis project Ga0316576, IMG submission 203075) | Rhizosphere microbial communities from salt marsh grasses in Alabama, United States - S0-2_050615r3r5 | ecosystem: Host-associated > Plants > Roots > Rhizosphere | place: USA: Alabama | collected... | reverse complement strand
TTTTATTTAAAAACTTTGTTAAAAAAGTATTTTCTTCAAGTGGGGTAATAAGTTCGAGACGTGAAAGATCGCCAAATGAAAAAATTTGCCAATGATATTTCATATCATTATTTCGAGCACCAGCACCAAAAATCGCTCCAAGTATGTCTTTAAAAAAGTGGAGCGCTTTAGGATAATCTTTCACGGCAATTGAAATATGGTCGATCCTTGAAATCATTTGGTATTATCAAAAGGATTAGGAAATATCCTTTATGCTGTTACGTACTTGTGCATAAATGCCTGGGGCCATAACCAGAAGGCGGTCATTGATCTTTTGGCCGTCCAGATATTCATTGAGAAAAAAATTGCTCCCATCTAACTTGCAGATCTTTCCGCCTGCCGCTTCAAGAATAATACCGGCTGCTGCAAGATCCTGATACGATTCATTTGCAATTACGGCTGCTTCGGCACGACCCATAGCAACATAACAAATATGAGCACCGGTGCATCCCAAATCGCGAATTTTTCCCGGAAATGTTGAACGATAGCGTTGATGAAATCGTGAATACGTAAAAAGAAGGCTTTCGTCGTTAATGTTTTTCTTTTTTGAAACGCGGATTTCCTTATCTCCCAGGAAGGCCTTTTGATCCGCCTGCGCGTGAAAAAGATCGCCGGTCGCCGGCATATAGAACACACCGAAAATAGGCCAGAAATTTTCTATCAATGCAAGAGAGATACCCCATATAGGAATTCCAGCTTGAAAATTGGCCACCCCGTCTAAAGGATCAAAAATCCAGATATATCGCTTTCCATCATGAGAGTAGCCCCTGTCCATCTGGTTGTTTTTAAATACCTGATGTTCAGGAAAATGGTTGTCAAGTTGACCCTGAAAAAAGTTCATTAAATGGAAATCAGCTTCTGTCACAAGTTCTTCATCAAATTTGATGCGATGATCCCCCTTGCCATAATAGGTAAGTGCTTCCTCTCCTGAACGTCGAATCACATCCACTGCAAACTGAGTTAACTCTTCAATCCCATGGCGTTTTATTTCAGCCATTATACCCCCTTGTTTGATCGTATCTGCAGATTGATACGTATTGTGGATGACAGTATGTGTTTAAAAATCTCCCAGTGGCCGTACAAATGTAAATGAAGCAGGTTCCTTGACCAGTTTTTGACCAGCCTGCTTGGTATTGCCACCCAGAAGTGAAAAGGGGAGTGATACAACAAAGACGGCACAACCAAAAACGGTTGCAACGATTCCTAAAGGCCTGGCAAGAATAAGATCAGCTGCCATAAGCGCGCCGCTGCTTTCTTTTTCTACAGTTGTTCCTGCCGCAAATGCCGAAGTTCCGAATGGGATAAAAACAAGGGTTATAATTAGCAATAACACTATGGATTGTTTTCTGATTTTATGCATTTTTCCTCCTTTAGGTTTGTTTGTTATCTATTAGTTTGACTTTAGATAGTTGAAAAACAATTTTATTGGGGCTATAGTATTCAAAAGAAAAAATTCAAGAAAAATCTAATTTTCACAGACAGTTTGAATAATATAGATTAGAAAAAAGCTGATAAAGTGTCAAGAAAAAAGCCTTAATATCACATCAGGTTTGCTGCTTAAAGCCGGAATTTAGACGGAATTCGAGAAATGATAGAGGAATCATCTTGTATAGAGGTTGCCATAGCCTTGCCTGTATACAGCACATATGTTTACAGCGTTCCAGAAGACCTGTTGGCGCTGGTTTCGACAGGGAAAAGAGTACTTGTTCCATTTGGCCGGCGAAGAGTTACAGGGTACATTCTTGGCGCATGTAAAAAAACGGATCAGGGAAAGATTAAAGATATTCTTGATATACTTGATGACGAGCCGCTTTTTCCTTCAAGTATGATAAATTTCTTCCGATGGACGGCAGATTACTACCTTCACCCCATCGGAGATGTTATTAAATGTGCACTGCCTGCCGGACTTAATATTTATGATTTTGCTGCCATTAAGATTACTAGAGCGGGAGAAGAAGCCATTTTAGGTCATTCTCTTACACCTTTGGAAGAGGAAATCTTAAACGTATTAAAAAGAGAGTCTTGTGGCTTAAAAAAACTTCGTGAAAAACTAAATAATAAAATTCCTAATGCCTTAATCTATGCGATGCAGCATCAAGGGCTCATTTCTCATGAACGGGAGTTAAAATACGGAATCATAAAACCAAAACTTCAAAGGCATGTGTCATTGATCGATTCAAATATCCCCATGGAAGGTCTATCTGCGTCAAAACAAAAGATCATTGAAGAAATCAAACGCCAGGGCGAAGTCAGCGTAAACAAATTAAAAAAACTTGTTCCATCTGCTCCAAGGTTAATAAAGCATTTAGAAGCTGACAGGTTGGTTTCTATTTTTAATAAACAGGTTTACCGTGATCCCCTTGGTGAATTTATAAAATCCGATACACCTCACAGACTCACTGAAGAACAAAACCGTGTGGTTTCAAAAGTGATAAAGACGATTGGCAGAGAATTCAGCACCTTTCTTCTAACAGGCGTAACCGGAAGTGGCAAGACAGAAGTCTATATGCATATTGCAGAAAATGCGATTGACCTGGGTTATTCCGTTCTGGTTTTGGTTCCTGAAATTGCCCTTATATCCCAAACGGAAAGGCGATTCAGGGCACGCTTTGGCGATCGTGTCGCTGTTCTTCACAGCGGACTTTCTGCTGGAGAACGTTACGATCAGTGGGTACGTCTTGCAAGGGGTGAGGTTTCTATCGCCATTGGTGCCAGATCAGCTGTATTTGCACCTTTAGAGAATATCGGCATTATTATCGTTGATGAAGAACATGACACGTCTTACAAGCAAGATAGCCGTTTGAGATACAATGCCAGAGACCTTGCTGTGGTAAGGGCAAAACAACAGAACGCTGTGGCATTGCTTGGATCTGCCACGCCTTCAATACAATCCTTTTATAATGTAAAAACAACAAAGTTCAAGGGAGTTACATTAACAGAGCGGGTTGAAAACAGATCGCTTCCCAAGGTAACAGTTGTTGATCTTCGCAAAAGCAGAGATGTTCGGGGAAGTCGACGTTTTATCACTTCGGAGCTTTATGAAGCAATAGGAACGACACTTGGACGTGGCGAGCAGGCACTTCTTTTCTTGAACCGGCGCGGTTTTGCCAGCTATCCGGTTTGTTCAGCCTGCGGTGAAGCGATACGATGTAAAAATTGTGATATTTCTTTGACATTGCATCAAAAGGCAAATGCATACAAATGTCATTACTGTGGATTTACACGGGCGTCGGTATCCAGCTGCGTTTCATGCGGTTCCTCTAAAATCATGCTTTTGGGGCTTGGGACTGAAAAGGTTGAGTCAATGATAAAAATGCTATTCCCTCAGGCCTCTGTCGCCAGAATGGATCGTGATACGACCCGACGAAAAGGATCAATGATAAAGATTCTCAAAGGTTTAAGGAACCGGACCATTGATGTCTTGGTGGGGACTCAGATGGTGGCTAAAGGTCATGACTTTCCTAACATTACCCTTGTCGGTATTATTTGTGCAGACCTATCTTTGAATTTTCCTGATTTTCGAGCTGGAGAACGTACATTTCAGCTGCTGGCCCAGGTTGCCGGTCGTGCCGGACGGGGGACTGTTCCCGGACGTGTTATTCTGCAGACGTATACCCCGGATCATTTCAGCATTTTATCTGCAACCCATCAGGACTTGAAGTCGTTTTACAAGGCCGAGATCGGATTTCGAAAGAGCCTGAATTATCCACCATTTTCCAGGGTGGTTCAGATTAAAATATCTGGAAAAAACAAAGAAAAGACCCGACAGCATGCCCAGACTATAGGAGATCTTTGCAACACATTAAAGCAAAAGAACAGATCGCTATCAAGATCACTTGAAATATTGGGTCCCATTGAAGCCGCGCTTTTCAAAATAGCAAAGAAATACCGATGGCAGATCCTTTTAAAAGGTTTGGAAGTTAAACCGCTCCACCGATTTCTTAATAATTTATGGCTCGAGAACAGATCAATAATCAACCGGCCTGATGTCAATGTCGTTCTTGATGTGGATCCGATTTTTATGATGTAAAAAGATGCGTCTTGACATTCTATGGAATGCACCTTAAATAGTATCCATCCATATATGGTCTTTTTGCCCAATCCGCCAGTCGAAGATGCCGCTGCCGGTGAGGCGGACAAGTCTCTGCGCTTGCCCCGTGAAATGCGGAGCCTATTTCTCCGGGGTTATGCTCAAAAAATAACCCGCCACCGAGCTTTGGCGGATAAATCCTCGGAATATCAACCATATGCCGGCTTGTCCCGGTACTTCAACGGGGTGGTTATTTTTTTCGCATGCCTTGATCTTTAACAAAAACCCTCATTTATGGATGGACACTAAATAAACGTTTCATGCCTTGGAGGTTTGGCGGCTATGGGTTGTGAATGGGAAGTTTGAGTCAATGAGACCTTTGCAAAACATCCCTTACTTTATATTTTTCAAAGATCTCTAAATATAAACCGGTTAATTTTTTGAGGATATTTTTAATATGAAGCTAAGATTTTTATCCATTTTTTTGTCCGTCGTTTGTATACTGTCTTTTGGTAGCGTTGTATTCGGTGCTTCGCAACAAACACCTCCATCGCCGTCTGCTTTTGTACCCGAAAGCCGATACACATTCCCCACAGTTTTAGATGGTGTTGAAGTCACACATGATTTTATCATACAAAACAAAGGGGATGCGGAGCTTAAGATTGAAAAAGTCAAAACCGGCTGAGGGTGTACGGCTGTCTCATATCCGAGACAGATCCCTCCCGGTGGTGAGGGAAAAATCGTTATAAAAGTCAATACAGCCGGATATGGCGGAAGAACAGTCAACAAAAGAATAACGGTCAAAACCAATTCGTTGACACATTCTATGCTCTATTTAACCATGATGGGTCATGTTGAACAATTTGTTGATATCGTTCCAAAACGGGCTGTTTTGAACGGTTATGCAGGCAGCCCAATAAAAACAACAGTGAAGATCATCCCCAATGATAAATATCCATTTACAATTAAAAAAACCAGGATATCCCATACAAAAAACATTGCCTTCACGATAGATGAAACTAAAAATTCGGAAAAAAAGGAATATGTCCTGACGGTCGAAAATTTGCACAAAACCAAGGGGCGCTATGTTGACACCATAAAATTGAGAACAGACAGCAAGGTACGGCCCGAGATTAAAATCTATGTTATCGGAAACATTCACGACAGGCCTATAAAAGAAAAACAATAAATATGGATCATATCAAAGTCGTCGCTTTTGATTGTGACGGTGTCATGTTTGATACAACGAAAGCAAACATGGCGTATTATAATGAAATATTACAGCATTTCGGTCGGCCGACTTTGACCCCCGATCAGTTTGCGTATTGCCACAGCCACACGGCTGACCAGTCGATTTCATACCTGTTTAATGATGAAAAAAGCTTTAGAGAAGCTCAGCAATATCGGAAAAGTATGAGTTACATCCCCTTTTTAAAATATATGGTTGTGGAACCCCATTTAAAGTTTCTGCTGGGAAAACTAAGACCCAGATACAAGACTGCTATTGCGACAAACCGGTCGAATACAATGGATCGGGTTCTCAGCGAACATGGTCTGGAGGAATATTTTGACCTGGTTGTTAGTTCCAGTGACGTCGATCGTCCCAAACCTTATCCGGACCCTCTAATCAAAATTCTAGAATATTTTGAGATAGAGGCATACAATGCATTATATGTGGGAGATTCAGAACTTGACGAAATTGCTGCAAAAGCAGCGGGTGTGCCCTTTGTGGCGTATCAAAACAGATCTCTATTGGCCAATTTTCATATTAAGAGCTTAAAAGAAATTGCTCAAATACTTGATATAAAAATAGCGTAACAAATTTTAATGTTTTTCAATGCAAATTCTAACCGATGATGTTAAAGACCCACAGAAGACTGCCAGTTTCATCTTCGTAAAAGCGGCTTTTCTTGTTGTTGTCGTTGTTTTAACCTTTTGTTTTGACGGTTTAAAAAACAATGCCTATTCCAAGGAACCTTTCCAAAACACTCTCATCGGAAACATGTCACTTGAAGATGTGGATGACGGGTTATGGGACGGCCCGATTCTTTTTTATAAAGGAAACGGAACGCCATTTTATCTGATCCTGGTGGAGAAGGCTTTCCAAAAGCTTCACCTATATCGCTATAACGGTCGATACCAGTTAATAAAAAGCTATGATTGCAGTACCGGGGAAAAGCCGGGGAAAAAGCAAAAAGAGAATGACGAAAAAACGCCTGAAGGTATTTACTTCAATGTAAAGTCTTACCGGGATTCTAAAATTACTCTATTCGGCGACCGGGCTTTTGAATTAAGTTATCCTGATATTTTTGACCATCTTGAAGGTAAAGGCGGCAATGGAATATTTATTCATGGTACCAACCAGACCATAAAACCGTTTGCAACCAATGGTTGTGTGGTCTTAAACATTCGGGATCTTGCCGATCTGGATCGACGGGTTCCGTTAAAGACAACACCCGTTATCATTGCAAACCATCTTCCTTACCGGTTTGAGCCGCCTAAAAAACAATTGCCTGAAATTACTGGTTTATTCAAACAGGCAATGCTTCCTGAAAGCTACCGGTCTTTGAATCGAAGATTTAGACATATCGCTGTAATCGGTTTTCAAAAGCGTGTTGTTGCCGTTGGGGAAGTCAAGATAAAAGGTAGCAGAAATAAACTTGGGTTCTCAAGGCTTTACATTTATCGGCCTGAAAAAGACCTTATGGTAGTCCTCAAGCGGGAGTGGAGCGAAGAGTAATGTTTTTTTAATTTTGCTATGATATGTGAACGGGAGGTTATTGATTCCCGAGTCCGTTATTTGCACCACAGTCCGGACACTCCCAGGTAATTCCATTGCACGACATACCCCAGAAATTTTCCATCATGCATTCTTGGCAAATGGCAAAGCCGCAGCGACATCTCCAGCAAAAAGGTGGATTTTCTCCGCAACAATGGCATCCGATTTGCCGGGCTTTGTGACGTCTTTGTCTATAAGATGTGTTTTTTACAGAGTCTGTCATGTTCAATCTTTATGCACTTGTTCATGACCACATCGATGCCCGCTTTTACGAGAAGCGATGCGGCTTCATGATTTTCGATACCAAGCTGCATCCAGAAAACCTTGGGTTGCATCTGTATCGCCTCGTGTACATGGGGTAAAACCTGTTCAGGATTTCTAAATACATTCACAATATCCACGTCTTTCTTGATATCATCAAGGGTAGCATAGGCGCTTTGTCCCAAAATCTCTTTCTGGGCGGGTCTGACCGGAATTATGCTGTATCCATTATCTTTCAAGTAGTTGGCGACCTTATTGGACTCCCTGTCAGGTTTGGGGCTTAGGCCGAGGATTGCGATGGTCCTGGCGTTTTCAAGCATATCCTTGATGTCGTCGTCCATTTTAATTATTTTGCCCTGTTTCATATTGATGCTCCCACTAGCCCGAACTCAATTGAATCCTATTATCAGGAAAACATTTCGCAACGGCGTGAATCTCTTTCCAACCGACTGAAACTTGTACTTAAGCAGCCTTGCTGTCTTATGGAATTAATGATAGGAACAAAAGCATAACAATTTTTAAATTGAACCTAAATTAACCATTTCAAAAATTTGAAACGCTCAGTTTAGGTTGAAAATAATGCAACTGTGTATTCTTGTCAATCGCCGGCATTTTTAAAAATATCAGGGTTGAATATCAGTCACAAACGGAATTTATATGAAAAATGATAAAATATTATATTTGGTAGACGGTAGTGCATATATTTATCGTGCCTATCACGCCATAAGGAGTTTGACCAATTCAAAAGGTTTTCCCACTAATGCAGCATTTGGATTCACCCGAATGCTCATTAAACTCATTGAAGATCGATCCCCCGAATATGTGGTCATGTTTTTTGATGCCAAAGGACCGACTTTCAGACATGAAATATACCGGGATTACAAGGCGAATCGCCCTCCCATGCCAGAGGATTTGTCGATTCAAATCCCTTATATAAAAGAAATAACCCATGGATTCAACATACCGGTTATTGAAAAACAGGGATTTGAGGCCGATGATCTTATCGGCACGTTTAGATATCAGGCCGAACAAGTTGGATTCTTTGTAGTAATGGTGACCGGGGATAAAGATTTTGTTCAACTTGTCACGGACAATGCCGTCATCTGGGATCCCATGAAAGAAAAAACCATTGATCTCAATTCGGTTAGAGACGATTTTGGTGTTGAACCTTGCCAAATGATAGATGTGATGGCGCTTTCAGGCGATGCATCCGACAATATACCCGGAGTTCCCGGTATCGGACCAAAAACAGCCCTGTCTTTAATTAAAACTTTTGGAACCATGGAGCGTCTGTATGAACGCGTTCATACAATTACAAAGAAAAAACAGCATGAAAACCTCGTTCAGTATAAAAAACAGGCGTTTTTGAGCAAAGAACTGGTTAAAATCAATATTAATGTGCCATTTCCATTTGATCCTGAAAATTTCAAATATCAAGCACCGGATAACACCAGGCTGTCAAAACTGTTTAAAGATCTTGAATTCAGACAATTACAGCAATCTTTTCCCAAACGATCCGATCTTTCAAATAAAAATTATTGTGCGATATTTGATATGTCGGTATTTGCTGACCTGGTCGGGCGACTTAAAAAAGCTGAGATGTTCGCCATCGACACCGAAACCACCTCAAAAGATCCAATGAAAGCAAACCTTGTAGGGTTGTCCTTTTCAATGAAGTCTGATGAAGCGTTTTACATCCCGTGTGCCCATGATTATCCGGAAGCCCCGGCGCAGCTTGAGCTTGAAAGCGTATTAAATCTATTAAAACCTGTACTTGAAAACCCTGATGTAAAAAAAGTCGGGCAGAATATAAAATATGACTGGATGGTCCTTAAACGTCACGGGATAAACCTGGCCGGCGTGATGTTTGACACCATGCTGGCGTCCTATCTGATTAACCCTTCAAAACGGGCCCACAACCTGGACCAGATTGCTCTCGATTTTCTAGATCACAAAACAATAACGTACAAGGAGATTTCAGGCAAAGGGCAAAAAGATGTGAGTTTTTCCGAAATTCCCCTGGAAAAGGCAACGCCGTATTCCTGTGAAGATGCAGATATCACGCTGATGGCCTATCATGTTCTCAGGCCATTGATTGAAGAAGCCGGCTTGATGGAACTGTATCATAATGTTGAGTTACCCCTTGTGCCGGTTTTAATGAACATGGAAATGACGGGGGTTTGTGTTGACAGAGACAAACTTATGGAGCTTTCTAAATCTTTTGAACATCAACTCGAACAGCTTGAAAGCATGATTTATTCAATTGCCGGAGAAGAATTTAATATTAAATCATCCCAGCAACTGGGAAGGATACTTTTTGAAAAACTCAAGCTGCCGGTTCAAAAAAAGACCAAAAAAAAGACCGGGTATTCAACAGATGTTAACGTGCTGACAATCCTTGCAGAAAATCATGAACTTCCTGGAATTATTTTAAGACACAGAACTCTCGCCAAGCTGAAATCAACTTATACGGATGCCTTGCTCGACCTTGTCCATCCGGAAACCGGAAGGATTCACACATCTTACAATCAAACGGTTACGGCTACCGGAAGACTGAGCAGTTCTGATCCGAACCTTCAAAATATACCCATCCGGACGGATGAGGGTATGGAGATTCGCAAAGCATTTGTTCCCAGAAAAGACTGGATCCTGATTTCAGCCGATTATTCTCAGATAGAACTTCGCATACTGGCTCATTATGCCGGTGATGATATTCTGATTGAGGCATTTAAGAATGATGAGGATATTCATACCCGAACTGCCACTGAAGTATTTCAGGTTTTTCCCTCATTTGTTACTTCCGAACTGAGACGGCAGGCCAAGGTAATTAACTTCGGCATTGTGTATGGCATGAGTCCATACGGACTTTCAAAAGAATTGGGCATCAGCCAAAAAATGGCCAAAACCTATATAGATAATTATTTTGCCAGATATAAAGGTGTAAAAAGATTTATTGATCAAACCGTCAGTGATGCCAGAAAGACAAAAAAAACGAGCACCCTTTTGGGCCGCATCAGACTGCTTCCGGATATCAATAGCACCAAAAAAGCAGTACGCGAGTTTGCAGAACGCACAGCCATCAACACACCTATCCAGGGGACTGCCGCTGATCTCATTAAGCTGGCCATGATTCGTGTGGATGCCGCATTAAGGGAGGGCGGCTTAAACAGCGCAATGCTTCTTTCGGTACATGACGAAATCGTTTTCGAGGTTCCTCCTGATGAACTTGAATCCGTCAAGCTCCTTGTCAAAGAGATCATGGAAGGGATCTGGGATCTAAAGGTTCCTTTGAAGGTCAACCTGGCATCGGGTAACAACTGGGCCGAGGCCCACTAACTATAATTTATCCAATTTTCGAAAACCATTAACAATTGCTATTTAGACTATTCAGCATCCTCATCTTCTGGCAGCCCTTTTACCGTCTGCTCAACTGTTTTATAAATAGCC
>Ga0316576_10002450_pt1 | contig 10558 bp, 21 predicted proteins | sample S0NA_FD_203075 | JGI IMG/M metagenome (GOLD analysis project Ga0316576, IMG submission 203075) | Rhizosphere microbial communities from salt marsh grasses in Alabama, United States - S0-2_050615r3r5 | ecosystem: Host-associated > Plants > Roots > Rhizosphere | place: USA: Alabama | collected... | reverse complement strand
AACCCTTGTATGATACTCAGAAGAACCGTTCCATAGCGGGTGTACTGGGTAATTTTCTTGCGCCCCTGTTCACCTTCCTTGGAAAGACGTTCAAGATGCGGCACGACCACCGTCAAAAGCTGCAGGATAATCGAAGCGCTGATGTAAGGCATGATTCCCAAGGCAAAAACCGAAAGCCTTTCAAGCGCCCCTCCCGAGAACATATCGAACAATCCCAGCAGCGTGCCCTTGGCTCTGGCGAAAAAGGATGCCAGCGCGACCGTGTCTATTCCCGGAGTGGGAACATGCACGCCGATCCGGTAAACAGAAAGGAGGGCCAATGTATAAAGAATGCGCCTCTTGAGCTCCGGTATCTTGAATATGTTCTGGAAACCGCTGCCTATCATTACACAACCTCGATATTCCCGCCGGCTGCCTCGATCTTTTTCCTGGCGGTTGCGCTGACTTGGTTGACCTTGACCGACAGGGGAATTTCGATCTCTCCCTGCCCCAGAAGTTTGATGCCGTCTCTGGCGCCCTTGACCAGCCCGCTGCTTATGAGCGCCACTTCGTCAACAACGCTCCCGCTTTCAAACCGGTTCAGGTCGCGGACATTGATAACGGCGATGCGGTCCGTGAAAATATTGGTGAACCCGCGTTTGGGCAGCCGGCGATGAATGGGCATCTGTCCTCCCTCGAACCCCGGCCTCACACCGCCGCCTGAACGGCTGTTATGTCCCTTGCTGCCGCGTCCGGCCGTTTTGCCGTTGCCCGAGGCGACGCCGCGTCCTTTCCGTTTTCTGTTTTTTCTGGATCCGTCCGCCGGAGATAACTCATTTAACTTCATCGTCGCACTCCTCAACTTTTACCAAATGGGATACGGCGTGAATCATTCCTCTTGTAGAAGACGTATCCTCAAGCTGAACCGATTTATTTAATTTTCTAAGCCCCATGCCCCGCAAGACCTTGCGGTGTTTTTCAGGCCTGCCGATCATGCTCTTTACCAGTGTAATGTTCAATTTCCCAGCCATTGACCTATTCCTCTTTACAGCTCCGCAACGGGAATGCCGCGCCTCGCGGCTACGGCTTCGCGGCTCTGGAGTTGCTGAAGTCCCTTAATGGTTGCCTTGACGATATTGTGGGGGTTGTGAGAGCCCAGGCACTTCGTCAAGATATTCTGCACGCCGACCGCCTCTAAGACCGCCCGCACGGCACCGCCGGCGATGACGCCGGTACCTTCCGAAGCCGGTTTCAGCAAGACTCTGCCGGCGCCGTATTTGCCGGTTACCTGGAAAGGAATCGTCCCGCCGACAAGGGCAATGTCAGACATGTTTTTCTTGGCCTTCTCGACGCCTTTGCGTATCGCCTCGGGAACTTCCCCGGCCTTGCCGAGCCCGTAACCGACCTGCCCCTTCCCGTCGCCGACGACAACAATGGCACTGAAGCTGAATCTCCGGCCGCCCTTGACGACCTTCGCCACCCTGCTGATATGGACAACCTTATCAATTAATTCATTTTCTTCAGTATCTTTTTTGAACAAGGGTTCGCCTCCTTTGCAATTAAATCCTCGATCTAAAATTTCAATCCTGCTTCACGGGCTCCGCTGGAGAGCGCCTTGATGCGCCCGTGATACAGAAAGCCGTTGCGGTCGAACACCACCTTCTCGATGCCTTTCTCCCTGGCCCTCTCGGCCAGCAGTTTTCCGATGTGCTCGGCCATGGCCACCTTGCTCTCTAATTTCGGCAGACCCTTGACTTCCTTTTCGACGCTGCTTGCAGAGACCAGCGTTCCGCCCGCGATATCATCCACCAGCTGAGCATAGATGTGCTTCGAACTTCTGAAAACACTCATTCTCGGTCTTTCGGCAGTGCCGTTCAGCTTTTTGCGAATGCTCTTTTTTCTCTTTAACCGTGATAGCTTGCGCTGTTTTGTTGTCCCCATTTTTTCACTGTCCTGAATCGTTTTCGAGCCTTGTGTGTCAAGTGAGGCTTGGCTTTCCGGCTCTTGTCATGAATATGGTCGTTGCAGGAGCCGGAATTCCGAGTCCAGAGTGGTTATTACCGCTACCAATCTGTTCTCCGGCTTCTTTTTCCGACTTCTGCCTCTCAATTATTTTGTTCCGGTTTTGCCGGCTTTCCGCTGGATGTACTCTTCCGCATATTTAATCCCCTTGCCCTTGTAGGGTTCGGGGGGCCTCAGCTGGCGAATCGATGCCGCCGTACGACCCAGGAGCTCCTTGTCTATACCGGAAAGTTTGACCACGTTGTTTTTTTCCACACTGGCCGTGATTCCTTCGGGAAGCTCGAAATTGATGGGGTGTGAGTACCCCAGGTTGAACAGAATGCTTTTGCCCTTCACTTCGGCACGGTAGCCGATGCCGTTTATTTCCAGCACGCGGTCGAATCCTTGGCTGACACCCGTCAGCATGTTGGCTACCAGGCTGCGGGTCAGACCCTGCAACGCCCTGTTTTCGCGGGTTTCGCTGATCATGGTCACATTGACCACACTGTCCGCTATGTCCAAATCCACCTCCGGATGGATGGTGCGCTCGAGCGAACCCTTTTCCCCCTTAACGGCGATGACTCTGTCCTTGTATGTTATTTTGATTTTATCGGGAACCGGTATCGGTTTTTTGCCTACGCGGGACATTTCACTCTCCTTGTTATTTGCCTTGTCTGCCGGAAACCTTCGTGCTTTGACGGTGTATGTCTCAGCTACCAGATGTGGCAGAGCACTTCGCCGCCGACATTCTCTTTCCTGGCGCTTTTGTCGGTCATGATCCCCTTGGATGTGGAGAGGATGGCCACCCCCAAACCGTTGTACACGGGTTTCACATCTTTGCTTTTCAGATAGACCCTGCGGCTGGGCTTGCTCACACGGTCGAGATTGAGGATCACATTCTTCTCTTTTTGGTCATATTTCAGATAAACGCGCAGGATGCCCTGCTTGTCGTCTTTCACGAATTTGAAGTTCCTGATATAACCTTCATCTTTCAGCACCTTTGCCAACTCGACCTTGAGTTTGGAACCCGGTATGTCGACACTGTTAAATTTAGCCTTGCCCGCATTCCGGATTCTGGTCAGCATGTCGGCAATTGGATCGCTCATCGCCATGGTTTTCTCCTGTATGTTTCCTTATCTGTTGCAGTCTGTTTCTCACATCCCGACCGATCTCGACTCCTTGTGAAAACGGCTCCCTGAAACTTGAGCCCGACCCGCCGGCCGGATAATATTACCAGCTGGATTTGACGACTCCCGGAAGCTTTCCCTGGGAGGCAAAATTACGGAAGCAGATTCTGCAAATCCCGAACTTCCGGATAAATCCCCTAGGCCGGCCACAAATCGGGCACCTGTTGTAGCTTCTTACCGCGAATTTCGGTTTCCGACTCACTTTCATTCTCAGCGCTTTCTTAGCCAAAATTTCCTCCTAAACTGTTCAACGAAAAGAGCGCATTGCGCCAACAGCCCGTGTTAGTTTTTGAACGGCATCCCGAGCAACCGGAGCAGCTCCTTGCCTTCATCATCGTTTTTCGCCGATGTAACGATGCTGATGTTCATGCCTTTGATGCGGTCGATTTTGTCATAATCGATTTCCGGAAAGATAATGTGCTCCCTGATGCCCAGAGAATAGTTTCCGCTACCGTCCAGGGCCGTTCCTGACACCCCTCGAAAGTCGCGTACACGCGGCAGGGCGACGTTCACGAGCTTGTTGAAAAAATCGTACATGCGGTTCTTTCTCAGGGTCACCATGCACCCGATGGGCATGCCCGCCCTCAACTTGAAAGCGGCTATCGACTTCTTGGCCCGGGTGATGACCGGCTTCTGTCCCGCGATGATCATCAGTTCCTCAACGGCCGTATCCAGCAGTTTGATATTGTGAATCGCTTCCCCCATGCCCATGTTCAACACGACTTTTTCGAGTTTCGGCACCTGCATCTTGTTGCCGTAGTTGAACTTTTCTATCAACTTGGGTACGACTTCCGTTTCGTAGAAATTTTTCAGCTGTGACATTCTGCTACCTCCCTGGATCTTCGGATTCGGCCGCCCCTGTTCAGAGGGCCTGATGGCCGTTCATTGAAGCCGATATCCAGTTGCCAGCTTCCAGATATAATTCTGGAATAATTTTTTTATTTCAGATAGTTGTAGATTTTATCTCATGTATCAGATCAAGTGTCGATCAGCTCGTTGCACTTGCGACAGGCCCGCACTTTTTTGCCGTCGTCCAGTTCCTTCATCTGAACTCTCACCGGGGCAAGACATTTGTTGCACATCAGCATCACGTTTGACCACGGAATCGGTGCTTCGCTCTCGACGATGCCCCCCTGCCTGTTCTGGGCGGAGGGTCGCGTGTGGCGTTTGACGATATTTATGTTTTCAACCAGAACGCGGTCCTTTTTCCTGTCGACCCTGAGCACTTTTCCGATTTTACCCTTGTCTTTTCCGGTGATGACCTTCACCTTGTCATCTTTTTTAATATGGCATTTATCTCTTAACATAAACCAGCTCTCCACACACCGCTGTTGGTACCTAGAGCACCTCCGGTGCCAGGGATACTATTTTCATAAATCGTTTCGCACGCAGTTCGCGGGCCACAGGCCCGAATATCCGGGTCCCGATCGGTTCCTTCTGGGCATTGATCAAAACCGCCGAGTTGTCATCGAACCGGATAAAGGAACCGTCCGGCCTGCGAATTTCCTTTTTGGTTCTGACGACGACGGCTTTGAGGACATCGCCCTTCTTAACCTTGGCGTTGGGGATGGCTTCCTTTACCGAAACGACGATGACGTCGCCGATGCCTGCGTACCTTCTCCTGGAGCCGCCGAGTACTTTAATACAGTAGAGGACCCTTGCTCCCGAGTTGTCCGCTGCAGTCAATCTTGTTTCCGCCTGAATCATTTTCCTTACCCCTACCATTAAAAACGAGACCGCATTTTCTTTTACATGCCGTTCCGCTTTGTCCACTCACTACATTCAATGGAATTTCAGCGGATAGTTTTTAATGTGTCACCATTGCTATTGAGGTTTATAAAATTACCTTTCGGTTTCGCTCTTCTAAACCGAATGCACGGTTTCTACCCGATATTTTTTCTCATTTCATAAATTTTCAGTTTTAGCCGAGTTCGCCATCTACATGTCGAGCTATGTTTTTAAAAACTTCCTTAATAGGTAATGCTGGGTTGAAAATTTATTTAGACAGCTTTTTCGACGATCTCGCTGATGCGCCATCGCTTCATCCGGCTTAACGGCCTGGACTCGGTGATCAGCACCTTATCCCCAATTCTGCAGGAATTGTCTTCATCGTGAGCGGCGAATGTATTCCGCCTTTTTATGTACTTTTTGTACAGCCGGTGCTTGACAAGCCTTTCAACCTGAACGGTGACCGTCTTGTCCATTTTATCACTCACTACCATTCCGACCAGTTGTCTTTTCATTCCGCGTTTTTTCATAGCAAAAAACTTTTCTTTAATCCTAGATGGTTGGTTTTAGGCGTTTAGTTGTCGCTTTCCCTGATGATGGTTTTAAGTCTTGCGATGTCCGTCTTTGCCTGCTTGATCTTTTTGGGATTTTCGATCTGGCCGATCTCGTGCTGAAAACGCAGGTTGAACAACTCTTCTTTTAGGTCTGTCAATTTCTGCAGCCGTTCGTCGGGGCTCATTTCCCTGATTTCACTCGCTTTCATGCCTAAACACTCCTCTCCACAAATCTCGTTTTCACAGAAAGTTTGTGCGATGCCAGCCGGAGTGCTTCCTTGGCCATATCTCTGGACACACCCGACATTTCATAAAGAATGCGGCCTGGCCGGATGACGGCGATCCATCCTTCCGGTGCGCCCTTTCCCTTTCCCATCCTGACTTCCGCCGGCTTTTTGGTGAAGGATTTGTCCGGAAAAATACGTATCCACATTTTGCCGCCCCTTTTCACATGCCTGGTCATGGCGATACGGGCAGCCTCGATCTGCTTGTTGCTGATGGTCCCGCACTCGGTTGCCTGCAGCCCGAATTCGCCGAAGTTCAGCTCGCTTCCACGGCGGGCCATGCCTCTCATTCTGCCTTTTTGTTTTTTTCTATACTTGACCTTTTTAGGGCTCAGCATTTTTATCTCCTGTACCCGGCCGGAAGCTGCCTCCCGAGGTCATGCCTTCCCGCCGCTTGCCTTCTTTGTGAATTGAGTTGAAACAATCAGCTCTGCGCCGCTTCCAGTGATTCTTTTTTCAAGATCTCGCCATTGAACACGAACACCTTGATGCCGATGATGCCGTATGTCGTGTTGGCTTCCGTGAAACCGTAGTCGATATCCGCCCTCAGCGTATGCAGAGGAACCCGGCCCTCCCGATACCACTCGGTCCTGGCCATTTCGGCACCGCCCAGTCGTCCCGAACAGATGATTTTGACGCCCTGTGCGCCAAAACGCATGGCAGAGGACACACCGCGCTTCATGGCCCTGCGGAACGCCACCCGCCTTTCTATCTGCATGGCAACGTTTTCGGCCACCAACTGCGCATCGATTTCCGGTTTTCTGACTTCCTGTATGTCTATAAGAACTTCCTGTAAGGCGAGCTTTTCCAGTTCCTTTTTCAGAATTTCTATCTCCGAACCCTTTTTCCCGATCACGATGCCGGGTCTTGCCGTGAAGATACGCAGCCTTACCCGTTTGGCAGACCGTTCGATCTCAATCTTGGAAATGCCGGCATGGTGTAATTTTTTCTTGATGAATTTACGGATGTTGTGATCTTCCAGGATGTATGCGGCATACTTCTTCCCTGCATACCACCTGGAATCCCACGTCTTCACGATCCCTAATCTCAATCCTATCGGATTTACTTTCTGGCCCAAGCTCGTACCCCCCTTAATTTCACGACGTCTTTTCAGCTAAAACAACGGTTATATGGCTGGTTTTCTTCAAAATTCTTGCCCCGCGCCCTCTGGCCCGCGCCCGAAAACGCTTCAGTGTGGGGCCCTGGTCCACAATCAGGTTGTCGACAATCAAGGAATCCACATCCAGGCCGTGGTTGTGGTCGGCATTCGAAGCAGCGGAGCGCACTATTTTCTCCACGATGCCGGCGGACTTCTGCGGCATGAACGTTAAAATGCCCAGTGCGGTTTCAACCGGCTTTCCCTTGATGGCGCCCGCTATCATTCTGACTTTCTGAGGAGATATGCGCACATATCTTGATATCGCCTTAACCTCCATCTTAAGACACTCCCTTATAGTATGATTTAACGCTTCAGTTTCGACTTTTTATCGCCGGCATGACCGTAGTAGGTCCGCGTGGGTGAAAATTCGCCCAGCTTGTGTCCAACCATGTTTTCCGTGACAAATACCGGCACGAATTTTCTGCCATTGTGAACGGCAAGGGTGATACCCACCATCTCGGGGATAACGGTCGAACGCCGCGACCAGGTTTTGACAACCCGGTTGCTGCGGGTTTCTTGAGCGTTCAGTACCTTGCTGAGCAATTTTTGTTCGATAAATGGACCTTTTTTTAAAGACCTTGGCATGATCTCTCCTGCGTCTTATCGGTTGGCGGCGCCAACGAATAAATGATTGTTGCTTTTATTTCTTCGTACGTTGTTTAACGATATACTTGTCGGTGCGTTTGTTCTTGCGCGTCCGGTACCCCTTGGTCGGCATGCCCCAGGGTGTGCACGGGTGCCTGCCGCCGGAAGAACGCCCTTCCCCGCCGCCCATGGGGTGGTCGACCGGGTTCATGGCCACACCGCGTACGCTGGGTCTTTTGCCGAGCCAACGTTTGCGTCCCGCTTTTCCCAGGTGAATGTTCTCGTGGTTCACATTCCCCAGTTGTCCGACCGTGGCCTGACATTTCAGCAGCACCATGCGTACCTCGCCCGATGGCAGCTTCACCAGGGCATAACGGTCTTCCTTGGCCATCAGTTGAGCAAATGTGCCCGCGGACCTGACAATCTGTCCGCCCTTGCCCAGCCGCAGTTCGATGTTGTGTATGTGGGTTCCCAGTGGAATATTCTGCAAAGGGAGCGTGTTCCCCGGCTTGATGTCGGCCTCGGGTCCGGCCATGACCTCATCGCCGACGCTCAGGTTCAACGGCGCCAGAATGTAACGCTTCTCGCCATCCACGTAATGCAAAAGGGCGATGCGGGCACTGCGGTTCGGATCGTATTCGATGGATGCCACTTTGGCCGGGATGCCGGTCTTGTCGCGTTTGAAATCAATGATGCGATAGTGACGTTTATGACCGCCGCCTCTGTGCCTGCTGGTTATTCTGCCGTTGGCGTTCCGGCCGCCGCTTTTACGCAAGTTTTTCAGCAGCGATTTCTCCGGAGTCGTCCGCGTAACTTCTTCAAACGCTGAATACGTCTGGAAGCGGCGTCCGGGGGATGTCGGTTTTACTCGCTTTGTAGCCATTTTCTGCTCCTAATTTTCCTGCTTACACACCTTCGAAAAAGTCGATGCGTTCGCCCGGCATCAGCCTGACGATCGCTTTTTTCCAGTCCCTGCGTTTGCCGACGATGCGGCCGCGCTGCTTGACCTTTCCCTTTACCTGCATGGTCTTTACTTCGGCGACCCTGACCTTGAATATCTTTTCGACGGCCCGGCGTATCTCCACCCGGTTGGCGCGGCGGTCCACCTCGAAGGAAACCTGGTTGAAATCCTCTTTCTGAATACTCGTCTTCTCCGTAATCACGGGCCGGATGATGATATCGTACTGAATCATGACAGGAGCCTCCCTTCGATACCCTTGACCGATCCCTCCAGGAGAACAAGGGTCTTGTACTTGAGGATGTCGTACACATTGAGCCCATCACAGCGCAGGACTTTTATCCGGGGAATGTTGCGAGAAGAGAGTTCCAGCTTTTCATCCTTTTTGTCGGTGACAATCAGTACGTTTTCCACATCCAGGCTTTGGGTGACGTTCAGTAGCGCCTTGGTCTTGATCTCCTCGAGCTCCAAGGCATCCAGAACCAGAATGGCGTTTTCCTTGAGCTTGCTGCTCAGCGCCATTTTCAGCGCCTGCCGCCGGACTTTTTTGGGCACTTTGTAGGCCCAAGACTTGGGGTCCGGGCCGAAGGCCACTCCCCCGCCGCGCAACAGCGGGGACTTGATGTTTCCCCGACGCGCCCTGCCGGTGCCTTTCTGGCGAAACAGTTTCCGCTGGCTCCCCTGCACATCGGAGCGACGCTTGACCGAGGCCGAACCGGCCCGTTTGCCAGCGAGCTGCATGGTTACAACCTGGTGCAGGACGCTCGGTTTCACAGGTACATTGTAAATCTCGTCCTTGAGATCTATCTGCGAAACCTTTTCCCCCGTACTGTTAAGAATATCTACGACCGCCATGTGTTCCTCTGTGTTATTTTGAATATGTTGTTTTGCGAATGGTGATGTGCCCTTCCCGGGATCCGGGCACGGGGCCCTTCAACAGGATCAGGTTTTCATCGGGCCGGATATCGAAAACCTCGACGTTGCGGAGGGTTTTCCGGTCATTGCCGTAATTCCCGGGCAGCCTTTTGCCTTTGATGACCTTACCCGGCCACGCACTGCATCCGATCGACCCGGGGATGCGGTGACTGTGGCTGCCGTGGGTCTTTTTACCGCCCCTGAAGCCGTGACGCTTCATGACGCCTGAAAAACCGCGCCCCTTGGTGATGCCGACAATCTCAACCTTATCTCCGACACCAAACACATCGGCCGTGATGGCCTGCCCGGGTTTGTAAGCCCCGGGATCTTCAACCGGGACTTCCCTGAGAACCGCAAAGGCCTCGTGGCCGCTCTTGGCCAGGTGGCCCTTGACGGGTTTGGTGACACCCTTGGCGGACTTCTTGCCGAATCCGATCTGCAGGGCGTTGTACCCGTCGGTATCGACGGTCTTCACCTGGGTTACGATACAGGGCCCGACCTCAACAACGGTAACCGGAATGTATTTGCCTTCGGATGTAAACTGGCTCGTCATCCCCAATTTTTTTCCTATCAGTCCTTTACACATAACTCTCAATCATCCCTTGAGTATTGTCTGCCTTTTATCAGGGTCATGCTGTTTCTACGAAACGCTTTTTCGACCCTCCGGAGAATCGTTAAACTGCCGTTCCCCCTTTTGGTGAAACAGCAGTTTGTCTACCAATAATTACGCCCCTTGTTTTCGGTCCTTGAGCTAGAGCTTTATCTCCACGTCCACACCGGGAGACAGGTCCAGCTTCATCAGTGCATCCACGGTCTGCTGGGTCGGATCGAGAATGTCCAGAAGCCTTTTGTGCGTCCTCATTTCGAACTGTTCCCGCGACTTCTTGTCAATGTGCGGCGACCGCAGCACGCAAAACTTGTTGATACGGGTGGGAAGCGGAATCGGTCCGACAACCTTGGCCCCCGTTTTTCTGGCCGTGTCCAGGATGTCTACGGCGGACTGATCGAGAAGTTTATGGTCGTAGGCCTTGAGGCGGATCCTGATTTTCGAGTTCATTATCATGGTTTTCTTCTCTCTCTTTATTCGATTATTTCGCTCACCACTCCGGCACCCACGGTGCGGCCGCCCTCACGAATCGCGAAACGCAGCTCCTTCTCCATGGCGATGGGCGTGATCAAATCTCCCGTAATCGTCACGTTGTCACCAG
>Ga0316576_10002449_pt1 | contig 10560 bp, 7 predicted proteins | sample S0NA_FD_203075 | JGI IMG/M metagenome (GOLD analysis project Ga0316576, IMG submission 203075) | Rhizosphere microbial communities from salt marsh grasses in Alabama, United States - S0-2_050615r3r5 | ecosystem: Host-associated > Plants > Roots > Rhizosphere | place: USA: Alabama | collected... | reverse complement strand
TGGACAAAGCCTGAATGTTGCAAGCGACCGTGGGGACAAGCCGGGGACAACTCCCATATGTTTCGGTCTCTTAGCGTCGTCAGCGCGTGGAGTTGCCCCCGGCTTGCCCCCACTCATTCAGACTTTCCCTACACTGCGCCGCGATGGCGCCGCTGCGGCCTGTGAACGCCTGCGGCGCAACAGCAACAGGTTTTTCGCCACTTAGCACCGAACCGGACTGGGGCCCTACCCACACCAAACGTAACAGAGGCCAATTGGTTCACCTGGAGTTGACCCGGTTTAGTGGACACCCCAAGACTTTGCGCGAGAGGTGTTCACGATGCCGAAATCCCATCCCCCCTATCCTGATGAGTTCCGCCAGCAGATGGTTGAGCTGGTGCGCGCGGGGCGAACGGCCGGAGAGCTGGGCCGCGAGTTTGCATGCTCCGCGCAGGCCATCCGCAACTGGGTGCGGCAGGCCGATCGGGACGCCGGCGTGTGCAGCGAGGGGCTCACCACGGACGAGCGCGATGAGCTGCGCCGCCTTCGTCGCGAGGTCAAGCAGCTACGCGTGGAGCGTGAAATCCTAAAAAGAGCCGCGGTCTGGTTCGCCCGGGAAACCAACGCGATACCGGAGAAGTCTTCGAATTCGTGAAGGCGAATCAGACCGTGTGCCCGGTGGTGCGCCAATGCCGGCTGCTGGCGGTTTCCCCCAGCGGCTACTACGCCTGGCTGAAACGTGCGCCCTCGGCGCGGGCGCAGGCGAATGCGGCGCTCACGGCCCGCATTGAGGCCATTCATGCGCAGTCTCGAGGGACCTATGGGATGCCCAGGATCCACGCCGAGCTGGTAGCCCAGGGCGAGCGGGTCAGCCCAAAGCGCATCGCCAGGCTGATGCGCGCAGCGGGCCTGCAGGGCGTGAGCCGGCGTCAGCGAGCACACACCACGGTGCGCCATGAGGATCGCCGTCCGGCACCAGACCTGGTTGAACGCGACTTCAACGCCAACGTGCCGAACCAACTTTGGGTCGCCGACATCACCTATGTCCCGACCTGGGCGGGATTTCTCTACCTGGCGGTGGTCGTTGACGCCTTCTCCCGCCGCGTGGTCGGTTGGTCGATGGCCAACCATCTCAGAACCGAGTTGGTGCTCAACGCGCTCAACATGGCGCTCTCCCAGCGCCGCCCGGAGCAGGTGATCCATCATTCTGATCAAGGTTGTCAGTACACGTCGATCGCCTTCGGTAAACGCTGTCGTGACACCGGTGTGCGCCCCTCCATGGGCTCGGTCGGCGACTGCTTCGACAACGCCCTGTGCGAGAGCTTCTTCGCTACCCTGGAGTGCGAGCTCATCGACCGCAGCACCTTCCGCACCCAGGCCGAGGCACGGCTCGCCGTCTTCGAGTTTATCGAAGGCTGGTACAACCCCCACCGGCGACACTCCGCCATCGACTACCATTCACCTGCCAGCTACGAAAGGAGGTTCCACTCGACGACCAAGCCCGAAAGCGATCAACTGTCCACTGAAACGGGGTAACTCCACACCCATGCACCGGCACGAGGAAAGCCATCCGGTCTTCATCCTCTGCTCCAGCCGGGAGCCCCTCCAACGAAAGCCCCTGCACGAGGCCGGGGCAGGATCGAGATAAGGAAGAGCAACCTACGCAGCAGACAGGGCGTACCGTCGCTGCGTTAGGTCTCCCGGTTCTGCTAGCTCAAGGCGCGGTCCACACGATCTCCTTCGGATCGGTGGTGCCGTCGCCTTGCCGCTCGCGGCTCGCATGGCTGCCCACGCCATGCCACTCCGGGACCCCGAACGGGAGATCGCGCCTCGGGATCGGCACCTGGTCGGAGGCGGTCCAGTCGCTGCCGTAGGGGGTCGGATCCGGCGCGACACCTAGCTCCGGGCTGACCGTGCCGTTCAGTATCGCGAGCCCCACGTTCCAGTTGACCAGCAGCGGCGCATGATCGCGCGCCGAGGGGTGAGTAATCTGGCACACGGGGATGGCGGGACGGCTCACCCAGTGCTCCACCGCGTCCGCACCCGCCGCGCCGACGGCGATGACCGCCTCCAGGGGGTTCTCCCGGGCGATCCGGTCCAGGAAGGCATTGCGGAACCCCTGGATGGACTCGGACCGGAAGAGGTCCCGGACCTGGGGGAACTGCCCGTAGATCGGGTAGAGGAAGGTGTTGACCATCAGGTAGTCGCGGGTGATGCCGAGCTTGCGCAGGAACCCCTGCACCCGCTGACCGGAGGTGCCCACGAAGGCGCGGTGCCCGACCAGCTCGTTGGCGGCGGGGTCCTGGCCGACGACCAGGAGCCGGGCGGTGCCGTCGAGACGACCCCGGTACCACACCGGACCGAAGTCCAGGCGGAAGTCCTCGGGGTGGGCCTGATAGGCCGCAAGCGGCGCGCCGGCGAAGAAGGCCGACCACTGCGCGTCCGGCCCGGGGTCATGGGCCAGAACGACAGCGGCCCTGGCGATCGCCTGGGCGGCGGCCACGAAGCGGTTGCCGGCCAGATCCCCCACGGTCTCGATCCCGAAGGCCTCGCGCAACCGCCGCGCGTCCTCAGGCGAGACGCCATGGAGCGCCTCCACCGGCACCTGGGCCAGGGTGAGCGCATCCTGCCCGTGATGGGCCTTCACCACCAGATGGTCGAATGATCCCTTCATGTCTTGGTTCCTCCGCTGCGCTGAACGCTAGCCCACCTCGATCCGCGCCCGCACCGCGGGCCGGTCTTCGCGCATCCCGATGACCTCGACCAACCCCCGACCCTCCTGCAGCTCCGACAGGGCGATGTCCGCCCGATCGCTCCGCACATCGCGCGCCCCGAGGGGCCGTCCGTTCACCGTGGCGCTGAGCCAATCCACGTTGGCGCTGCGCACCTCGATGCGGTCCTGGGTCAGGGAGAGCGCCAGGCGGTGCACCGGCTGCCTCTTGAGCATTGCGACCGCCGTGTTGATCAGGCCGCGGTTGCCGTGGAGGAGGTCGTTCTGGGTCAGCGGATAGATGGCATTGGGCTGGATGCCCACGTCCTCGAGGATCTGACCCGCGTTGGGACCGACCCGCAGGGTGCGGCGGATCGCCACCCGCAGGGCCGCCCCGCCGGGCAGTCGCCGCAGACCGGCCTGGGGGTCGCTGAGCCGCCGCAGCAGGGCCTGGGACCAGACATTGGCACCGCCCGCGCCGACGTTGGCGTGCACGCCGATGATCTGGCCCAGTTGGTGGTCCTGGAAGGCGGCGGCGAAGATGTCCGTGGCGCTGTAGCAGAGCCCGTCCACCACGAGGACCACCGGCCCCTGGTAGCACTGGCCGCATCGGTTGCAGTCCTTGGGCTCGGTCAGCGGAAAGCCGAGCGAGTACGTCGCCCCGGTTGCCACGGAGCTCGCGATGGAGTCGGTCCAGGGCTCGAGCGAGAAATCAGGGAAGAGCGTTGAGGGCCCGTGTCGCCGGCACAGGGCCAGATTGGCCGGGGTGTTGATGAACTGGGCGCGGGCGGGCTCGATGGGCCTCGGGCTCAGGAGTTCGAGCATGCGCTCGGCGGCGTGGATCAGGCCGCCGGCATTGCCGCGCAGATCGAGCACCAGTCCGTTCGGCGGGAGCTGGCGCAGCAGCCGCTGGCATTCCTCGACGAAGGTGTCCGCATCGTCGATGTTGAAGGAGAAGACCCGCAGGTATCCATAGCCCTCGTTCTCCCCGGTCGGGTCCGGAATCTGGCGGGCGCGGAAGATTGTCGGCAGCCGGGTGGGGAGCTCCCCTGGGCTGGCCGCCATCTCCAGCGTCTCGCCCCGCGCCAGGGCCGCCTCCTCGGTGTTTACCGTCACCCCCGCGTAGAGGAGTGCCTTGGCCTGCTGTACGGCATCGGTGCCGTCGTCCACCCCCATCCCCGTGGCCGCGCCATCGGCATCCTCCAGCTGCAGCACCCGCCAGCGGCGGGAGGGCTCGAACAGCAGCCAGGGCTGCTGGTACTCCAGGGTGCGCGGCGGGTCCGTGCGCGTGCGGTAGCGGAGCGTCACCCAGTCCTCCACCGGCAGATAGCCATCGCTCAGGGCGCGCACGGTCAGGGCGTTGATGGCCCTGGCGCGGCGCGCGGCCGGGTTGCCGGCGGGCATGGTGTCCGCGAGCTGATCGACCACCCGCGCGATGGGGGTGCCGTTCCAGTGCAGGACCTCCACGCCCGGCACGAAGCTGTCGGGTCCCGGTTTGCCGATGACCCGGGAGACCAGGAACCGGGTCTGCCCGTTCTCCTGGTACTCCTCGATGAGATAGGGCAGCCAGGCCACCTCGCGACGGTAGGGCGCCGGGAGCCGGTAGGTGGTGTGCAGGTCGCGCAGGGAGCGGAAGATCTCGCTCAGCTCCAGATGGAACGCGAGGTCGCTGGAGGGCGTGCCCAGGGTCTCGTCCTGCTCGATGCGGTAACGCAGCAGTCGCAGGCGCTGCAACGGGTCGATGGCGTGCATCGCCCGCTTCATGGGCAGGTGGACATAGTGGCGACCGAGGAGCTGGGCGGCCTGATCGACGAGGCGCACCCGCTCCCGAGCGCGCAACAAGTGGGTTTCCGCCGGCCGCTCGCGCAGCTCGCGGCTGGCGGCGACCGAGGGGTCGAGCACCGCGGCCTCGGCCTCCAGGAAGGCCACCGTGGGGACCCGCTCGCCATGCAGGGGCGGGAGGCCCCGCTTGATGTAGGCGGGGAGATTCCCGGCTCGGGCGAGCCGGCGGAAGAACTCCGGGTCGTCGGCGATGGTGATGCCCTCGAGCGCCATGGGGTCCACCCAGTCGGCGAGGGTCCCGGCGGCCAGGGCGAAGCTGGGGTCCCGGGCGATGTCCTCGGGCTCGAAATCGAGGGTGACGGTGAAGGCAGGGGCCTGCCAGTCCTCCGGCAGGCCTACATCGGCGAGTCCCATGCCCTGCCCCAGGGCGAGCTGTGCGGAGGGGCTCCAGCCGGCGGCCAGCGCCGCGTCGAGCTCCTCGGCCAGCTCCGGCAGGCGCGCCAGGCTGTCGCGCAGCCGCTCGGTGGCCGCGGTCAGGGTGATGCCATCGACGGGGTCCGGGGTGACGCTCGGTGTGAGGTCCAATAAGCGCTTGGAGGCGCCCACCTGGATCTGCTCCGTGCCCGCGCCGAAGCGTTTCATCATGCGCGATTGACCGGCCCGTGGGATGCCGGCGATGACCACCAGGGCGATGGTCGTCTCCCGTGCCTCGACGAGCTGGCGGTAGGGGTCCTCCGTGGTGTCGTCGAGCACGATGCAGTCGGCGTACTTTCCGGGCTCGAGGGTGCCCAGGCGATGGTTCCAGCCGAGGATCCTGGCCGGGGTGGTGGTGACCATCTCGCAGAGCTCGCGGTGGGTGAAGAGACCACCCAGCTCCTCGCCCACCAGCCAGGCGACCTTGAGTTCGCCGAGCAGGTTCTTGGTGCCGCTCGGGGCCCAGTCGGAGCCGAGCGCGATGGGCACACCGGCTTGCTTGGCCGCCTTGACGTCCGTGGTGCCGCCGTAGAGCAGGAGATTGCTGAGCGGCGACCACACGATGGAGCAGCGGTGCTCGGGACGGGCCAGGACGGCGAAGTCCTCCGGGGTGAGCGCCGTGCTGTGCACCCCGCTGAGCGAGGGCTTGAGCCCCCAGCTCCCGTCAGGGCGCTGCAGACCGGTGAACTGGCTCCGCGCCGTCTCGCCGAGGCCCTCGCTCAGGTGCTGCAGGTAGCAGGTGTGGCCGGCGAGCTTGCCGGCGTAGGTGTCGATGTCCTTGTCGGGTGCTCCGATCTTGGCGCCGGCGGGCGGGAGGTCGCCCGCCAGGGGGCTCTCGACGTTGCGCACCAGTCCCTTGTAGGCGCTCTGGATGCCCTGTTTCGAGCTCAGCGTGAGACCCTGGGAGGTGGTCACGCCCCCCAGCAGACAGCGGCATTCGACGAACCGGACCAGGGCCTCGACATTCCCCGCGGTGTTCGCGAGTACCTGGGCGGGCTTGGTGATGGCCGCCTTGTAGGGGTCGGTGCCCTGCCAGCTGCCGCTATGGGCGTAGCGCTTGGGGACGTCCCAGAGGGGGATGGCGTTGTAGGAGAGGTGGTTGTGCAGCTCGATGAGGCCGGGGAAGAGGGTGCCCCCGACCTTGACCACCGGGGCCCGGGCGAATCCGTTCGGGGGCGGCTGCCCCGACTCGCGGACGTCCGCGATCACCCCGCCGCGGATGTAGACCCGTCCCCGTTCGATGACCCCGGCGGCCGCCATGGTGGCGATCCGACCTTCCAGTGCATAAGGATCCGTTGCGGCGTTGATCGGCACGCGTTTTCCCTCCCTTTTGACCTGGCGAAGTTATCGTCCCGAGGTCTCCTTGCCCAAATCCCGCAGGCGCCGGATTCCCGGCGCGGAGCGGTCGTACGCCTAAGGATAGGCGAAGGGGACAGGATCGCCGCCCGCGTGCTTGCCGGCGGCGGCAGGCCTCGCTCGGGAGCGGGGAGCCAACTCGATGCGTCACAGACTATCCGGGCATGGAGTGCATCCCGCCGTTTGCCGGGCCGGGGCAATTGGATGCGACCCGCGCCGCCGACATAGCGCCTGCCGGGTGCTTTGGCACGCTGGACAGCGCGCTCGGTCCGGTATGGACGAACTTGCGGACGTAGCAGGGCGACGCGGGATGCCAAAGAGTGGCTACCCGATCCAGCTACCTCTCGTCAGAATCGACTGTCGGCTTCCAGCGTGAAGTGACCGTCGGCACAAGGAGCCCTGGGGTCCGCTATGCGCGTCTGTATGGAATCAGCTACCAACCCCAGAGGGGGTGCTTTGATGAAGGCCCCCAGAGGGGGCCAGTGCTAAAGTGAAAGGGTCTAAAGGCCCTGCAGACGCAGCTGCTCTTGCCGCTTTTCCTCGGCTTTCTGGTCGCGGATGTAGGCACGGAGCTTCGCCTCATCCAGGCCAATGGTGCTCAGGCAGTAGCCGCAAGCCCAGAAATGCAGCCCGGTGAAGTTTCGTTTCTGGCCCAAGAACTGGCGATGGATCCGGAGCGCCGACTTGCCCTTGAGTAACCCGACTGTGTTCGCAACGCTGTATTTTGGCGGGATACTCAGGCAGAGGTGGATGTGGTCCGGCATAGGATGTCCTTCCATAATCTCCACACCCTGCTCTTGACCCAGCTTCCGCAGGATTCCCCCGATCTTCCGGCGCAACGCGCCGTAGATGGACCGCCGACGGTACTTCGGCACGAACACGACGTGGTACTTGCAGTACCATTTCACTTGGGACTGGCCTTGCCAATCTCGCATGATGATCTCTATCCAGTATGGCCAACGGAAGGGAGATCATCTCCAACCTCTCTCTGCACGCCGGAACGGCGGAGCCCCGAGGAGTGCACCGCCAAAGGCGGTGGCTTACCTGCTGCGAGCGAGTTACGAACGCCGGGTGGCCGCGGGTGAGCAATCACCCGCGGCCACCCGGCGGCGCGTGGAGCCGCACCTCGACAGGACCATGTCGAGCGTCTGGTCGTGGGACGGAGCCTCTGACGGCGTCGGACTTGGTGTCCGCTTCCGGGCAGGGCGGGTCCCGTTGACAAGCGGTCGCTCGCGCGAACTCGCGTGGGGCCGGAAGCACACTTGTTTGCAGGCAGCCGGAGGCGATGCCCTGATAGGCAAGTCTTGACCCAACGCTCCCGCTCGCGAGAAGAGCGAGGGAGGTTGCTCAGCGATCCACAGCGGGTGTTTTATGGCGTCATGCGATTGTCGGCGAGACGCGGGCTTGGCGCTCGAATAACCTGGCGCACCAGTGACCCGTCACGGCCGCTCATGGTTACCCCTGCCCGAGGCTGTCCGCCTGGGAGGTCGCGCCCGTGCTAGTGTCGGACTGCGACCTCCGCGGCGAGTCCGAGCCCGATTTCGAGTTTGACCAGCGCATCTCTTGGTAACCGCCATCATCGACGATCGGTGGCGCACCTGCCCTGTATCTCCGCTCTGCCCGTTGCGTCGCGACATCTCCCAAGACATGCACCGAAATTGGCGCTTAGGCCTCTCGAGCGCTCCGCAAGCATCCTCGTTGGGTGTTGCCCGACGTTCCCTCGTTAGCCTCTTAAATCAGATCGTCCTAGACTCAAAGGGGTGCTTGGATGACCTTCCGTTGGAACTACTACGAGAGCATCGGTGGCGGCATGGAGGCAGCAGCCCCGGGCGGCGGCCATTCCGGCGTTCAGATCCACATGACCAACACTCTGAACACCCCCATCGAAGTGCTGGAGACCCGGTATCCTCTGCGTGTCACCCGCTACGCTTTGCGGCGCGGCTCCGGAGGCGCCGGATTGCGGCGCGGCGACGACGGCCTGATCCGTGAGTACCAGTTTCTGGCACCGGCCCAGGCCTCCCTGCTCACCGAGCGCCGTCTGCATGCTCCCTGGGGTTTTCGGGCGGCGGGAGCGGCCAGTCGGGCCGCAGCCTGCTCAACGGCGAGCCGGTGGCGGGAAAGGTGGCGCTGGAACTGGGGCCGGGAGACCCTGGTCACGTCCTAGGCTTGCTGTAAATTCGAGGAGGGGTTGGTCCCCTGGCCGGCCCGAGGGATACCCTTGGGTGGGCAACCCGAAACCAAGGAGACCTACCCCGATGAAGAGGGTACCACCATCGAGCAAGACCAAAGCGGCGATCGAGGAGTTGTTGCAGGGCAGTGCCGAGGATGTGGGTGATCCGCGCAGTAGCCTGTTGCGCTTGGCCCTGCAGTACATCGTCGAGGAGGCGCTGGAAGCCAAGACCCGCGATCTGCTGGGGCGCGAGTACTACCAACGCGGCGAGGCCGGGGGCTACCGCAACGGGTATCGCCCGGGTCGGCTGAAGACGGCCGAGGGGGAGGTGCCCTACCACTCCCCCCAGGTGCGAGGCGCCGACGCCGGCGCGCTCAGCACCTTGCGGGAGCTGTTGGCCGGACGCACGGAGGGGCTGGAGGCGCTGGCCGTGGAGCTGTTCGCCCGCGGCTGCTCGACGCGGGATGTGGAGGCCGCCTTCACCGGCGAGGATGGCCGCTCGCTGCTCTCCAAGAGTGCCGTTTCAGAGCTCACCGAGCGGCTGTGGGCCGAGTACGAGGCCTTTGCCACCCGCGATCTCTCTGAGATTCGCCCGTTGTACCTGTTTATCGACGGCATCGCCGAGCGGCTCACGCCGGGCTTCCAGCGCGAGGCGGTGCTGTGCGCCTGGGCGATCACTCGGGACGGCCGTAAGGTCCTGCTGCACATCGCCCCCGGGCGCAAGGAATCCACCGAGTGCTGCCGCGAGTTCATCGAGGAAATGCAGCGCCGCGGCCTGCCGGCTCCCCTCCTGGTGGCCACCGATGGGGCGGCGAGGCTCATCCGCGCCGTCGAGGAGTGCTTCCCCACGGCGCTGCGCCAACGCTGCCTGGCGCACAAGATGCGCAACCTCGCCGGCAAGCTCCCGGAGGATATCCGCGCTGAGTTCCAGGCCGCCGCCCGGGCCGCCTATCAGGCTCCCTCGCCGGCAATGGCCCGCGCCCTCGGTGAGGATCTGGCCGCGCGCTTCCAGCGCCAGGCACCCGCTGCGGTGCGCTGCTTCCAGGAGGACTTTGAGGCCTGCATCGCGCAACTGCAGCTCCCCGTGAGCCACCGGCGTGTGGCCCGCACCACCAACCTTTTGGAGCGCCTCTTCGGCGAGACCCGCCGCCGCTCGAAGGTCGCCTCCACCGTCAGCGGCGAGCGCCCCGTGCTCAAGATGCTCTATGCCGCCGCCATCCGGGCGTCTGACTCCTGGCGTGGCATCCGCATCACCGAGCTGGAGCGCCGTCAGCTCGAACGCCTCCAGGCCCAGCTCATCGAAAGGGCCAAACAGGAGAGCGCTCCGGCCGTGAAAACACCATCAACCCCTCAGCGAATTTACAGCACCGAGGGGACTTGACCAGACCCTCTCACCCCAGAGACGCCCGGGGGCGGGGCTACGGCAAAGCGATGGGCGGACTTTCTGTCCGTTCAACCGGAAGGGACGAAGCCGTTCGAAATAGAGTTCCGGAATAATCTCCAGTGCGCTGTCGTCAGTCCTGACGGCTTGGGCATTTCACGGAACCGGAATCGTAAGGAGCATGCATGAACACCCATTGGTTGATATTTGCGGGACGATTGCTGGCAGCAGTTGCGACCGTCGCTTCGATCAACGCCAACGCCGCGGGCGGCGGAGCAGCGCCCCCGGGCGCGGGAGGCAACCAATATGGCGCCCCGTCGGTGTGGGCCAGCTCGATGAAGCAGGGGATCGGCACCTCGTATGAGAAATACGACCCGACCTTGAGCGTGTTCGGGCATGCCGACACCGGTACCGTGTCCAGGGTCTGGTTCTCGCTGGCCGAAGGCATCGTCACGGAAACCGCCTACGGCTTGATCCACGAGGCCCAGCTGAAGGACATGGGCTTTTTGATCACTGGCACCTCCGGCGGGGGCTGGTTCGACGAGGAGCGACTGCACACCAATCACTCGGTGTCCTATCTACACACCGACGCGGCGGGACGCCCCCTGTCTCCGGCCTATCGGATCGTGAACACCGATGTCGAGAACCGCTACCGCATCACCAAGGATGTATTCACCGATCCGGGTCGGCAGAGCCTGTTCATGCGGG
>Ga0316576_10002448_pt1 | contig 10562 bp, 5 predicted proteins | sample S0NA_FD_203075 | JGI IMG/M metagenome (GOLD analysis project Ga0316576, IMG submission 203075) | Rhizosphere microbial communities from salt marsh grasses in Alabama, United States - S0-2_050615r3r5 | ecosystem: Host-associated > Plants > Roots > Rhizosphere | place: USA: Alabama | collected... | reverse complement strand
CGTCATGAGCTGCACGGACAACGCGGCGGTCATCCGGGCGGCGCAACCGGACTGACGCCGACCGGCACCCGCGTCGACCGGATGACCTGCGGAGGTCGCCTGACGAACAGTCCTGGTGGGTCCCACGCCGACCGTGATCCGCCGCACGAGCCCGACACCGCGACACTGGTATCATGGCGCTGTATCGATGATGATGCTTGGTCTCAGATTTCGCTCTTTTTTGCGATGTATTCTCATCATCACGACGACCGCCGCAGCGGCCGCGCTCGTCACCTCCGCGGTCGCCTGGACGCCACTGCCGGTCGCGGACGACCCCCTCGTCCGGATGCCCGGATCACAGCCCGGATCGGCCGTCCTGGTCTGGCCGGACCAGTGCCTGAACTGCCACGCCGACTTCGACCCGGTCACCGCGCCGGCGATCTGGCGCGGCTCGATGATGGCGCAGGCGGCCCGCGATCCCCTGATGTGGGCCGCGGTGACGGTGGCCGCCCAGGACTCGATCTGGGCACTCGGCAATCCGAACGCCACCGACCTGTGTCTCCGCTGCCACTTCCCCCAGGGTTGGCTCGACGGGCGTTCCGACCCGACCAACGGGTCACTGATGACCGGCGTCGACTTCGACGGGGTCCACTGCGGCCTGTGTCACCACCTCGTCGACCCGTTCTTCGAGACCACGTACGCGGGTACGCGCGAGGGGTCGGACTGGTCGGGCTACTGGGACGAGACCGACCTCAGCGCCACGACCTCGAGCATCGCCGCCGACGCGACCTACCTGCTCGACCAGGACATCGCGGCGACCATCGAGATGTTCAACGGCGACCCGTTCTACGGTGCGGACAACCTGCCACCCCTCACCTACACCGAGAGCGCGGGCGGCCAGTACCTCGCCGATCCCGTGGATCGCCGTCGGGCTTCGTTCGCCGACGCCAACCCCAGCCACAATTTCACTTACTCCCGCTTCCACAAGAGCCGTTACCTGTGCGCCACCTGCCACGACGTGTCGAACCCCGTGTTCGTCAACGCTGAACACGAGGGCGCGGGGCCACTGCCGTCCGAGACCGAGTCCGCCTTCTCCTACGGCCACGTCGAACGGACCTTCTCCGAGTTCATGCTGTCCGACTTCGGGCAGCAGGGCGGCGCACCGGGCACGGGGGCGTTCGCCCCGGAGGTGTTCGAGACGTCGGTGTCCGACAACTCCATCGCGCGCTGCCAGGACTGCCACATGCCGGATGCCGTTGGCAGGGCCGCCAGTCAGAACAAGGCCGTCCTCCGGCCCACCGAGAGCGTCGAGCATTCCCACAGTGGCGTGCCGTCCCACGACCTCACCGGCGGCAACGCGTGGATTCCGCAGGTCCTCGCCTCGTCGGTCCCGGGATCATCGAACTACGACTCGACCAACGACACGCTCCTCAACCAGGGGAGTGCGGCCCTCACCCTCGACCTGTCGGAGGGGCTCGGCCTCGATCCCGCCAGCCTGCTGGCCGGTGCCGACAAAGCGCTCGTCAACCTCGAGCGGGCCGCCACTCTCGAGGACGCGCTGTACGACCACGCCACCGGCGACCTGTCGTTCAGGGTCCGCAACCACACCGGCCACAAGCTGATCTCGGGGTTTCCCGAGGGCCGCAGGATGTGGCTCAACATCCGGGCGCTCGACGGATCGGGTGCGGTGCTGTGGGAGATCAACCCGTACGACGCTGACGCCTCGACCCTGAAGGGCCTCAGCCATCCGTACAGCGACCCCGACGACATCCTTCCGGACCCACAGCCGCTGACCGCCACCGAGCGGCATCTGGACGAGCTGGTGTACGAGATGGTGCCCTCGAGCACGCTCACCGGTGAGGCCCACTCCTTCCACTTCGTGCTCGCCGACGGCCGGTTCAAGGACAACCGGATCCCACCCCGGGGCTTCCGCATCTCAGAGGCCGCCGACCGGCTCGCCGAGCCGGCGTGGAACGGATCCGCGGATCCCGGCTACTTCACCACCGACGAGTACGCCGGCGGGTACGACGAGGTGGCGGTGTCGCTGCCCTCCGGTGCGGCCCAGATCGAGATCACGCTCTACTACCAGACCACCAGCCGCGAGTACATCGAGTTCCTGCGCGACGAGATCAACGGCACCGGCCACCTGACGCTGACCAGCCCGACGCCTTCGGGAGAAACCGACGCCTACGTCGTCCAGACCGATCCGTTCTTCGACCAGCTCGCGGCGTGGGGCGCCACCATCTGGCAGCTGTGGCGGCACAACCGCACGCTGGCCGGTGCGGCGCCTGTCGTCATGACCCAGACGACCGTGGTGGCCGACGCCACGCTGGTGGTGGAGAAGCAGACCGTGCCCGACGGCGACCCGCAGAGCTTCACGTTCAGCGGCACGGCGAGCGGCTCCATCGCGGACGGCGAGCAGCTCGTCGTCTCGGGGCTCTCTCCCGGGACCTACACGGTCACCGAGTCAGTGCCGTCGGGCTGGCAGCTGAGCTCCATCGCCTGCGACGACACCGACAGCAGCGACGACCTGCCGAGCGCCACCGCGTCGTACGTGCTCGGCGCTGGCGAGACCGTGACCTGCGTGTTCACGAACGTCGCAGACGGGGCCTGCGCCGAGGAGCACCTGCACGACGACACGGTCAATTGGACCGAGACGTTCACGGGCTGTCCTTCGGTGACCCTCGGCCCGAACTGGACCGTCCAGGATCCGGGCGACGTCACCGTGCTCGCGAGCGAATGGATCGAGATCCAGAACGGGTTCGCGGTGACGTCCGGCGCTACCTTCACTGCCGGCATCGATCTGTCGCTCGCCCCGTGACGCGTCCCGAGGCGTGAGGGGCCGGTGGTCAGCGAGGCTTCGTCGCCGTGTAGTTGATGCCGACCGTTCCGAACGCGGCTGCGTTCGAGCTCTGTGGGGCCCCGTCGAAGACGGCCTTTCTCCAGGTGATCTCGAACCCCTCGAACCCCGCTCCCTCGACCAGTCCCGCGAGCTCTGCTTCCAGCAGAGCACCCGCGATTCAACCGGTCCACAGGTCGATCTTCTGTTTGGCCGAGTCCGATACCGGTTTCGACACCAGGATGTCCGCGATCTGGATCCGCCCTCCTGGCCTGAGCACGCGGTGCATCTCGCGGAACGCTTCGGTCTTGTCAGGGCACAGGTTCACGACACCGTTGGAGATCACCACGTCGGCCCACCCGTCCTCGACCGGCAGCTGCTCGAGGTAGCCCTCCTTGAACTCGACGTGTTCGACCCCGGTCTCGGCCTTGGCGGCCGACGCGCGTTCGAGCATCTCGGACGTCATGTCGACGCCGATCACCTCGCCCTCGGGACCCACCTGGTGGGCCGCGATGAAGCTGTCGATGCCGGCGCCGCAGCCGAGGTCGACGACGCGCTCTCCCGGCTCCAGCCGTCGGATGCTGAACGGGTTGCCCGTGCCCGCGAAGCTCGCGACAACGGACTCCGGGATTCCGTCGAGCCACTCGTCCCGATACTCGACGATGCGGCATAGCGTGCGGCCGGTGTGGAAGTGGAACCCACGATCCGGTTCGCGCGCGACTTCCCGATACTCGTTCCGGATCTCGCGTCGCAGCACGTCCCGGTTCACGGTCTCGACCGTCGGTTGCTCGCTCATCTCGCCTCCCGAGTCCCGCGGAGAGCGGCCCTACTGCCCCGCCTGAGTTGTCCGTTTGCCTCTCCAACCGACGTTTTCCAGGAGTGATTCCGCGACTCATGAAAGACATCACCCTCGCGGTCACAGATCACTCGGGTCAGCGCATTGGTGGAGGACAACCGACAGCCGATCAGGCTCCCATCCTGGACACCGGATCCGACGGAGCTGGAATCCCGCAGCCGATCCGCGCGATCCCCTGGACGCCGGCCGGGGGACGACGCGACACCGCTGTCGAGCCGCAACATCAGGGCGATCCGCCCGGCCGTCCGGTGGGCACGATGTCAGAGGAGGCGATGATGACCGACGAGACACGGAACCATGCGACCGAGGCCGCGGTGGTCGCGGCGGGATGTTTCTGGGGTGTGGAACACCTGTTCAAGCAGCTCGACGGCGTGCTCGCCACCGAGGTGGGCTACACCGGCGGCACCACAGACGATCCGACGTACCGCGAGGTATGCAGCGGCGCGACGGGCCATGCCGAGGCGGTCCGGATCGAGTTCGATCCTCGGGTCGTGAGCTACGCCGACGTGCTGCGCTACTTCTTCCGGCTGCACGATCCGACGACCCCGAACCGCCAGCACAACGACGTCGGCACCCAGTACCGGTCAGCGATCTTCACGGCGTCTGCCGAGCAGCGGCGGATCGCCGAGGAGATCGTGCGTGAGGCGGACGCCTCGGGTATGTGGTCAGATCCGGTGGTCACGGAGGTCGCGGACCTTGACACGTTCTTCCCTGCCGAGGGGTATCACCAGGATTACCTCGACAAGAACCCACACGGATACAACTGCCACATCCTGCGTGACTGACCGGCGCGGCACGCGTGGGTGCGCACCCCCGGATCTCTGCCAACCCCAGGAGTTCCGAGCCGGTCATGAGGGCTCACGTCGCGCACCGCACGTGGCGAGACGACCGCCTGTTCACGGCGACGCGACGTCCAGGTAGCCCTCGTGCGTCCGGACGTCGATCCCCGGCCGATCAACGCGCACCTTGAGACGGTGCCAGCTGCCATCCCGTCGGCGCTCGGAGGGGTAGTAGCCGAGGGCGTACTGACTGCGGAGCTCGTTCAGGATCTCGACGAAGACCGGCTGGATTTCGTCGGGAGCGCGCACCGGGAAGACGCGACCGCCGGTGAGCTCGACGATCTCCTCGAGCGCCGCCAGGTTCCGGCTGTAGTCCGTCGGCGTCCGCCAGGCCGAGGCCAGACGACCTCGGTCGCCGGCGTCGTCGCCTTCGCCGACCAGTCGGATCCAGTAGACCATCGCCTGGCTCCGGCGGACGTGATCGAGAAGGTCGTCTCCCGACAGCGCGCTGTGGGAGTCGATGCCGTCGCTGAGCAGTACCACGACACGCCGGCCCTGGCGGACCGTGAGCAGCTTCAGCGCGACGTAGACGGCGTCGTGGACCGCGGTGCCCCCACGGCCACGGTTGCCCACCAACCCGGTCGCGAGAAAGCCCCGATCCACGGTGAACGGTGTCACCCCCCGGACCGTGTCGGCGAACGTGATCACCGCGGCCTGGTCGAGCTCGTGCATCCCGTCGATGAACGCGAGCGCTCCGGCGCGGGCGGCGGCCAGCTTCGGTCCCACCATGCTCTCGCTGGTGTCGATCAACAGCGCCGCCGTGAACGGGACGTTGCCGGCGGCGAAGGTCACGAGATGCTGCGGCTCACCGTCGTCCAGCACCGTGAAGTCCTCGCGACGGAGGCCCGGGATCGACGCGTCGCCCTCCGTCACCGTGACGTACAGTTGCCGAAGATCCACCTCGTACTCGGTCCCCATCTCGAGCCGCCGTGTGGTGATTCGGTGTCGCGCCTCGAACCCGTCCACGTCGGTGGCCACAACCTCGATCTCGTGGCTCCGGTTCTCGTCGCCCAGATCGATGCGAAGACGGAACGGCGCGGAGCTCACCATGCCCACCGGCCGACCGTCGACGAAGAACGCCACGTCGCGGACGGCGGCGCGAGCGACGACCTCCGCTTCGATCTCGACCTCGCCGATCACCGCCTCCCCATCTCGCGGGCTCGCGACGTGCACCCAGATGCGACCGCTGTCGCCCGTCGCCGGACCCACCAGGGACGCCGCCACGAGGAGGCCGACGCTGACGATGCGGCGGGTGCGCGCGGCGCTCACGTCAGCGCCTCGCGCAGTGCATCTCTCGCGATGGAGTCCGCCTCGGCGAGCACGGCTTGGAACTGACTCCGGTCGAGAGCGGGCCACTGGGAGTACCGGTACCTCGGTGACTCATCCATCGGCCCGCTCCAGGATCCGATGGCGGCCAGCACCGAGGCCGCCTGTTGAGGCTGGCCCACCGCGTCGAACGCGTGGGCCAGGAGGATGCGCAACCGCTGATTGCCGGGTATCTCGGACGACCCCTCCATCAGCACGGCGACGGCGTCACGCGGCCGGTCGGCCGCGACGAGAAGCCGGCCGAGCTCTTGGTACGCGAGGGCACGGATCCACGGGGTCACCTCCGGTGCCAGCAGCTCCCGGAACAGCTCCTCGGCTTCCCGACCGTCACCGACGCGAGCGTCGCAGACGCCGAGGCGCAGTCGGGCCTCGAGGTGGCCGGGCTCGAGCTCGACGAGCCGCCGCAGGGGGCGGATGGCGTCCTCGGGGCGACCACTGCGCTCGGCGAGCGCGCCGAGTGCCAGCAGGGGCCGCGGACTCGAGGGCGCGATCTTCTCGGCCGCCTCGAGCAGCTGGCGGGCCGCATCGGGTTGTCTGGACTGGACCAGGTGGTCCGCGAGATCCAGCAACACGGCCTCGGTGAATCCGGCAGGCGGCCGCCAGCCGTCGAGGTCCTCGGCTTCGATGGCCAGCAGCGCGGCCGACTCCCACGCGTGCCGTGCCAGCGCTCCCTCGCCCCGCGCGCGGTACCACTGGTACAGGTCCCGGTTCAGCAGCACGGCCGCCAGCAGCACCTCCGGGCGGTCCGCCGCCAGCTCGGACAGCACCGAACCTTCCGCGGCGACGAGCTCGCGCCAGGCCCGTGTCCCGGTCGTCGCCGCAACGGGGCGCTCGAGGTCTCCGACGATGCGGCGGGCCGCGACCCGGTCATCCTCCGCCCAGGCCTGGAGCGCGGCACGGTACGCTGCGCGCATCGACTCGTGCGCGAGCTCGCGCTGTGACGGACCCTCGTCCGGGACGATCCGGGGCGGCTCGGTTCGGCTCCCGGTCTCTTGGAGATCCGTCCACACCAGCTCTTCGGGACGATCGTGGATCGACACCCACAGGGACCGGTCGGACGATCGTTCCTCCGCGAGATCGCCAACGAAGATCACCAGCCGGTACTCACCGGCCGGAAGATCCGGAGCCTCCACCTCCGCTCGTACGAGCCCGAGCGGCGAGTCGCTTGCGACCGGCGTCTCGAGGTGGACGCGTGGTTCGACGACCGTGCGTCCCAGGGAGTCCTCCAGCCGTGCGGCGAGCGGACGACCGTCCGCGACTGCTGCGCCGGCCAGCGTCACGGCGAGCGGCTGGTCCGAACGCCACGCGGGCCGCGCCGCAGGCCATTCGCGAGGATCGTGGGGGCGAGCCTCGAGCTCCTCCGCCAGATCGGGCTGGACCGTCTTCACCCAGCGTTCGGGCGGTTCGGCGACGATCGGGGGAACGAGCACCGGCACACCCGGGCCGCCGAGCTCGAGGTCGAGGTCGCGTCGCGCCAGGAAGTAGTGGCCCGACGCGCGGTTGTGCACCAGCACCCGCAGCGAACATCGCCCGTCCGGAGCGGTCAGTCCGCCGACGTGCTTGAGCCCCGCGCCGAGCACTCCGCCGATCTCGTCGTCCGTGTCGAGCACCACGCCAGTCGAGACGTGCGCGACCAACCGGTTCTGGTCGTCGAACAGGTAGACGACGAACTCGATCGGCACCGGTCCCGTGCCGGTGTCCGACAGCAGACTCGTTCCATCCACCTCCACGACGACACGCAGCGCCACGCCGTCCGCGGGATCCTCGTCGTCGGCCACCGTCCACGTGACCGCTCCTTCGATCTCGCCGCCGCTCTGCCCCGACAGCAGCAGGGCGGCGCCGCGCGCATCGACGCCGGGGACCGGTATCTCCACCAGCGGCACGCCGGAGTAGCTCGCCGACGGCGCCACACCGAGGTCCGACGCCGTCGTCTGCACGCTCGCTGCCCCGACCTGCCCGGCGGCCGCGACCATCGTCTCGTCGTCCTCCAGGACGTCGCGCTCCTCCGGTTCGATCCTCACCTCGGTGAGGTCGGTCCAGGCGAGCTGGTCCGGCCGGTCGTGGATCCACACCGACAGCGAACCGTCGATCCGCCGGTCCCCGGTGCCAGTGGAGATCACCAGGCGGTACGCGCCGCCCGGGAGACGTGGCGCCTCCACCACCGCCTCGACAACGTCCATCCCGGTGCCGGCGGCGCGAGCCCCGCCGACACGGAGCTCCGGTTCGAAGACGACTCTGCCGGAAGAGTCCTCGATTCTCGCGGCGAGCTGATTACCGTTTCCGACCGCCGCCCCGGCCACCAGGATGGCGAGCGGCTGATCCGCTCGCCACGCCGGACGGGCCGAGGGCCACACGCGGGGGTCGGTCGGATCGTCAGGGCGATCCGCTGCTCTCAGATCGGGCTGGAGCGTCCGAAACCAACGATCTGTCGACTCCGCGACCATCGGGGGGAGCAGGGCCGGCGCACCGGTACCGCCGAGCTCGGGGTCGAGCTCTCGACGGATGAGACAGTAGCGGCCGGTCGCTCGGTTCCGCACCAACAGGCGCAGTGAGTAGCGGCCTACGGGCACTGGGAAACCGCCTCGATGTTTGAGACCCGTCTCGTGCACGCGTTGGCGCTCGTCGGCACCTTCGAGCACCACCTCGCTCACCGAGTGGGCGGCCAATGCGCCGCTCGCATCCAGCAGGTAGGCGACGATCTCGACCGAGATCGGTTCGGACGGTGAACCGATGAGCAGGGCTTCCCCGTCGACCTCGACGACGAACCGCAGCTCGACGTCACCTCCCTGTCCCGGGACCGCGCTCCACGTCCAGGTGACCGCCCCGCCGATCTCGCCGCTGTCCGGCGTCGTCATGAGCAGCGCGGCGCCGCGCGTGTCGACGCCGGCGACCGGCGTCGCGACGACCGGTTCACCCTCTCGGATGACGCTGTCGGCGACCCCGGCGGCAGATGCCGCCACGAGCAGCGACGCAGCGACGGCGTATCGCACTGGAGCGGAGGAGGTCACCCTGGCGTGCCTCCTGTCGTCCCGTCGGTGTCGATGTCGATGAACACCGTCGACGCCGTCAGTGATCGATCGTCACGGACCCCGACCGCGACGCGATGGCGCCCGTCACGCACCACCAGACCGAGCACGAACTCGGCGCTCTGTCCCACGGCGCTGCTCACCTCGTCGTTGCGAATCGCGAGCGGATACGATCGCTGGCTCAGATCCGACAACCCTCCCCGCCCGTCGCGAACGAGAGTGAAGACCGACACCTGGGCGTTATGACTGTCGCCGGCAGGAATGAGTGCGAGCTCGCCGAGCGGAATCCGGATGATCAGCGGCACCATGGTCGTCCCATCGCCGCGCGGCTCCCGCGCCTCCGTGTCGAGTGCGATGCCGAGAGCGTTGTCGGTCACGCCCGTCAGCGCCGCCGCGACGACTCGGTCGACCATCCGGGCGAGACCACCCACTCCCTGGTGGCCGTGACGGTGACGCACCGTCGCGCCGTCGCGCTTCACGTTCACCTCGATGCTGTGGAACCCCTCGACGCTCGTCGGCGGCGGGCGGTAGGCGATCGAGTAGTACGACCCCAGCTCGACGGCCATCCGAGCCAGCTCGGAGTCCAGGCTGCGGCCGTCCCGCACGACGCGTCCCCCGGTCAGCACTGACAGCGTGCTGCGCGAGTCGCCTGCACCCCAGCGATCCCGACCCGAGACCTGGGTCCCGCCGCCGGCGCCCAACCCCGTGCTCGACTCGGTCGATGCGCGCGACGCCGCGTCCGTGCCGAGCGAGCTCACCGGGTACAGGCTCACCATGTTGCCGCTGGCGACGTCCGCCAGGGTCGTGAGCTCGTCGGTGATGTCGTAGCGGAGCGAGCTGACCATGCCGGCGGCCCCTCGCATGCCGCCCCTCCCCGGCATCAGGCTCGCCCACGCGCCGTACAGCTCCTCGCCGCCCCGCGTGTCGAGGTTGCCGACCCACAGGACGGCCTTCCGTCCACGGACGCCGCGGAGGACGTTCACGAGCTGTCCGAGCGCCGCGAGGCTCGCCTGGTTCCTGGCCATCACCGCCTGCGAGTACGCTTCGATCCGGGGTCCGAAGTCACTGATCAGACCCACCATGGGCGACGGCGCGCTGCTTCCGTCTGGCTGTGCCTTCGCGGCGAACACCGGAAGCTGCTTGGCGGCAGACTCCATCTCCCGGATCAGCTCGTCCGCTTCACGCGACGGGTCGATGGCGGGTCGCTTCCGGATGCCCTCGAGCACCTCGACGACCCGCTCCGGGGGATCCGAGAAGTCGGACTCCAGGTGGAGGGCGCCGTCGAACCGGGCCACCATGGTCCGCACGCCGGCGCGTTGAATGTCGCCGATGAGCAGCTCGAGATGGTCGAGCACGGAGGCGCGGCGACGGGGTTCAGTGTTCGAGTCGTCGAAGTACAACACCAGGTAGGACTGCTCATCCGGCTGCCGCAGCGAGCTCCAGCTGGGAGGCCGGAACGGCGCTGTGTCGGTGGACTCGGTGGCGACCGGCGACACGGCTTTCCTCGCGAAGTGCGAAATCTGCATCGGCTCGCCGTCCTCGAGCACCTCGAAGTCCTCTCGGGTCAGGTCGGCGACCGGCAAGCCGTCCGCGTCGGTGACGATGACGTCCACGTCGACGAGTGGAACCTGAACGGGCTTGAAGTACGTCGGGGTCGGCTCGGACTCCGGCTCTTGGGCCGCGGCGCCGAACGCGAC
>Ga0316576_10002447_pt1 | contig 10563 bp, 6 predicted proteins | sample S0NA_FD_203075 | JGI IMG/M metagenome (GOLD analysis project Ga0316576, IMG submission 203075) | Rhizosphere microbial communities from salt marsh grasses in Alabama, United States - S0-2_050615r3r5 | ecosystem: Host-associated > Plants > Roots > Rhizosphere | place: USA: Alabama | collected... | reverse complement strand
GCGCTGTTCGCCCTCGCGCTGACCTGGGTCTACAACCGCTCGACCGGCGAGTCGCCTGCCGGCGCGATCGCGCCGACCTCGACGTGAAAAACGGGGCGCCCGAGGGCGCCCCGCACGTCGTCGTCTTGTCGATACCGATCAGCGGTAGCCGAACAGCATCGAGTACACGATCAGGAAGATCAGCGTCAGGCCGATCCCGAGCGCCGTGAACCCGAAGATCCTCGCGGTCTTCGCGAACTTCTCGCTCGCCGGACCCACGACACGCTCGGCGCGCTCCTCCTCCGTCGCATCCTCGACGAACTCCTCGTACTCGCCCGGCTTGTCGTGGGCGAGCTCGTCCACCGGCACGCGTCCCGTGAAGATCACCGGATCCATGGGGAACTTGTCCGGTCGGAAGTGTGTGTTGAAGAAGTGGATCGTGAAGATGAAGCCCACCGCGAGCAGCGCCTCGTCGGAGTGGATGATGGTCGCGACGTTGATCGCCCAGCCCGGCAGCAGACGCGTGAAGAACTCGGGGAACCACAGGAACAGCCCGGTCGAGCCGATCACGAACACGCCCCAGAAGACCGCGAAGTAGTCGAACTTCTCCCAGTACGTGAAGCGGCCGTAGTGCGGTCGAGGCCCGCGACCGAGGAACCACTTGGTGCTCTGCCAGAACTCCGTGATGTCGTTGAGGTTGAACATCAGAGAGTTGCGTCCGAAGATGAACCGGAACCAGCTCTTGCCCGACTCCGCCTTGGCGCGGAACACGTCGCGGATGTGGTACAGGAACAGACCCATCAGCACGACGGCTCCGACCCGGTGCAGGAGGCCCATGTTCGCGTAGCCGCCGAACAGGCGGGACACGAAGTGAGCCCAGCCCATATACGAGAACTTCAGCGCCATGCCCGACAGCGCGAGGATGAAGAAGCTCAGCAACATGACCAGATGCATCAGTCGCTGCTTGCGGCTGAAGCGCAGGTAGAAGCGGCCTTCGGCGTGGCCGTTCTCCTTGATCGGGCCCCAGTGGTGGCGGGTGCGCCACAGTCGGAATAGCCACAGGAAGGTGTGCAGCAGGAAGAACGACAGCGTCCCCACGAGCAGCGTGGTCATGAACACGTAGGCCCAGTACAGGAACGGATACCGCTCGGGGTCGTGGTGCGTCGCGTGGCTGAGGTACCCCGCGAACTGCAGGTGGGCCCGCGGGTGGCACTGTCCGCAGGTGTCGACGACATGACGGGTGCTGAGACTCGACTCCGGATCGGTCACGGGGAGGATGTTGTGGGTCCCGTGGCAGTCGTAGCACTTGGCCGCGCCGGGTGAACCGAGCTGCGTGACCTTGCCGTGATACGTGTCGAAGAAGGTCTCGGCGTACGCCTCGTGACACCGACCGCACTGGTCCATCATGTTGAAGCGGAAGTCGCCGCTGTCGGTCCGCGTGATGGTGTGCGAGGTGTGGCAGTCCTCGCAGGTCGGCAGCTCCTCGTTGGTGACCACGTTGTCACGCCAGTGGACGCTCGTCTTGAACTGCTCCTCGATGCCCCGGTGGCAGGTCCCGCACGTGTCCGAGATGTTGTCGTCGTGGACCGAGGAGATCGGGTCGTCCGGCCCGAGGGCGCGGTGGGCGCCGTGGCAGTCGACGCAGCTCGCGGAGACCACCAGACCGCTCTCGAGCAGGCCCTTGCCATGGGCGCTGTGCATGTAGCTGGCGACGATGTCCGGGATCTCGGTGTCGATCCGCTTGTCGGCGACCCCACCTTCGGCGTGGCACTCGCCGCACAGCTTCGGCACGTTGCGCGAGAAGGTCGGTGCCGCGGGCAGCCGGTGACCCAGAATGGCGTGCGGTTCCCCGTGGCAGGTGAGGCACTTCGGCACCTCGGCATCACCCGCTTGGGCGAGCTGGCCGTGGCGGCTGAGCTCGTGCTCGTGGACCTGCTCGGCGTGACAGATCGAGCAATCCACCGCCTTCGTGATCGTGGCGCAGGCCCGCTCCTTGTGCTCGGGGCTCACCTCGGTGTGGCACTGTGCGCACGCGGTCTGGTTGTGGGCCGAGAAACCGTACGCCTCCTCGTCGATGAACATCGAGACCTCGACCCCGTCGCGCACCGCCTTGAGCTCGGGATCGCCGTGGCACTTCATGCAGTTGGCAGTGGCGGCGCCCTCCGCCGTCACCGACCGACGCCGAATCTTGTGCGGCTGGTGGCACTCGACGCACGACGGGATCTTGTGGGGCTCCGCCTCCCACAGCCGGCCCTCGATCACCTTGACGTGCACCTCCTCGATGCGCGCGTGACACTGCATGCAGGTGCGCGCGACACGTGCTCGGTTGATGCTCGACTCGGGGTGGTTGTGGTCGAGGATGTCGTGGGACGTGTGACACGAGGTGCACACCGCCGTCACGGTGAGCCCCTTCTCGAAGAGGCCTTCGCCGTGCACCGACATGGAGAAGTTCTCGAGGATCCGGTGCTGCGGGATGTCGTGCTGCAGTGAGACCTCGGAGCCCTCGCGGTGGCACTGGCCACACAGCAGCGGGATGTTGGTCACGGTGGTCGGCGCCGTCGGATCCGTGTGCGGCAGAATCGCGTGGTGATCGTGGCAGGTGACGCACGACGGCGCCAGCGGATCGCCCTTGACCGCAGCGTTGCCGTGCAGGCTGCGACGGTGGGCGCGCTCCTGCTCACGGTGGCAGGTTCCGCAGGTCGAGAGCTGTCCGATCGGGTCCTTCGGTGCCTTCACCGCGTGGCCCTTGTGACAGTCCACGCAGGCCGCACCGGGCGCCCCATCGCTGCGCACCTTGCCGTGGGGGCTCCGCTTGACCGTGGCCAGGGAGTCGTCGTGGCAGCGGGCGCACAGTGCCGTCGAGTTGGCACGGTGGATCGGCGATGCAGGATCGGATGCGGCGAGCACGTCGTGCACCCCGTGGCAGTTGATGCACGCGGCCGACGGCGACCCGGCCACCGGCGCCCAGACACTGTGAGGTCCGGCGATCATCTCGGCGCCCACGTCGTCGTGACACATCGTGCAGTCCACGGCCTCGAGCTTCTCCGCGTGGGGCAGCTCGACCCCGTCGAGGTCGGTGTGGCAGTCGATGCAGGCGAAGCCCGAATGTACAGAGGCGGCGAACGTGTCGCCGTTGACGAACATCGACACCTCGTGACCGGCCTTCTCGCCCGTCAGGTCGGGATCCGAGTGGCACATCAGGCAGTCGTCGCTGGCCTGCGCCGCCACCGTCGATGGGAGCGCGATCGCGATCGCCGCGACCACCACCGCCAGCCCGAGATTCACGTCACGCGACCAGGGACGCATGCTCCATCCCTCCATTCACATGTTGACTCTATACTCATGTGAAAATCTTTGCAAGCTCAGTTGCGACCTCATGTTGAGAGACATCCTACCGCGATCCTGCTCGACGAGAAGCACTGCAAAACTTTTGTCCTGGAATGCCGTTCGGCGACTGACATCGACAAAACCCGGACAGGTTCTCAATTTCGTCCGTGTTCCGCATCCCACGTGCTCATCGGCTACAATAGGCCCGCCCTGAGGGCGTGAAAACTCTGGTTCGAGGAGACTGCATGGCTGCCGAGACGAGGACGGATCGCGAACGCTTCTTTGGCCGTTTGTTCAACTACGCCAACAACTGGCTGACAATCGCCGGCATCGTCCTCACGACGCTGTCGGCGCTGATGATCATCGTGTTCATCCTCGTCGAACTGTCCGGTGGGCTGGACAACCCCTACATCGGCATCTTCGCCTACGTGGTCCTCCCGGCCCTGTTCGTGCTCGGTCTGATCGAGATTCCGATCGGTATGTGGATGCGGCGCCGCAAGCTGCTGCGGGCCGGCGCGACCGACGCGCAGCTCGCGGCCTACCCCCGCCTCGACTTCAACGATCCCCGCCTGCGCCGCTTCGCGACCATCGTGCTGGTGTTGACGGTCGTCAACGCGATCATTCTCGGGAGCTCGTCGTTCCTCGCGGTCGAGGAGATGGAGACCGTCGAGTTCTGCGGCGAGACCTGCCACACGGTGATGCAGCCCGAGTTCACCGCATACCAGAACTCGCCCCACTCCCGCGTCGCCTGCGTCGAGTGCCACATCGGACCCGGCGCCTCCTGGTTCGTCAAGTCGAAGCTCGACGGCCTGCGTCAGGTCTGGCACACCGCGCTCAACACCTACAGCCGACCGATCGAGACACCGCTGCGCACGCTGCGCCCGGCACGCGAGACCTGCGAGCAGTGCCACTGGCCGGCCAAGCACCACGGCGACAAGCTGCGCGTGTTCGCCCGCTTCGCCAAGAACGAGGAGAACACCCCGTCGTACACGGTGATGCTGCTGAAGACCGGCGGCGGCCGTCTCGACCTCGGTACCCACGGCGGCATCCACTGGTGGCACATCGAGTCCGACAACAAGATCCGGTACGTGTCGACCAACGACGAGCGAGAAGAAATCACCTGGGTCGAGCTCACCACCCCGGACGGCGAGGTGGTGACCTACATGCGCGACGGCGACTCGCCCCCGTCAGAGGAGGAGCGCCAGGCGGCGCGCGTCATGGACTGCGTCGACTGCCACAACCGCCCGACCCACATGTTCGAGTCACCGTCGAAGGGCCTGGACGGTGTGCTGGAGACCCACCCGGACCTGCGCGGCCTGCCCTACTACAAGCGCGTCGCGCTGGAAGCCGTCGAGGCCGGGTACCCGAGCCACTCCGAAGGCGTGGCGGCGGTCCGCCAGGCGGTGCTCGACTATTACCGGCAGGACCAGCCGGAGATCGCGGCGACACAGTCGCTCACGATCGAGAAGGGCGCCGACGAGGCCGCGCGCGTCTACAGCCGCAGCTTCTTCCCCGAGATGGAGACCTCCTGGGAAACCCATCCGAACCACATCGGGCACGACGATTCCCCCGGCTGCTGGCGGTGTCACGACGGCGAGATGGTGTCCCAGGACGAGGAGCGGGTGATCCCCGTCGACTGCGACAACTGTCACGTGGTGTTGCTCGAGGACGAGCCGCAGCTTCCGGACCTTTCGAACCTGCAGGTCGGCAGCTGAGGTCGGCGACTCTCCCGAGCCGGGTCCGGAGGGCATGACGCGAGGCGCGCCATGCCTCGCGAAGCTCGTCAGTGGCCGATCCGCCTCGAGTGCTCGATCTTGAGGCAGCGGTCCGACACGACCTGCAACCCGGCCTCCCGTGCGCGCGCCTCGGCCTGTGGATGCGAAACGCCGAGCTGCAGCCAGACCGCCGCCACGCCCCGCGCAACGGCCGCGTCGACGATCGGCGGCACGTGCTCGGATCGCCGGAACACGTCGACGATGTCGATCTCCACATCCCGTGGCACCGACCCGAGCGTCGGGTAGCACGGCTCGCCGAGAATCTCGTCGAACCCAGGGTTCACCGGCACGATCCGGTACCCCGCACGCTGTAGGTAGGCCGCGACCCGGTGCGAGTCCCGATGCGGCTTGGGCGAGCAGCCGACCACGGCGATGGTACGGGCGGTGCGCAGCAGTTCGGTGATCGGATCCACGGACTCCTCCCCTTCCACGGGCCAGTGTGACGCCGACCGGTGTGGTCCGCAATCGCCGAACCGCCTCGTGTCGACACGGATCGGGTCGTGGTACGCTGCAGCGGCCCACCCGCTGTCGTCGTGGTGTGCGTCGGGGGCTGACACATGCAGTGGTTGGAACAGAATCTCGACGCGTATCGCATCGTTGCGGAGATCCTCAACGATCTCCGGTCGATGTTGCGCCGCGAGCTCGAACGCATCCATGGGCCCCAGTGGTTCCGGGACGGCGTCCCGCAGACCGTTCTCGAGCGGCTGATCGCGTCAAAGGAGCAGGAACGGTCGATCGACTGGTACGAGAGCGAGTACCAGCAGGTGATCGACTACGCCGTGTTTCCCGACCTGTTGGAGATCCTCGAGCACAATGCGGAGCACTTCCCGACGATCATGAAGCTCGCGCCGAGTGGCTCGTTGCTGCATGCACGCTTCCTCGAGCTCGAGGTGATGCGATCCAAACTCGGCCGCACGCGGCCGGTGAGCGAGTCCGAGCTGTCGTTCCTGAGCACGTTCCATCTGCGGTTCCGGAAGGCGATCGAGGCGCTCGCGGCCGGCGACCACCCGCCAGCGCGGCCCCCGAAGCCTGCCGAGCAACCCGCGCCCGACACCGTCGACCAACCCGTCGAGGTCGAGCCGCCGCCGTCCCGCGAGGAACCGGCCGGGTTCGAGCCGGCGGCCTCGGAAGAGGCGGACGAGGAGCAGGTGGAACAGGCGGAGGAGGCGCCCTCGAAGGAGCGATCTCCGAAGTCGAGACCTCCTTCCCGTCCCGCGACCCGAGGAGCGACGTCGGCGGCAGAGGACGAGGAGGCCGATGAGTCCGAGATCGTGGAGGGGGACGACGAACCGGCGCCACCGGCGGCAAAGACCGTCACCCTGACCTCGGCGCTCGCGGACGGTGACACGAAGGTGGTCCTGCGCGAGCTGTACCGCGAGGTGACAGGCATCGCCGACGGAATCTGGTCCTCCGACGTGCTGCCCGCACCCATCGTGTGGGATGAGGTGTGTACCTCGGACTGGTACGAGCACAACTTCTCGCCGCTCGGCCTCAAGCCGCTGTCGGACTTCTACGAGATCATCGCGAAGGTCGACCACAAGACCACGGAGGGCGTCCCTCGCAAGGAGATCCAGACGTACCTCAAGCAGTCCAACTTCGCCCAGGTCCTGCTCGCCCTGCGCGACATGTTCCAGCGCAACGGGCTGTAACTCCCTTTCCGTTTCCGTGCCCGACACGGACGTCCGGCACCGATGTCGTCGCGTGGGTCGCCACGACTCGAGTTCGGTTCCATCGTGACGGGGCGCCGTGGCGACCGCACATTCCTCGTCCGACGACGATGAGCCGCCGTGCCAGGGACCGACGCTTTTCAGTTCCTCGCACACGGGCGCAGACCACGGGTACGGAAACGGTGAAGAGGACGGGCCCGGCTACGCGGGCGGGAACTGCTCGGCGTACGCGTGGTACCGGCGCAGGATCCGGCGGGTGTAGTTGACCGCCCGACGGCAGCGACAGACGCCGGACGGAAACTCACGCGCCACCTCCGGATCCTCGAGCAGCAGCATCGCCGTCTCGACGTTGCCCGCCCACCGGTCGGGATCGTACCCGAGCCGCCGCGCGAGCCGTCGGGCGTCGAACACGTGCCCGGGACCCACGTTGTAGCCCGCGATCGCCATCGCCACGCGATCGGGCAGCGGCAGGTCGTCGAAGAGGTCCATCAGGCGGCGCAGGTACCGGGCGCCGGCATCGGCCGCGTCCGCCGGATGGTGCGGATCCTCGACACCCATCTCACGCCACGTGAACGGCATGAACTGGAACAGCCCCGCCGATCCCCCGGGCCCCACGGCCTCGGGGTCGAACCGCGACTCCTCGTACATCAGCGACGCCAACAACCTCCAGTCGATGCCGTGGCGTCGTCCGGCCCACTGCAGCACCTCGTCGAAAGGCGACAGCGAGCCGTCCGGGATCTCCGGCCGTCGCACGGGGACCGGTGGCCTCCAACTGCCCAGGTCACTCCGTACCAGCTGTCGAATCCATCCGTCGCTCCGTGAACGGCGCAGGTACGACGACGCGGATCGGTACAGCTGCGGCGACGAGACGTTCAGGACCCAGGCGAGCTCGACGGACGGCATCACCACCGGCCCCGCCTGGAGACCGAGACCGGCTTCCACCTCCAGCACCGCCACGTCGGAATCGACGATCGCGGCGTCCGCCTCGTGTCGCGTGACCGCACGCAGCGCCGTCAGCATGTCGGCGCCTGGAGCGAGCGGGACGAACTGGATCGGAGGCTCGACGGGCATCAGGCGCACGAGCTCGCGGACGGACCGAGGAGCCGCCACCCGTCGTCCCGCGAGATCCCACATCGCCGCCGGTGGGTCGATGCCATCCTGTACGACGGCGACGAGGTCCACGTTCCGGTAGGCCGGCGTGACGAGGAATCGGCTGCGGTCGGACGGCGCGACCGGGGCGTGCAGCGCGACCACATCGCCGTAGCCCAGCTCGAGCCATTCGAACGCGTCGCGGCCAGGAGGCGGCACGACGAGGTCGAGACGGACCCCCAGTCGACGGGCGAACTCGCGGACCAGCTCGTACTCGAAGCCGTCGAGACCGCCACGATCCACCCGACAGGTTGTCGGCGAGTTGCGGGTGATCAGACGGAGTGACCCGGCCTGACGGATCGCCTCGAGATCGCGGCAGCTGGTGATGCGGGTGGATCGGCCGAGGACCTGCTCGGCGAACAGGAAGTCGTCCACGGCCCGGCGCAGGTTGGGGGCGCGGTCCGACACCGCCCACACCAGCTGTCTCCGGGGCACCAGCACCTCGCCGATGCGCGGCCGTGCGGAGGCAGGAAGACTGTCGAGCACACCGGTGTCCACCACCGCGGCGGGGTAGCGTCCCCCCCGCACCCTCTGCACGATCTCCTCGACGGACACCTCCGCCGACACCGGCTGCAGGGTCACGCCCCGCTCCTCGAGCATGCGTCGGATCACGGGACGGACCGTCGCCACGGAAACCCGGACGACGCCCGGTTCGCCATCCGGGGACGGCGTCTCTGGTCCGTTCGCGACGATCACCACGTCGTCGACCCAGTCCACCGCCGCGGTCGCTGCGAGGCCGGCGTCCGCGGTGTCGTCCGGGGCGTACCGTCCGACCGCGAGATCCGCTCGGCCCTGCCGGAGCCATCGCAACGGTTGATCCGCGCGAGCCGCCTGCAACCAGTCCACCTGGACCCCGAGCCGCGCCGCGAGCTGCCGGATCAGCTGCGCTTCATCGACCGTCGGATCCGGCGATCGCCCCAGCGTCTCGAAGCCCGGTCGCACCACAACGCGCAGTCGGCCGCTGTCGCGGATCTCGTCGAGCGTGCGGACCTCGCGCGGCGGCCCACACCCGCCCATGACCACGGTCCACCCGACAAGAGCTGTCCACGGGATGAACGAGCGACGGGAACGCACCCCGTGAGTCTACCCCGACCACCGCCTCGGGCCGACCTCGGACGAGCGCGGTACCATGGCGTCGCGGGCACAGCGGAGGCTGACGTGACCGACACACCCGAACGTGGTCAACCGACAGAGGACGACCTGCGGCCGATCATCGCCGAGCTCCGGGAGATCCGGAACCGGTGCCGGTCGCTCGGCAACCGCAATGAGGAGTTCCCGGAGATGGCGCGCCACGTGGACCGCCTGCTGTCGCAGCTCGCGTCGGGCCGCGACACTCGCGGACTGCCCGTGGACTACCGCGACATCGCCCGTCAGCTGTTCCCCGTCGCACATCTGTTCGAGAGCGTCGGTTTCCTCGCCGAAGGACGTACGATCGCCGACCTCGAGAAGCGCCTGACGGCTCTGGCACCCGCGGACGCGCCACCGCTGCCGCCCGCTCCACCGCCGGTCATCGTGCCCCCGCACGCCCCAAGCGGCGCCGAAACTGGAACGGCGCCTCGCCGGTTCGGGGACGCGACACCGTCCGACGAACCGCAAGTCGACGGCGGACAGCGGATGGCGCCGACACGCCCGATTCTCGGCGCCGCGCTCCTGGCGCTGGTGGTCATCGCCGCGTGCGTCTGGATCATCCTCCGGCACGGACCTTCGGCCTCCGCTCCGGAACCGACGCCCGCGCCGACCGCCACGGCGACGCCGGCGCCCACGCCGACCCCGACCCCGTTGCTGGAGTCCGCAGCCGAACGTGTCGAGCGGGAGCGTCGCGAGCGCCTTCTCGAGGCCGTCTCGTCCGCCCGTCGCGCCCTCGCGGACGGCGACGTCGACCGCGCCGTGGGACACCTCAACGAGGCCGCCGCCATCGACCCCACACCCGGGGTCGTGGTCGACACCGCGCAGGAGGTGATGGACCGCCTGCTGGGTCTCGCGCGCGGGGAGGCCGAGGCGACCCGCTGGGACGCGGCGCAGCACCGCATCGAGGAGGCGCGGACACTGGCGCGGCGGTTCTCCCTGGACGACGCCTCCGTCGTCCGCACAGAGACCGCCATCGCCAACGCCCCGCGGTTCCGTCGCTACGAGCCAGGTGACTGGCGGGGTCTCGCCGGCGAGACGGGTCGCCGCGCCGAGGTGGAGCTGACCGACGGCAGCCGCCTGGACGGCGTCGTGAAGACCGCCGACGCCCGTCGGCTCGTCCTCGAGCGACGTGACGAGGTGGGTGGCACTGGCGGCGTGATCCACTACGAAGAAGTGGTCCCGATGGAGCGGATCCGCGTGGTCCGCGTCTACGATCGCTGAAGCGCCGGCGGGCGCGGGGCGGAGTCCACGGGAGGCTCAGTCGTCGAGCGCACCGCCACACGACGAGCCGGCGCCCGCCGTGCATCCATAGCAGTGGCGCCCCACGACGATCCGGCGCGCCGCGAGACGGTCGGGATCGAGGTCGGACACGTGGACGGCTCCACCGTCCTCCGTTCGCGCCTCCAGGTCAAGCATCTGATTGAAGTCACAGTCGTAGACCCGGCCGTCCCAAGACACCGAGATGGTGTTGCGGCACATCAGCCCGTCGATCGTGGCGGGGTTGAACGAGCTCACCAGCAGCTGCATGTAGGCGGCGA
>Ga0316576_10002446_pt1 | contig 10563 bp, 7 predicted proteins | sample S0NA_FD_203075 | JGI IMG/M metagenome (GOLD analysis project Ga0316576, IMG submission 203075) | Rhizosphere microbial communities from salt marsh grasses in Alabama, United States - S0-2_050615r3r5 | ecosystem: Host-associated > Plants > Roots > Rhizosphere | place: USA: Alabama | collected... | reverse complement strand
GACCGCAGTCGGTTGGATGGCCTGAACGTCAAACTCACCGGTCGAGAAGTCCCTGCCCTGCGCGGCATCTCCGGCCGCATAAATGTCCGGTTGACTCGTAGCGAGATAGTCGTCGACGAGTACGCCTCGCTCGGTATCAATTCCACTGCCCGCCAGGAACGCGATGTTCGAAACGACTCCGGTCGCGGTAATGACCAGATCGGCGTCCAGATACCTTCCGCCATCCAGAAGTACTCGCAACGGCGGGCCGCGGTCCGAGCCTTCGATGGCCTGCGCCGAACTGGCGACACATACGTTGACACCTCGGCTCTCGCACCACTGCTGCAGCATGAGTCCGGCGGTTTCGTTCAGCATCCTCGGCACCATGCGATCGCCCACTTCGACGACCGTAAGTTTGGCACCCGTTTCAGCCAGCGCCTCGAGAATGATGCTGCCGATGAAGCCTGCCCCGATCAGCACGATGGCTTTGCCCTTGCCGGTTCGGGCGGCGATCCTGCGGGCATCCGCCAGAGTCCAGCAGGCATGCACACCGTCATGCTCCAGACCGGCGATCGGTGGCGATATCGGGCTTGCACCGGTCGCAATCAGCAACTTTTCGAATGGCAGGCTCGAACCGTCCGCGAGCGAAACCGTCTTCGATACCGGGTCGACGCCCGTTACCTGACCCTGCAACAGGCTGATACCGAGGTGCTCGTAGTGATCTTGCCGCTTGCGCAAGTAGGTGCCGGTTTCATCGATCTGTCCACTGAGCAGATACGGGATCGCCATTCGCGAATAAGGCGGCTCCGGCTCGGCTCCAATCAACTTGATTTCGCAGTCCGGATCGCACTTGCGGAGGTGTTCGGCCGCGATCACTCCGGCCGGTCCCGCTCCAACGATTACATGTCGCATCGCTGCCTCCCTCAGCCCAACCCGAGCCGCTGACGGGTCTCCGGCAAGGGCACGCCCTGCTTGTCCCAACCGCGTATCTCGTAGTAATGCGGCAGCATCTCGCCGAGGTCATTGACCCGGCCCTTCGCGGGCCCGAGGTTCGCGGCCTCCTTGAGCAATCGCTTGGGCAGCGTGTCGTCCTTTCCGGTCAGACCTGCGGCCAGATTGAAATCGCGCTCGAGGTTCCAGATTCGCTCGCCGACCTCGAGCAACTTCTCTCCGCTCCACTCGCCTTCGCAGGCAGCATCGACCTGCGTCGCGATGTCGTCTACCGTCCAGACGAACGAGGTGAACAGGCAGATGCCCGCTGAATCGAATGCGGCCGCGGCGTCCTGGAATGCTTTAACGAGCTCGGGCTTGCCCGCCGTCACCAGCGGATCGGTTTTCTCCGGGATACCCATGATCTCCGATGCAACGGTATAGCCGCGCAGGTGGCAGGCACCGCGATTCGACGTCGCGTAGGCCAAGCCCATGCCCTGGATACCGCGCGGATCGTACGCGGGGAACTCCTGTCCCTTGACGGTCATCGACAGCTCGGGACGTCCGTACTTTGCGCAGAATCGCTTTGAACCGAGGCCGAGTTCGAGTCCGAAGCCTTCGCCCTTCGCGACCAGTTCGGCGGCAACGGTCAGCGCTTCCGCCGAGCCAAACTTGAATTCGATGCCGCCGGTATGCTCCGTTGTTATCACGCCCAGCTCAAACAGCTCCATCGCAGCTGCCACTGTCGAACCAAATGAAATGGGATCGAACCCATCCTCGTTGCAGAGGAAATTCGCATAGGTCAGCGCATCGAGGTCGTCAACGCCGGTATCGGAGCCCAGTGCCCAGGCGGCCTCGTATTCAAGGCCGCCCGATGATTTCCAGTACTCCGGCCTGTTCTTGATCGTGTAATGCCCCTGGTCAATCGTCGATATGCGCCCGCAGGCAATCGTGCAGGCGAAACAGGCGGCGTTAGTCGTGAGATTGGGCTTGCCGTCACCCGGGCGCGGCTCGTGCATCGCTTCGCCAGAGATCTTGTGCGCACCGGCGAACTGCGTCTCACGCATGTTGAATGTCGGCATCGCACCGGATTCGTTGATCACGTTCATCAACACCTGCGTGCCGTAGGCAGGCAGGCCCTGCCCGGTCACTTCGTTGTCACGCAGGACTTTTTTGGCGTCTTCGGTCGCGCGCATGAAACGCAACGGGTCCTTGATGTTACCGACACCCCTTGTGCCCCGGCAAATGACGGCCTTGAGGTTCTTCGAGGCCATCACTGTGCCGACGCCCGACCGACCGGCGGCGCGATGCAGATCGTTGATGACGCCGGAGAACAGGCAGCCAGCCTCCGCCGAGCGGCCCACGCACGCGATACGCGCCTGCGGGTCCTGATGAATCTGGTGCAACAGCTCGTCCGTCTTCCAGGCCGACTTGCCCCACAGTTCCGTTGCGTCGAGCAACTCCACTTTGTCGTCACGAATAGAGAGGTAGACCGGTAGCGGAGATTTACCCTCGAAGATGATCATGTCCCAGCCGGCGTTCTTCAGCTCCGCGCCGATGTAGCCGCCGGAGTTGGAACAGGCAATCGTGCCGGTGAGCGGGCTCTTGCAAACGACCGAATAGCGGCCGCCGGTAGAGGCCATCGTTCCGGTCAGCGGCCCCGTAACCATGATCATCTTGTTGTCGGGACCAAGTGCATCGCAGCGCGGGTCGATTTCCTCAACCAGGTACTTCGATGCCAGGCCACGCTGACCGAGGTACTGGGCTGCCCAATCCATGTTCAGCGGTTCCACCGAGGTCTTGCCTTCGGTGAGATTTACGCGAAGAACGTTTCTAGTCCATGCCATGTCCGTGCCCTCCGCGCTCAGCCGCGCTCGAAGCTTTGCAGTTCTTTCTGAATAGGTGCATTGAAACAGGCCGAAGACGGCTCACTGCGTTGCGCCCATGCGCGCATCCGGGCGAGACCCGTATCGGCGACATCGACGTAGGTAATTGCACCGGTCGGACATGCCTTCGCGCACCAGGGGTCGCCGCCGCAGAGATCGCACTTCATCACCTTGCCGTTGTCCGGGCGGTAATTGACCGTCCCGAAGGGGCAGGCGATCGTGCACACCTTGCAACCGACGCAGATGTCTTCATGAACGATCTTCGCGCCAGTTGCGGCGTCGACAACAATTGCTTCAACGGGGCAGGCGTGCAGGCACCAGGCCTCATCGCATTGCGTGCAGGTATACGGCGCGAAGCGACCGTCATCGTGAAAGGCGAAAACTTTAATGCGGGATTTCGCCGGATTGAAGACACCTTCGTTCTCGTAGGAACAAGCCATCTCGCATTGCATGCAACCGGTGCACTTCTCGGGTTCCAGTTTCAGCGCTCGCAGCATGATCTCCTCCTGGCACGCCCCGGTCGCGAAATCGGCCGCTCTTCGACTGCGCTCCAACCTCGCGCGCGGCTGCGGTGTTGCGGTCTCCGCTGATAATACTCCCCGTGCGCGGCCTGTATAGGCAGACGAGCACTGAATGCATGCTGCAGTGCGGCGAAAAGAGGCCGCTCACCGGGTCAGGGCTTCGGCTCCGCAGACGGCACAGGCGGGATCCTTCGCAAGATCAAAAGACTGGAATTCCATTGCCCGCGCATCGATCAGTAACAGCCGGCCTTCCAGTGAGGTGCCGATGCCGAGCAGCAGCTTCAGCGCCTCCGTCGCCTGTATGCAGCCGACCAGCCCGGCAACCGGACCGAGCACTCCCTGGCCCGCACAGTTCTCCCAACTGGACGACATCGACGCGGCATCCGGATGGCTGCCCGCGTCCTTGTAGAGGCATGCGTAGCAGGGACTTCGCTCGTGGCCACAGCGAAACACCGACGCCTGTCCTTCCAGTCCGACGACGGCACCGTACACCAGCGGCGTTCGTGTTTCGACGCAAACGCGATTTATTGCGAAACGTGATTCGAAATTGTCCGTGCCGTCGACGACGATATCCGCGGCCTGCACTTCCAGGCCAAGGTCCGCGCTACCGAGCCGGCCGCGGTGCGTGAGAACCTCGACTTCCGGATTCAACGCCATGATTGCCTCCCGCGCTGAATCCGTCTTGGCCAGACCCACCCGGGGCGTGCTGTGCAGCGTCTGCCTGTGCAGATTTGAAAGTTCGACCTCGTCCGGATCGACCAGCACCAGAGAGCCGACGCCCGCGGCCGCAAGGTAGGTAGCGACCGGTGAACCAAGACCACCGAGCCCCAGGACCAGCACCCGTGACTCGGCAAGCCGCCTCTGCCCGGCCTCCTCGATCTCCGGCAGAAATATCTGGCGGCTGTAGCGCAACAGTTGCTCGTCACTGAAACCGCCTGATTTCACCGCACCCTCACCTTGCGAGCCTCCCTCGACAGCGACAATCGCAGGTCTGCGCACTAACTTCAACGGGCTACGCCATCTCTGGAAAGAGCGACAGCAGGCCGGGGCGACTCGCCAGTGATACACCGCGCTCGGTGATCAGTCCGGTGACCAGCCTCGCGGGTGTGACATCGAAGGCCGGATTTGCGACCGGACTGCCCGGTGCCACGACCTCAACCTCGACCCGTTCGCCGTCAACGCCACGGCCGGCGACGTGCGTCACTTCCCGCGGTGAACGCTGCTCGATGGGTACTCCGGCAAGACCGTCAGTCAGGGTCCAGTCTATGGTCGACGAGGGCAGCGCCACATAAAACGGTATGCGGTTGTCCCGTGCCGCCAGTGCCTTCAGGTAGGTTCCAATCTTGTTTGCGACGTCACCGGTTGCCGTTGTTCGGTCGCTGCCAACGATACATGCGTCCACCAGTCCGTGTTGCATCAGATGTCCGCCGGCATTATCGACCACCACCGTATGCGCGATGCCGTGCGCAGCCAACTCGAAGGCCGTCAGCGATGCGCCCTGGTTGCGTGGTCGGGTCTCGTCCACGTAGACATGTACCGGGATTCCCGCCGCGTGTGCCGCGTACACTGGCGCGAGCGCGGTTCCCCAGTCCACGCAGGCCAGCCACCCGGCATTGCAGTGAGTGAGGACGCTTACCGGCTGGCCGCCCTTCGCATCACCCAGCTTCCGCAGAATTTCCAGGCCGTGCTGGCCGATCGCCTCGCAGGCGGCCACGTCCTGGTCGGCCATCCCGCCCGCCTCGACATAGGCTCGCTCGACCCGCTCATCAATCGGCACCGCCGCAACTGCGGCTTGCATCCGATCCAGAGCCCAGCGCAGATTGACGGCGGTCGGCCGGGTTTCACCGAGCTTTCGCAGTGCTTCGCGGAGCCCCGCGTCGCTAGGGTCTTCGCGCATCGCCAATGCGACACCGTAGGCTGCGGTGATCCCAATCAGCGGCGCGCCGCGGACGACCATTTCGCGGATTGCACCGGCTGCCTGCTCGCAAGTCTCCAGGTGGCGAAGTTCGAAAACGAACGGAAGACGCGTCTGGTCGATGACCGAGACCGTCCATCCGTCCGGCGCGACGAAGATGGTCCGGTATGGCTTGCCATCGATTTGCATGTCTTTCCTTCCAGGGCGTCGTAAACAGCTTCTCGTCGCAATCGGCTATTTCAGAACGCGACCGGCGATGGTCGCAAGTTGCTGGACAAGCGCCGGGTCCCTGGCTTCCGGCTGGGTAATGATCGCGCCATCCAGTGCCCGGTCGGATCCGACCGGGCAAGGAATATGCTCAGCGGGAAAGTCCGTTGCAAGACGGGCAAAAAGACGCTGGGCCTTGTTGCGGTTCGCGGCCATGACCTCGAGCAGGCTCGACACCTCGACGGCGTCGTGCGCCGGATGCCAGCAATCGAAATCCGTGACCATCGCGACCACGGCGTAAGTTATTTCCGCTTCGCGTGCCAGCTTTGCCTCGGGCATTGAGGTCATGTGCACGACGTCGTAGCCCAGTTGCCTGTACGTCAGCGACTCGGCCAGCGTCGAGAACTGCGGGCCTTCCATGCAAACGGCCGTTCCGCCACGGCGAAACGGTATCGCTTCGGCTTCGGCCGCGCGGGCGACGAGATCCTGCAATGCCGGCCCGACGGGGTGCGCGAATGGCACGTGGGCCACACAGCCATTTCCGAAGAACGAACTCTCCCGGTGCACAGTGCGATCGACGAAGTTATCCACCAGCACAAAGGTGCCTGGCGGGAGATCTTCCCGATAAGAGCCACAGGCCGAGAAAGAGACCAGGTCCGTCACGCCCAGTTGTTTCAGCGCATCGATGTTGGCGCGATAGTTGATTCCGGATGGCGATAGGCGATGGCCGCGACCGTGGCGCGGCAGGAAGACGACCTCGGTCGGGCCCACTCGAGCGCTCCTCAGCGAGTCCGAAGGATTTCCCCAGGGTGTGCTGACGGACCGCTCGCTGACCTGTTCGATACCCGGAAGGTCGTAGATTCCGGAGCCCCCGATTATGCCCAGTACGGCCTTTGTCATACTCTTCACCCGACTGCCCTCGGTTGGGCGAGGTTACCCTTTTTGCGCGGGAACGATAATCCTGCGAAGTCCGGATCCGGCAGCGCTATCGTTCGTAGGACTCGCGTCCTGCTGACTGCGACAGCTTGACCAGATAGCGCTCGGGCCGGTCGCGAAACATTTGTCTTAGTTCATCGAGACTGCGCCCACCGCCATAGCTGATCGCTGAACAGAGGTGTCGCGTCATCTCCTGCAGAATCGCACGCGCCGAACCCTGGACCGGCACGCTGACCTCGGTGCCTTCGGCGCCCAGCGCCTGGAGATCGGCGTCCTCGACATCCAGCCGGTCCTTTATTGCGCCGAGTGAAGCCATGCCGCGTAACACCTTGAACGGAACCTGCACAGGCTTGCGCGACTCCGCCAGCAACACGGGCTTCTGCACAACTTCGCCGGGCGACTCCAGCGTTCCCGCAAAGGCGCTGCCAAGCATGACGCAGTCGCCGCCAAACATCAGGGCCTGGACCAGGGCTCCGTCACGGTGTATGCCGCCGTCGGCGATCAACGACACCGGACTGTCTGCCCCTATCGCATGCCGGCACTCGACCAGTGCCTGCACCTGTGGCACTCCGAAGCTGGTACTGATGCGGGTCGTGCAACCGCCTCCCGGACCAATGCCGACCTTGATGCCGTTTACGCCACGCTCGAGCAGGAACCTCGCCCCCTGCGCCGTGGCGACATTGCCGGCAATCAACTCGACGTCGCCAAACTTGCGGCGAAACTCCTTCAGCGCACGCTCCATGACCACCGAGTGCCCGTGCGCAATGTCGATGACAATGACGTCAACGTCAGCCTTGATGAGTTCTGCAGCTCGTTCGAGGAAGTCGCCTCGCGCACCGATCGCGGCACCGACGCGCAATCGACCGTACTGATCACGGGTCGCGAAGGGTTGCTTTCGTTGCTTCAGTATGTCCTTGGCCGTTATGAGACCGAGAAGCAAGCCATCCGCATCGACGAGCGGCAGTTTCTTGATCTTGTGACGCACCATCAGGGCCTCGGCATCGGCGCTCGAGACCTCGCCGATGTGCACGATGAGGTCGCTCGCCGGCGTCATGCGCTCTGCAACCGTCGCATCCGGCCGCACGAAGCGGGCATCGCGCTCAGAGAGCAGACCCAACAGTCGCCGCTGCGGATCGACGACGATCAAGGTACCGACGCCGGATTCATGCATGGCCGACACGGCCCTCTGCAGGCTCGCCTCAGGCGCAATCGTGTGCGGATCGGCAATCACGCCGTGCTGCGTGCGTTTTACCGTGCCAACCTCGCGCACTTGCGGTTCGATGTCGCCGTCGCGAAAGCCGCGATCAATGATACCGATCCCACCCTCCTCGGCCTGTACGATGGCCATCTCGGCGCGGGTGACTGAATCCATATTGGCGGAAACAATCGGCCGGGCAAGCCGGATATTCGTCGACAGGCGACAGCCGAGTTCGATCCGGGCCGGGTCCCTTCTCTCCACCACCGAGTACTGTGGTGTGAAAAGGAAATCATCGAAGGTGCAGCCGCGCACGAAGGAAAGCAGATCGATCGTCATAGGAGGATCAGGATACGCGAAGCGACATCAGAGGCCAGTCTATGCCAGAGGGGCCAGGCGAATCGAGCTCAGCGGCCGCGACCCTGCCGGAGGTCAATAATCGGTCAGTCCGGCAAGACAAAACGCCAGTCGAACTCGATCTCTCCGAGTTGCCCGGGCGAACGCCCCAGCGACTGCAGCAGGGAACTCCATCGGGGGTCGTCGTGGAGCTTGCGAAACAGCGGATTGACGTGAATCTCCGCAAGATCAGGGTGATCTGCCGCCACGGACCGATCGACCCAGTCGAAGGCCGCATTCGTCTCGCCGCGACAGGCATACGCTTCGGCAATGGCCATCAGCGAGTCATCGGTCGGATTTTCCAGAAGCTTCTGCAGCGCTTCGTCGGAGCGCTCAGAATCGCCCAGCGCATGATAAATGATGGCCATGGCCGACAAGCGGTCGGCCTCTACCGGCTCTTTTTCGACTTCCGACAATGCTGCTGCGAAGTTGCCGGCTCCGAACATTGCCATTCCGAGCAGGTAGTGCCCGTTGTAGATTTCCGGGCTCAGGCTCAACGCCGTCCGATATCGATTGGCCGCCTCTGCGTAACGACCAGCAGCAGCAAGTACGCTGCCGTTGTTGGAGAAGGCGACCGGGTGCAGCGGATCGAGTTTCAGGCCGAAATCAGCCAGTTCAATCGAGTCCGACAAACGGCCGAGCAGGTAAAGAAATGTCGAAACATCGCCCAGCAGTCCCGCGTCGCGCGGCGCAGCCGCGAGACCACGTTCATAGTATCTCGCCGCGGCCTGCAGGTCGCCGTCGTATCGCGCGGCGATCCAGCCCAGGGGACGGCTTACCCGACGGTAGTCGCCATGGATTTCAAGTTGACGCAACGCGAGGGAACGGGCCAGTTCGTAGCCTTCGTCGTAGGGCCGCAGCCCCAGGTTTGCCTGGTTGATGTATGTCGTAACCAGAATGGCCATCGGCTTGAGAAACGCAGGATCGATCGCCAGCGCCTGTTTCGCCAGCTGCTCCGCCTCGGCGAGGCTATTGGCGGCATTTTGGCGACGCAGGTAGTCTGCACGAAGAGCCAGCTCGTAGGCCGCCGGGTCGGTCTTCTGGGCGGTTGGCGCCCGGCCGAGCAGCTTGAGTTTCAGTTCCGCGACGACCGCGGCGGCGATTTCATCCTGGATCGCAAAAATGTCGCCCAGCGCCCGGTCATACGTCTGCGACCATAGATGCGTATCGGAACCCGTCTCGATCAACTGAGCGGTGATTCGCAGCTGATTGCCGGCCTTTCGAACGGAACCCTCCAGCACGTGCGCTACGTTCAGCTCCTTCCCGATCTGGCCAATCTTGTAGTCCTTACCCTTGTATGAAAAAGCCGACGTGCGCCCGGCTACACGCAGTTCCGGGATCTGTGCCAGCAGGTTCAGGAGCTCCTCCGAAATGCCATCGGAGAAGTACTCCTGGTCGCCCTCAGCCGACAGGTCGAGAAATGGCAGCACGGCAATTGACTTGTCCCCGTATGTCTCGGCGATCGCCTCGCCACGCGCCTTCTGCGCAACGGCCTGCTCGTGCGCCGTGTCCCGACCGGGGTCCAGAATGAACTTGTCGATCGCGAAATAGGTCAGCGCCAGCGCGAGCACCACCATGATGATGCGATCCAGCCGCTTACCCGTACGCGGGGTGATCGATTCGCCGCGCTCTACGTCTTTCTCTTTCCTGAGTCCTTCCGGTGTCAGTTCAAATACCCAGGCAAGCACCAGAACCGGAACGAGCAGTATGCCGAGCACGATCACCGTCCAGCGCACTGCCGCTTCCATCCCGAATGCGGGTGCGATCGTCTCGACGACCTGGATGATGAACCAGGCGCCCAGGACGTAGGCCAGTCCCACGCGGATTACGTTTCGACGCCGCAGTTCACCAAGAAACGACATGCCTGACCGCTCCCTCCGGTACAAGAACGCTGTTGCCGCAATCCGTTTGAGCCTAGTCTAGTCCAGAGCCGACTGGCAAACTGGCAATTGAACTGCGAGTCCCCGGTGCGCCCGCACAGCTCGCGACACATGAATACTTGTTCAGGGAGCCCACTATGGCAATAACGAGAGCATTCGATCTTACGGGAAACGTAGCGGTCGTCACCGGCGGCAATGGAGGCATCGGGCGCGCGATCGCGATTGGCCTGGCCGAGGCCGGCGCGGCCGTGGCCGTGCTTGCACGCAACGAGGAAAAGAACAGGAAGGTCCTCGAGGAGCTCCGGGCCACCGGCAGGCCCGCCATTGCGCTGAAACTCGACGTATCCGACCGCCACACGCTGGAACCCGCCATCGCGAAGGTCGAGGATGAACTGGGCGCGGTAAGCATCCTGGTAAACAATGCCGGCATTGCTTCAATGAGCGGCGGCATACTTAACGAAGAGCCGGATGACTGGGACCGCGTAATCGAAGTACAACTCAATTCGGTGTTCCTGCTGTCGAAGTACGTCGCGAAATCGATGGTCCCGCACAAGCGGGGCAAGATCATCAATATCGCGAGCATGACCTCATACTTCGGCAATCCACTGGTCCCTTCCTATGGTGCCGCGAAGGCAGCCATCGTCCAGCTGACCAAATCAATGGCCATTGAACTCGCTCCGCATGACATCCAGGTCAACGCGATCGCACCGGGCTGGAT
>Ga0316576_10002445_pt1 | contig 10567 bp, 4 predicted proteins | sample S0NA_FD_203075 | JGI IMG/M metagenome (GOLD analysis project Ga0316576, IMG submission 203075) | Rhizosphere microbial communities from salt marsh grasses in Alabama, United States - S0-2_050615r3r5 | ecosystem: Host-associated > Plants > Roots > Rhizosphere | place: USA: Alabama | collected... | reverse complement strand
ATGCGCAGGGATTCCTGATAGATAATGCGGGTGAATTCACGGATTTTATCGGGTGGCATGTCCGGGAATTCCATCATCGTTTCTACGGTTGCCCTTACACCGGCCAGGGGGGTGCGGATACCGCCGCTCAAGGATTGCAGGAGAAGGTTTGTCTGATTGTCCGTCTCAATCTGGGACGTAATGTCGGAAAAGATCAGGATAAAACCCGTAAAGAGGCGCTGATGACTGAGCACCGGTACCATTTCGGTGCGCAGGTGACGTCCCTCGTTGCCCACGACGACAAAATAGGATGCTACCGTAGCCTCGTCATTAGCCAGTTTGGCGGTTATTTCATCGAGCGCATCGGATACGAGATGGCGGTCGATAATTTCGAAAACAGATCGGCCCAATCCAAAGAAAGGGTGCGCGGGCGCTGAGGCGTTCTCGGTATCCTCCGCACCCTCACGATAGCTTTCTCTCTTGGGGGCAAAGAATTGACGGGCCTTTCGGTTGAAGAACAGGATCTGCCCTTCGCGATTGCATATCAGGACACCTTCCGGTAGCTCGGACATGATAACAGCCAGAATGTTCTTCTCTTTTTCGACGTCGGATTTGGCTTCGATCACACGACTGGTCACGGCATTTTCAAGCTGCTGGTAGTGTTCGGCGTTTTCATTGATGGCATCGATGACGAGGTTGACTAGTCGGCTGCCGTCGCGCTTGATACGGTGTTCGGAGTTGACGGTATGGATCAATTCGATTTCTTCGGGCAGCCGGTTGAGGGGCAGGATATAGCTGTGGAAAATGCCGTCCAGGCCGAAACCGATGGCCGCCATGAAAAGCACCAGAGCGATAAAAATGTAGATAAAATGGGCTTTGACAATCTCCATCAGCATCGCTTGTTGATCGGGAAGCAATTGCTGCCAGAAAAACAGGGCCATACTGACGAAGATCAAAAGGGAGATGAGGATGGAAACTCCGGCAAACCACCAGAATTTATTGGTCGGATCCATCAGCGATTTCCAGCAGTTTTCGGACGTTGTCCATGATTTCGGAATTGGAAAACGGCTTGGTGATGTAACCGTCGGCCCCCGAGGCGATTCCCTTGGCCACGTCGATATCGCGGGTCATGGCCGAAACGAACAGGATGCGTGTACCTGCCAGTTGCGGCGTCTCGCGTACCATCTGGCAAATTTCGAATCCGTCTGGATCAGCGATCATGGCCTCCAGCAGGACAAGGTCGGGGTTGTAATCCACAATGAACTGAAGGGCGGTTTCACCGGTGCTGGCAGTTCGAACCTCGTAACCGCTTTGTTCAAGGAGATATTGGAGGGGAATGGTGGTGCCCGGCTCGTGGTCCGCTATGAGAATGCGGCCTCGCGGGCGGGATGCTGGGTCAGGTTGATCCGCGGCCATAAGGAACTCCGTATGCGAGGGACCCGTATCGGAAAGTGATCCTGCCGGAGTGCACTCCTTATGAGGCACACCAGATACTTCGTTCCTGCCCGGCAGTCTAAGCGCCGGCCTCAATGCATTGTCCGGCCGGCGCTTGAGATTGCCTGGTGTGTTGGTGCGGGGGCATGGCCGTGTTGGCGATGCCCGTCCGACACCCTTTGGGGATCAAATGGCACGGTGCCTGCCCGGTCCCAAAGGACCGGGCAGATGCCGCAGGCTCACTCCATCAGATCCTTGTTTTTTTGGGGGTGGAGTGGGCGCTTAACCGAAAACACCCATGCCAAACAAGGCGGTCCATATGATGGAAAATCCTACCAGAACGATCATCCACATGTCTTCTTTTTTCATGGTGCATTCTCCTTCGACAAGCTAGGGTTCATGCGTGGGTGAAACAGTTTACCACAGACAGACACCCGACATCAGGCCTCTTTGACAACCGTCATGGTTTCCACCTCGGCCCGCTGGATCTGGGTTTCATTGGTGGTCGCCATTTCAGCCTTGAAGCACAGGGCCCACATCATGATGATGCCCAGAATCCACCAGGTGATCTGCCAGGACCACAGGCTGGGGAAGCCACTGAAGGAAAAGGCCGAGTTGCCCCAGATACAGGCCGGGCCGATGGCGAAGAAGTACCATACGGGGGTGGCGACCTTCATGACTTTGCGCCAGGCCTTGCCGGACTCACTGGGCTCATCGATGTCGTCCAGGAAGTTGCGTACTTCCTGCTGACGCTGGACGGTTTCTTCATCGTCCTTGATACCGATACCGCGGCAGAGAAAGGCCATGACGGCTGCCGTGAAGAGGCCCCAGAAGGCGCAGTGCATGGACAGGGGGTTGGGCCACACCTTGTAGGTCAGGGCCACGGCGATCATGCCGGAGAAGATGCCGATCACGGCGCCCACCGCCGGGAAGCGGAAGCCCCACAGGACGCCTGCCAGCAGCAGGTACATCAGGAAGCCGAAGGCGGTGGCCAGGGCTCCCAGAATGACGAGGGCGGCCTTGGATGTCAGCCCCACGGCCAGAGCCGCGATGGTCAGCAGGGTGGCCATCAGGCGGTTGACCCAGATTTGCTCCGCATGGGTGGCTTCCTGTTTCTTGATGTAGCGCCAGTAGACGTCGCGTAGCAGGATGGACCCACCGGTGCCGATGTAGGGAGCTGCCGTGGAGTGAATGGCCGCTATGGCGCCCATGAAGACGACACCCAGCATGACCGGCGGCAGGAAGGTTTTCATCAGGGTCGGTACGACGGTCGCCTGGTTGACATCGATGAAGGCCGGGTTGCCGGCCACTTGGAGCACCTTGGCGCCCATGCCCTGGAACGCGGTGAAGAAGAACAGGGCGAAGCCGACCACGAAGGTGGACATGAAAGCCTGCTGCCAGGCCAGGGGTTTCGGGGATTTGATCCCGAAGGTCCACATGGTGAAGGCCGGTGAGGACTGAATCCCCATGAGGGCGAACATGTAGGTCAGAATCATGACCGATGTCCAGCCGCCACCCAGGCCGAAGTTGATGACCTTGGGCACTTCCAGGAATTTCGGATCGAGGGCTTTGATGGAGTTGGAAAAGGCTGTCCAGCCGCCGAATTCCGGTGCTCGCATGACGAAGAAGCCCAGGATGACAATACCTCCCACGAGGAGGACGAACTGGATGACGCCGACCCAGGTGGAGGCTTTCAGACCGCCGGTGCAGACATAGAACCACACGATGAAGGCCAGGAAGATGGCCCCGTAGGCGGTGGGAACGCCGGCGATGACGTTGAACAGGGCGCCGGCTGCCATCAGCTGGACCGCGGAGTAGAAGATGGAGTAGAGCACCGCGGTGGCCACGACCAGCCAGCGCAGGGTTTCGTTGTTGTAGTAGTAGGCATACATGTCGCCGGGGGTGATGAACCCGTAGCGTTTGCCCATGAGCCAGGTGCGTTTGGAGAAAAACGTACCGGTGATGGGAATCGTCAGCACGTAAAACGATGCAAACGCATAGGCCAGGCCGTCACGCCAAATCAGACCGGGATGGCCAATAAAGGTCCACCCACTGAACGACGCGGCCGTGGCGGCGAGAAGAAACGCGAAAAAGGGAATGGACCGGCCTGCGATTGCGTATCCGGAGGATGTCTTCTCGGTAAAATACCCTTTGAGCCCCCAGTAGAAGCAATACACGATATACAGGCCAAGAAAGACGTAGACCCAAGTTGTGCTGTATTCCATACCATACCTCCAATGGTTTCCTCATATGCCACTTCCGGTAGACGTTTGTCACCAGGCAATCGGCATAATGGTTAGCAGCCATTTACAATACTGGTCCGGACCTATCACCTCCTTTCTGATGCTGCTTACCCACCCTGGATCGGCTTCCGCCTTGCAAAAGGCTTCGCCGCCGGGGCTGCATCGGGTGGACGCGTCGCCGTGCGCGGCAGGTGCTGGCGGCGACCCGTGGGTCTGTGTGTCTTCTTCCCCGGCGGTCGGGCGGCCGCCTGGAAGATCGCCATCCGGGAAGGCGGGTCGGGAAGTTCGCGGAGGTCCGGGTGGCGGATATCGCCGGTGGCCAGCTGGTGGCCACCGGCGAGGAAAGCACGTTTACTTCTGGACCTGGTTCCTGATGGTGTCAACCACATCCGGGTTGGCCAGGGTCATGACATCGCCGACATCGGTATTGTTGGAGATGGACGCCAGCACCCGGCGCATGATCTTGCCCGAACGGGTCTTGGGCATGTCGGGGACGATCCAGACTTTGCGCGGTTTGGCGATGGGACCGATTTCGCTGATGAGGGCGTCGATGACCTTCTTGACGATGGCGTCGCTGGCTTCGAACCCGGGTTTGAGAGCCACGTACATATCCGGTGTCACGCCCTTGATGTCGTCCTTGACGGGTACGACGGCGGACTCAGCCACTTCTTCCACCACCAGAGCGGCGGATTCCAACTCCTTGGTACCCAGGCGGTGGCCGGAAACATTGATGACGTCGTCGATGCGGCCCAGGATGCGGAAGTAGCCGTCCGGGGCTTCTACGGCGGCGTCACCGGTCATGTAGGGCCAGTCACGCCAGTCGGTGCTTTTGGGGTTTTTGCAGTAGCGTTCGAAGTAATTGGTAACGAAGCGGTCGCGGTCGCCCCAGATGGTCTGGAACATGCCCGGCCAGGGGTTCTGGATGCAGATATTGCCGGCCTTGCCGGCCCCCCGCGGTAGTTCCTGGCCTTCGTCGTCGTAGATGATGGGGTGGATGCCCGGCATGCCTTTGCCGGCGCTGCCCGGTTTCATGGGCGAAATCCCCGGCAGGGTGCTGCACAGAAAGCCGCCGGTCTCGGTCTGCCACCAGGTGTCCACGATGGCGGCCTGCTCTTTGCCCACCACCTTGTAGTACCATTTCCAGACTTCCGGTTCGATGGGCTCGCCCACGGTGGTCATGTGTTTGAATTTGTAATTGTATTTGGCGGGCTCGTCCGGGCCGATCTTGCGCAAGGCGCGAATGGCCGTGGGAGCGGTGTGGAAGATATTCACATCCAGATCCTGGGCGATGCGCCACGGGCGTCCGGGATCCGGGTAGTTGGGAATACCTTCGTAGATTACCGAGGAGGCGCACAGGGCCAGGGGGCCGTAGACGATGTAGGAGTGGCCCGTGATCCAGCCGATATCGGCCATACACCAGTAGACGTCTTCGGGATGGATGTCCTGGACGTACTTGGAGGTCCCGGTCACGTAGGCCAGGTAGCCGCCGGTGCCGTGCTGGCAGCCCTTGGGCTTGCCGGTGGTGCCGCTGGTGTACATCAGGAAGAGGGGATCTTCGGCATTCATTTTTTCGGGCTCCACGAGGGCGCCGTAGAAATCCTTCAGTTTTTCGTTGACCATGAAATCACGGCCTTCGACGACCGGCGTCTGGGCCGAATACTTGCCGGGGTAGCGCTGCCAGATGAGGACCTTGTCGACGGTCTGGCCCTCCGCAGTCGCCTTGGCCACAGCTTCGTCGGCTTTCTTCTTGTGATCGAGGAGCTTCCCACCGCGGTAGTAAGAGTCAATGGTGATGAGCACCCGGCTGCCCGAGTCCACGATGCGGTCGGCGGCGGCGTTGCCGCTGAACCCGCCGAAGACCTGGGAATGGATGACCCCCAGGCGGGCGCAGGCCAGCATGGTGATGGGAAGCTCTGCGCTCATGGGGAGGTGCAGGGTCACACGGTCGCCGCGTTTCAGGCCGGCAAAATCCCGCAGCAGGGCGGCCATTTCATTCACCTTGATATAGAGTTCCTGATAGGTGATGTGCTGTACCCGTTCTTCTTCCAGTTCGGGTACGAAATGGATGGCGGTCTTGTTCTTGTTCTTGGCCAGATGGCGGTCGATGCAGTTGTAGCTGGCGTTGATCTTGCCGCCCTTGAACCACTTGTAGCAGGGTGCGTCGCTGGTATCCAGAATTTCGTCCCAATACTCGTACCAGTCCAGCATGTCGGCGTATTCCTTGAAGCAATTGGGAAAATTGTCCAGGCTGAAACGGTCGTAGATGCTTTCGTCCGTCATGTTGGCCTGGGCCACGAAATCACGCGGCGGATAAAAATAGTCTTCCTCCTGCCAATGTACCGCAATTTGAGCTTCCGAGGTTTCAGCGACTTCCTTTTGACTCATACCCCACCCCCATTAAGTTTAGATGTTAATAAGGAAATGAACGCGCAAAGTCGTAGCGTCCTGTTTGAAAATCATGTCTGAGTAGAACTTCCCTGGTTTTGGCCCAAGATGCATTGTGGGAGTAAAAATCATAAATATTACAGTTAATTAGATAGTATATGCGGCAAATAGTTTCCATGAATGAAAGGAATAATGTAAAACTGAATACATTTACTGGATATTATTTGTCAAGTGAATTTTATTCAGTAAGTAAATTTTTTTGTTCCAGAGGGTATCAGGGAACCGGGAAAGATGAAAACATGAATTAAATTAGAGTAATATGTGTCAGGTAACGTTAGGTAAGGGTCACATTAAAGGGGATGGACGTATGGTCCCATGGATTAGATTCGGCGTATCGGCGAAAAATGAAATTCATTGTTTGATTTTTATTAAATAGGTGGGTATCGTTCAAGCGAAGGGCACAGGCAATTCTTTAAACCAACCCGAATCTTGATCGCTGCAACCCGTTGCAAAGTCACTCGCCAGACCTAATTATATAAAGCAACCGCTTCATAATTAAATCGCCATGGTGCGGCCGCAGGTCGTTCTTGCCGATGACCGTTATCCAGACCGCGATTCCGGCTGAAGGCCGTTTCCATCTTTACCTTTACCCTGTCGAGGAGATTATGGCTGATCAGATTTCAAACAAAATTATGCGAAGGGCGTTCGTCAAAACGGTGGTGCGAAGAATATTTGCGGTCGCGGCATTGTGCGGCATGCTGTACGGTCTGGTCGCCCTCGTCTACGCATCCAAGACCATTTACAAGGTTAACGAGAACTACGCCGTCGTGCTGGAGCGCTTCGGAGGCAAACGTGAAGCCATAACCAATATCGGGTGGCATGTCCGCCTGCCGTTTTTCACGCGCATCGAACAGGAAGTGTCCCTGATGAACCAGATCCTGCAACTGGGCGGGGCCTCGGAACCTATGCGGATTATTTCCCGTGAGAACGTGGCGCTGTGGACATCGGCGCTGATGACCTATCGGATTCGGGATCTCCACACCTGGGCCATCGAAAACCTGAATCCCCGGCAACTCCTGAGTGGGGATTACGACGGCATTGTCAAGGACATCCTCCAGGCCCAGAAAGTAAATCAGTTGATAAGCGAACGCGAGGCCATCAAAGAAAAGATTTTTCTGGCTCTCAAATCCCGCCCCATCAACGAAGGCGGACCGACTCTGGAGAAAAAATACGGCATCGAAGTGGTGAGTTTCGTATTGAAAGAGACCCGTTTCGGCGACAAGCTGGTGGCGGCCACCGAGGAAAAGAAGCGCCGCGAACTGATCGCCGAGGCCGAAAACTATGCCGCCGATCAGGAAGCGAGCCGTATCCGCAAGCTGTATGCCGCCTATCTTGAGGGTATCGAGGCCCTTCAAAAGGGCCTTGGGGGTGGTAATGAGGCCACTGATCAAGCCCTGCTGCAGTTTCTCGTCCAGCAGCAGTGGGCGGCAGCCTATGAAAAAAATCAGACCGGCCAGAGTACTATGGTGATTCAGAATACACAGGGGAATGCCCCTGTCGTGCTGCCCCCCCCTGTCCGCGTTCCCGCCGGTGGTAACAAGGGAGAAAAGTGATGGCGCGGCGTATCACGCGACAGATCAAGTATGTCCGTTTGCCTGAAAAGCGTATTGCGGAAATCAATGCGCTGGTTTCCTCCTGGACCAATGAAACACGTGCCTTCATGCGGGCCCGTTTGAATCAGTACAAGCCGCGCACGGGGTTTTTCAATTTTTTGGTGGACCGATTCCTCTTCCTGGTGGTGGGCGATCGCGACAAGCACTTCGAAATCATCAACGATCCGGAAGTCATTACGGACTGGCAGACGCGCTTCGAGATATCGGGCCAGCGCAACCCCCAGGACGCCTGGAACAAAATCCTCGACAAGGAGATTACTGCCCGCGATCATCTGTATCTCCTGTCTCTGCTGGAACGCGAGCTGCGCGATATCCATGTGCCCTATGAACTTCGGTCCCTGTTCGAGAAAATTTACCGTGCCCATTTGCGAAAGGAATACCTTTCCGATCCCGAGGTTCCCAAATCCCCGTTGATACTGGTGGTCGGTGTGAGCGGAAGCGGCAAGAGCGCCACGGTAGAACGGGTTATCGAAGACGTCATTTTCGCTAACGAGATTTTGCCGGAAATCGATTTGAAGCAGAAGAAGGAAGCCCTTCTAGCCGATTTGCCTTTCTGGAAAACGATCGAGGAAGTCGATCCCAACCTGGCTTTCGAAATTTCCCGACGGCATCAAACCCGTTTTTACCAGGGATTGAGCAGAATTCCGTTCATCCGCTGGTTGTTCAAAAAGAGGATTGCTCTCAATCTGACCGAACTCGGCGAACAGGGAACCGCCGTGGACTATTCCGTGGTCACTCCCAACGAATACCAGACCGCCTTGGCTGGAGAACCGGGCAATTACTTCCGCAAAGCCATGGGAGATCCCAAAAAAACGGCTATTCGCCATATCGAAGAAGCCCATAGTGCATTCGGCAAAGCCAGTGAAGAGCAAAGCGGTCCCCAACGCCAGCAGCGCACCCTCGTCGATGCTTCCAACATCATCCTGGACGAAATCGCCAGCGGTCGCCGGGACTGCATTCTGGTGGCAACCACTGATCAGCCCGAAAGGATCGATCCGGCCATCTATCGGAGATTTGTGGAAAAGGGCACCATTATCGACCTGGGTGACTTCTGGCAGAACAAGACCAACTTGAAAGAGGTCATCCGCATCGAACTCCTGCGCAATGACATCCGCATCATCGGCCTCGAAGATCTCCTGCCGAAGCGCTCAGAGCGATCCATGGGAAGCACTGACCTGGACCAAGCCGTAGAAGGCGTCTACCGTCTCTTCCGCGAGCGCAGCCTGACCCTGACACCCGCCTACGTGCGCAAACTGGTGCATTCCATCATTCAAATCCGCGGCGCATTCGATGCCGACTATCTGGACGATGCCGATCTGGTTAGACAAGCGTTCGAACTCGTGGCCAAGAACACGTACGGGGATCTTTACAAGAAAGTGGTCGACCGCATGGATCGACGGGTCAAATGGGAAGAGTATATCGGCGAAATCAAGTACGTTTTTTCGGAAATGGCCAACAACTGCCTCGAATATGGACTGAGCGAGGAAAAAGGGGTTGTCCTCAACGGACCGCCAGGGGGCGGAAAGACTTTTCTCGTACGGACCTGGCTCAGCGAAAACAGCACGATCCACGATATCGCCACCAGCGCAAGCGCCCTGCAGGATCCGGTCAATCCGGTGGAAGGGGCCGTGGACAACATGGAGAAAGTGTATGACATCGCCAAGATGATCGCGCCCACCGTTATTTTCTTTGACGAAGGGGATGCCCTGGCGCCCAAGCGAAGCAGCACGGGGGGATCACCCCAGGACAAGCTGACCAACAAATTCCTCAGTTTGATCGATGGTGAAGTCCCCTTGAATCAGGTCTTTACCGTTCTCACCACCAACCGTCTCGATATTTTGGACCCGGCTCTGATTCGCTCCAAACGGCTGAAAGTGCTGGAAATCACCGGTCATCTGCGTAAAACCGATATCTCGGCCATTGTTGAAGCGGCTCTCGGCGACGTCCCCCTGGAAGAAGGCCTTGATCTGGCGGAGTTGGTGGAGGCGGCCCAGAACATTTGCAATACGCCGGCCGACTTCACCGCCTTCGTTGAAAAGGCGCGCTCGCTGCGCAGCACCGAGTACGAAATGATTCTCCGTTTGCGCAAAATCCCTGTTTTGTCGGAGAAGGACAACCGCAATTTTATCAAGTTCAATCTAAAAACGCTTCTGGGTATGCTGAACGCCCTGCAGGCGCCCTCCGAGATGGTCAACATGGTTCGCGAGGACCCGGGGCTGTTTATTGAGCGCCATCAGCTGGTCCTGGATCTGGTCGCCGCCATCGACACTGAGAGCGACTATCCTCTGCGCCGATCCCACCTGGCGTCGGCCCGCAGCGAGATCTCCCAGAGTCCCACCAAGAAGGGCAAGGTTCAACTGGATGAATTTCTGGAAAGCGAACTCAGTGAGGAACCCCAGGTGGGGTTTATCGTGGGGGTCGGCGCCAATGACGTTACCGGGGTGCTGCTGCCCATCGCCACCAGCCTGAACTATAAAATGGCTTCGGATAAGGTTCTCGTGACCGGCGCCGTATCGACATCGGCGCCTGGTGCGGCCGAGCTGGACATGTCGGTCAAGATGACCCAGCAGTCCGCTCAGGAGGCTTTGACCCTTGTGAAAAACTATCTCCAGCACCTGCAACCCAAGATCAGTATCCCGAGACTGTTCGGCGAGTTCCTCGATCATTACACCATCCACCATCAGTTGTTGACCGCCTCCTACAATGTCGGCGGCCCCTCGGCGGGGTATGCCCTGGCTCTGAATACCCTTTCGGCCCTGTTGATGATTCCCGTCCTCAACGATTTCGGTGTAACCGGGGCGCCCTGGACGCGTGGCGCCAAAAAAGGTGAGATCGGCGGATCGGTCATCATTG
>Ga0316576_10002444_pt1 | contig 10569 bp, 12 predicted proteins | sample S0NA_FD_203075 | JGI IMG/M metagenome (GOLD analysis project Ga0316576, IMG submission 203075) | Rhizosphere microbial communities from salt marsh grasses in Alabama, United States - S0-2_050615r3r5 | ecosystem: Host-associated > Plants > Roots > Rhizosphere | place: USA: Alabama | collected... | reverse complement strand
AAAAGGATTTGCGCTTGGCGATGTCTTCTTCTCCTTCGATGCCCTTGGAGGCAAATCCGTCGATCACCCCCATAATACCGCGACCCAACCCGGTCTCAGCGAGAATCACTTCAACAGGATTGGCCGTGGCGCAGAAAATGCGGCACACTTCGGGCACACTTTTAATCGTATTGAGGATGTTGACCGGAAACATATCCCGCAGAAAAATGATGAAACTATGCCCGGCCGCCAGATTCAAGGCGTTTTTGCGGGCCAGTTCGATCAACTCGTCGTCCGTGCCTGAATAGCGAACCAGACAGACATCGGATGCTTCGCAAAAAGCCAGCCCGAATTTGGCGCCTGGCACGGTGTTGACAATGGCCTCGTACAGATCCTCAACGGTTTTGATAAAATGGGAGTGTCCGAGAATAAAATTGAGCTGTTCCGGGTTTTCGATCGGGATTGTTTTCAGTTCCATGGCATTCTCTCCTCTTTTGCATGTTAATGAATCCAATTGGGCCGATCCTGCATCCATTCGGCCACAATTTTGCGCAGCCACGCCTCCAACCCGTTTTCAATATAAAACCGGGGAGACAACAGGTTGTCGTCAGCGGATACTTTCCCGACCCGCATCGCGTGGCGGGCCAACTCCGTACCCGGATAGATGCGGATGCCAATGGTCACCTTGACCATTTCCAGTGCCAGAGAATCCGCAAACCGAAGGCTTTCCGTCACCGTTGGCCTGGTTTCTCCCGGACCGCCCAACAACAAAAAGCCCGTCCGACGGATGCCGTATTTATTCAGCAGATCGGATGCATGGCGCACGTCTTCTACACGATACCGCTTGTTCATCCTTTTCAGCATGGCGTCCGATCCGCTTTCCATACCGAGGCTGACTTCGACGCAGCCGGACCGCGCCATCTTTTCCACCAGTTCCTCCTCCACCTTTCCGGGATAGAGGATGCACCGCCAGGCAATATTCAAGCCCGCTGCAATCATGCGGTCGCAAAGGTCGATGGCATATCCCGGGGGCAGGTTGAAGGTGTTGTCCACAAAAAAGAGATGATCAAACCCTGCGGCCGCATATCGGGACAGGGCATCAATGACGCGTTGCGCAGACCGTTTGCGGGTGCCCGCCCCTTCGATCGTGGCGGTCGAACAATAGCTGCACTTCAACGGACAGCCTCTGCGGGTTTGAAACGGCAGCCAGACAATCTCATCGCCGGCAGGTGCCAATGCCACCAAGTGCTTGTCCGGTTCGGGGAAGAGAAACCGGTCAAGCCGGTCGTTGACGTCGGGGGGGTTGGCGATGCTCCCGGCGGCATGGTGCAGACCAGGAACAGCGGACAGGTCTTCGCCCTTTTCGATCCTGTCCAGGAGCAGGACAAACGACTGCTCCCCCTCTCCCTGGATACCCAGATCGGCTCCCAGGTAGGCCAAGACATGTCTGGGGAACATGCTGTACCCGGCACCGCCGAGCACAATTGTAGCGTCAGAGGATTGCCGGCATGCGGCCACGACATGCTTTACCGGTTCTAACAGAAATCGAGGGCGTCCGGAATTCTGATCATCGATATTCCTGACAGAGATTCCGATGATATCCGGTTGAATCATCCGGATCCGCGCTGCCAAGGCTGTCAAGGCCGCCGGCTCGGCCATTAAATTGATCTGTGACACCGCATGCCCGGCGTCTTCGGCTGCCCTGGCGACGAAAGCCAGCCCCAATGGCAGCACCGGCATGTTGATCTGCTCTGTATTGGCGGATATCAAAAGGACGTTCATTCTCGGTCACGATTGAATGAGGGGGACTTTCCGCTATTTTAGAAAAGGATGCATGGAATTTCAATGGGATCAACTATTCCATGGTTGCCTGCACCTGGCTTTCCGTATTACTTCGAAAAAAGGCTTACCTGCTTACGATTCGTTTGCAAGCCGATTCGGCCGTCATCAAGACAAGCAGGTGCGCAATATTTTGGCAGGGTTCCCACCCGCTGGGCTGTCAGGGCTGAAACGAGAAAGCGTAGCCATGCAAAATTCCGTCAAACATTCGCCGGGCAACCAGCGGCTCTTTCAGGACAGGACCGGTCGCTGCATCCTGCTTCAAAAGACCGGCATTGCCATTTCATTCTGGCTGGACGAAGCCAACGCCGTGCATGTGGTGGAAAGGATCGAGGGCATCGACTTTACAGCGACCGGTAACCAGTTGAGACGCGAAGGCTGGAAATGCGTCGGACCGGGGATGGCCTATACCCGGTTGCTGGAAGACCCGGACGGATAGGGCCTACCTCAAAAGACCCGGCAATTTCATGAGATCGCCGATTTCGGCATCCGGCCGCCCCGGGAGCCGTTCTTGGCTCTGGCCGAACCGGTTCACCCAAGCCACCCTGAAACCAAAAGCCGCCGCCCCGGCCGCATCCCATGCGTTGGACGACTGGAATACGATCTCCTCGGGCCGGACCTTCAACCCGTCGACGGCCAACTGGTACACGCGGGGATCGGGCTTGAAAATGCCCACCGCTTCAACGGAAAAGTTCGCCTCGATCAGATCCTGGATGCCGGAGTTTTTGACCGCCGCCGCCAGCATGGCCGGCGTCCCGTTGGACAAAATGGCCAGCCGGAACCCCCTCTCTTTCAGGGTCGCCAGGGCCGCGGGCACTTCCGGATAGCAATCCAGCTGCAGGTAGGCATCCATGAGGTCCTGGCGCAGGCCGGGGTCGTCGAGCTGGTGCCTGTCAAAGGCATACTCCAGGGCCTCCTGGGTGACCTGCCAGAAATCCGCATGCCGCCCCATCAGACTGCGGAGCCAGGTGTACTCCAGCTGCTTGGTCCGCCACAGCAGGGAGACCGCATCGGCCACAGCGCCCAGCCGCTGCCGGTGCTTTCCAACCGCTGAATGGACATCGAAAAGCGTCCCGTAGGCGTCGAACACGCAAGCCTTGATGCCTGCGATGGTGTTGGTGTCTGGCATGGCCACCTCCCTTTGATTTCGTAGGGTTAAAACGATTTGCGGTCTGCTTGCAGGGCCTCGCCCGAACCGTTTCCGGTCCCCTTTCCGTCATCCCTGGGATTTGTCGGCCAGCTCCCTGAGAATGCTTCTCGTCGGGTGGCCGTTGCCGCTGATCAGCTGCCGGATTTCCTTTGTCAGCCGGTTGCGTGCCACGATGCGGGTGAGCGCCTGCACGCATTTTTCCAGTCTCTCCGACGGCGAGGTCATCTCGAGGATGCCCTGGCGTTCGGCGGGCGTAAAGCCTTCCAGGGCCGCGATGGCAAAGGCCAGCGATTTGGGATGGACGCCTTGGCCGGCTCCTGACGGGACCGGGCCGATATCGAAGTCGGGTGACGAGGCGATCAGAGTCAGGGCGGCATCCACCGCCTGCTGAAGGTTGCCTTCGACGGCATCTTCCGGCGCATCGTCGAAAAACAAGACCCGCGCCTCCATGTAGGCCCGCTTCTCAAGGATTTCCCGGATGAGAAACCGCTCTTCGCCGCGGGTCATGATATCCATGCGGCCGTCGTCGTAGCGTTTGAGGACTCTGGTGACCCGGGCCAGGCAGCCTGCCGAACGGATGGCCTGTCCGTCGAACAGGACGATTCCGAAGGGCCGGTCTTCTGCCAGGCATTCGGCGATCATCTGTTTGTAGCGCTCCTCGAAGATGTGCAGCGGCAAATGCATGTCCGGCAGCAGCACCACGCCCAGTGGAAACAGGGGTATTTTGACCAGTTCTGGCATGGCCGCCTCACCGGTCTTCCAGGCTTCTGCGGACCAGCAGGTCCACGCACAGCCGGATGTTTTCGGGGGTATAGAGCCGCAATTGCTCCCGGTAGAAGCGGTCGAACAACATCTGCCTCAGTTCGGCGGCATCCCGCCCCCGGCCGGTTTCCATCACGATCTCGTCCCGGACGTCCCGGGCCGCCGACAAGGCCCGCTGAAAAACCATCGGCACGTCCGGTCCCCGCCAGATGCGCCCGTGCGGAAAGGCCAGGACCTCGGCCGGACAGGCTGCCAGTCGTTCGATGGTTTCGATATAGGGCCGGTAGGCGTAGAAAAAAACCGGAAAGATGGTTGTGTCGGAAATTTGAAAGCCAAGGGCATCGGAGACGAACAGCACCCGCTCTTTTTCAAACCAGACAGCCAGACTGCAGGGGCTGTGGCCCGGCGCATCGATCACTTCCAGGCTTTCGCCGCCCGGCAGCCCAATCCGATCACCGCCCTGCACCGTTCGATCCACCCCGATCCGCTCCGGGGAGGCCGCCCGGTCGACAGACGCTCCGGGCGCCGGCCCTTCGGGATACGCCACCTGCCGGTCCTGATCGAAAAAACCGGCCATAATTTTCGGATTGTCCAACACCTTGGCCGCCGCAGACGAAGCGAGCACCTCGGCCGCGGGGAAACGGCGCCTGAGTGCCGGAATGCCGCAGACGTGGTCGAAGTGGGCGTGCATGGCCACCAGCTTCTCCGGCGCCGGCCCATCCATGCCATCGAGCTGGGCGATGAACTGGCGGACGCTGGCCGTGACGCCGCATTCAACCAGCACCGCTCCATTGGAACCGACCAGGTAGTGCCGGAAATCCTCGTTTCCGAACACGGACACGTGATCGGTCAACTGCTCAGGCAAAGCGCTGTCCATGGTTGTTCTCCTTTTGGCCGCGCAGGCGACGCCGCTCTTCATGAAAAACGGCTCTTCACGAGTTCATCAACGGTACTATCGAGAAAAATTGCACTGCGGGGCCGCCAAGTCAAGGCCAGGGCCCGGCCCTGAAGGCACAATTTTTAGCTGCATATTGCCATTTGCGGCCATCCAAAATACAACGGTTCAAAAACGACGGCTGCGCGGCTCTCTTTTCCGGGCTGATCGCCGGGCAGGCCGCCGCGACCGCTTCGACAACAATATCCCTATGGAGAAATCGCGGCCATGCAAGTCACCCTCAACTCGATTGGAACGGCCCACACCGACGCGGCCACGCTTCCCCGGCACTGGACGGTGTCCGATGTGGAGGGAACCCTGGTCATCGATCCCCAGTACACCACAGCGTTGGCCGACATCGCCGTCGGGCAGCGGATCGTGGTGCTGTTCCATTTCCATAAAAGCCCGCCCTTTTCGCCCGACCTGCTGAAGCAGACCCCGCCCCACCGGGAGCAGCCGATGGGCGTGTTCAGCATCTGTTCGCCCCGACGGCCCAACCCCATCGGACTGTCGGTGCTGGAAGTGCTGGCGCGCGAGGCCAACGTGCTGCACGTGCGCGGCATGGACATGCTCGACGGCACGCCGATCCTTGACATCAAGCCCCATATCGTCGGCGAAGAAACCCTGCCGAGCCGGGATGAGACTTCCTGACCCGCCTTTACCTGCAGTCAATGCAACCTCGAGCGATGGTTGACAAAGCGGCCTTCCGTTCCCACCCTGTAGTAAACAACGTCTCATCCCGAGGCTGTCGCTGGATCTGCGGCCTCGGGCGATAACGGAGCCTGCTGCGCGGCTCATACGAATACCGGCCGACGCGGGCCGGAGAAAGAAGGTCGACCGGACCATGCGTATTGTCGAAGTAGGGCCCCGGGACGGGCTCCAGAACGAAACCGCCCGTGTACCCACGGCCGCCAAAATCGCCTTTGTGGATGCCCTGTCGCACAGCGGGGTGGACGAAATCGAAGTCAGCGCATTCGTTTCCCCCCGCTGGGTGCCCCAGCTGAGCGATGCGGCCGAGGTGTTCGCGGGCATCACCCGGCGCAACGGCGTCGTCTATTCCGCCTTGGTACCCAACCGCAGAGGGCTCGATCAGGCACTGGCCGTGGGGGTGGATAAGGTGGCCGTCTTCACCGCCGCCTCCGAAACCTTCAACCAAAGGAATATCAACACCTCCATCGAAGGTTCGGTGCAGCGCTTCCGCCCGGTGACCGAGGCGGCCAGCGAGGCCGGGCTGCCGGTGCGGGGCTATGTCTCCACCGCCTTCTGGTGTGCGTTTGAAGGCCGCATCGCGCCCGCAGCCGTAATCGGTGTGGTTGACCGCCTGCTGGATATCGGCGTCGACGAGGTGGCCATTTCCGACACCATCGGCAAGGCCACGCCGGATGAGGTCCGGCAGCTGCTCGACCGGCTGCTTCTCCGGGTGCCGACGGATCGCATCGCCGTTCATTTCCACGATACCTACGGCCGCGGCGTGGAAAACGTGCTGGCCGCCTGGCCCTATGGCATCCGGACCGTGGATGCCAGCGTCGGCGGCCTGGGCGGCTGCCCCTATGCCCCGGGAGCCAGCGGCAACGTGGCCACCGCGGACGTGGTTGCCGCCCTGGAAGATCGCGGCGTGGCCACCGGCGTCGACCGGCAGCTGCTGGATCGCGCCCTTGATTACCTGGCGCCCTACCTGGTCGACAGCCGTCGAAGGCTGCCCCCCGATGGTTCACCGGCCTGCGCGGCCTGCCAGTTCTCCACCGGCGAGGTTTGCTGCGGCCGCTACCGGAGCGCCCGATCAAACGCGTGATGCCGGCAGCCATGCGACAGCGGGCGCCGGGTCAGGAAAACCAACCGACCCGTTTCAATCTGGAGGGCAATGTCGTCCCCACATGACAACGGCCGGCCGGCGCCGGGATTCCGAAGCCCGGTTGACGCGGCATGGCTGTCCGGAATCGGGCGAAAGGGAGGATGCCTCATGAACAGACAAGACCTGATGACCCAGGCCAAAAAGATAATGACCACCTATGCGTGCAGGGATCTTGATGGAGAAATGCGGGTGGAGATGCAAGGCCTGGTGGGAAATTTCTTTGACGAGCATGTCAGCAACCTGGAACAATCGGAAATCATGGATCACATGACCACCCCCATGAAGGCGCTGGACTGGTTCAACGCCTATCTGTGCGAAGCCTGGATGCGGCGCTGCCTCGTCGGTGCCGCTTCCGACAGCGCCGACACCTGCCAGTTGGCCTGACAATCAGCGGCAACTCAGACCCCTGAAAATCCGTTCATACCCGGCTGTCAGGGACCGGTGACCCGGCCCCGTGGTCCACGCAGGCCTGCAGGCGGATGAAATTGCCGCCCAGCACCGCGGCTTCAACCTCCGGATCCAGGTTCAGGCCGCGCACGGTCTGCAGTTCGGCGTACGGATCGCCGAAGGGAAAGTCCGACCCGAACATCAGCCGCCGGTGGCCGTAGGCGTGAAGGTAGGCCCTGATCTCGCCCGGCCCGGCCAAAGCGGTATCCGCCCACACGGTTTCCAGCGCCCACAAACCCGCATCGGCGATGGCCCGGAAGCCGCCGTTGAGCATGCCCAGATGGGGAATGATCACCGTAATTCCCTGCGCCAGCTCCCGGATGAATCGCACCGTGTGGTGGCATTCCTCCTCCAGAATCACCGGCAGGCGCCGACGCCGGATCTCGTCCAGGGCCGACCGGCAGCGGGGGTCCTCATACGCATACGTCGGCTCGCCGGCGTGGCGGTGCCACTTGATGCCGCAGTGGGCCGGGGAGAGCTGCTCCACGGCGAAATCGTTCCAGATGAAAAAATAGGGGTAAATGTCCAGTCGGTCGGAGTCCAGCGACAGCAGATGGGCGTTGCTCTGCCGGCGCCGCCGGCGCCAGGCCGGCGTATCCGTGAACCGGCGGTCATAGCGGTTGTAGATTTCCATGACCGGAGAGAAGACGGCCACTCCGGCGATATCCGTACCCTCGGCCTGCCGGCGGTAGTCCTGCAAGGATTGCGGCCAGCTGCGGTCGAGGATCCCGCAGTGGGCATGGGCGTCGATGACCGCCGGCGCGCACTGTCGTATGGATTGGACCCGCGCCGCGCTCACTTGACGATCCGGAGGACGGCCTTGAACGCATCGCCCTCCGCCTTTCCGAGAAGTTCGAACAGGGCGGTCTCCACGCTCGTCAGGCAGACGCCTGCATCGCGCATTTTCTGCAAGCCGATGGCCCGGTTTTCCGGTGTCCGCGACGAAACCGCATCGGCGGCCACCTCGACCGTATAGCCCATGTCTACCAGACCGGCGGCGGTCTGGTAGACGCAGATGTGGGTTTCGATGCCTGCAATCACCACCTGCCTCCGGTCCAGCCGTTCCAGGGCCTGCACGAACGCTTCGCAGCGGCAGCAGCTGAAGGTCATCTTGGCGATGGGTTCAATCCCGCGGAGCAGATAGGCAACCTCCGGAATGGTGGGACCCAGGCCAGCCGGGTTCTGCTCCACCCAGAGGATGGGTACCTCCAGGGCCTGCATCCCCTTGACGAGCCGCTGCAGGTTGTCGAAAAGCCGTTCCTTGTCGTGAACCAGGCGGGCCAGCGTGCCCTGCACATCGACGATCAACAGGCAGGTGTCTTTAAGGTTCAACATGATGGTCTCCCCGTGTTGATGGTGTCAGCTCCGCAGGCCACGGTCAACCCTCCCGGTACGCCGCTTCCACCGCCTCCCGACCGTACTTTTCTTCCAGCCGCCGGATGATGAAATGACCGCGGGCCATGTCCTGAAAATGGTTCATGAACAGGGTGTTGATAATGGCGCCGCCCGCGGCGCCGATGGCCGGGATGGCCTGCGCGGCTGCTTTTTCCGACACCTGGATGCTGAATCGTTCGGCCACCTTGACGATCAGGCGCACCAGCGCCGGCGCCCCTTCCTGGATCAGTCCGTTGCGGGCGACGTGCTCGGTGGCCCTGGCAATGGATTGCGCCAGGGCGGCCCGTACCGCGAAATAACCGGATTCCACGGCATCGTCACCCCGGCCCGGCCCTCCCAGGGCGAGCACTGCGAGGCAGGCCAGGCGGGTATCCACCTGGCGGATGTTTTCATGCTCGCTACGGGCGATGTCGGCGATCGAACGCAGCATGATGGTGGTGGATACGGGCAGTTCGACCGAGAGCGCGGCCAGTCCGAACAGCCCGCCGATCCCCCCGGTGGTCGCCACAGCCAGCTTGTGCAGGGTATTGGAGGCCCCCGCCCCCGGTGCATCTTTCAGGGTCAGTACGGCGGCGTGCACGGCCCGGGTCAGGGCCGCCTGGGTCAGGGAGCCGATTTTGCGGTGCCACCCCTCGGGCAGCAGGGAGAACCCCTTTTCAATGGGCATGCCCAGCATGCCGGTGATCTTGGCTGCCAGGCCTGGGTTCTCCAGCAATGCTCTGGCCGTTTTCAGATCGTTCAGGTCGTTGGCGTTCATTGTCGTCCCGTCGACGGCTTCGTGAAGGGATGCCGTGGAATATCCGACCGCCGCGTCAGTGCCCGTCAGCGATTTCTGCGAGAAGCCGGCGGTACAGCCGGTAGTGTGCCAGGGGCACATTGCTGCGCGGCCGGTCGTCGAGACAGGGCAGGTAGCGCCCCCCGGCAAGCAGGTCGGGCACCGTTCTTTCCACGGCACTGCGAACGGCGTCTGCATTCCGGGTCAGGGCGCCGGCGTCAATGCCCCCGATCAGGGCGATGTCGGCCCCGAATTCGCTCCGCAGGCGGGGGTACGCCATGCCGGCGCTGCGGATGTTGCTGATCCACAGGCCGTTGACGCCGGCCTCGATGAGCGGAGACAGAAGCGGCGTCAGGTTGCCGCCGGTGGTGCACAGGATGCGCAGCGGCACCCCATGACGTTTCAACAGGTCGATCACCTTGCGATAGCCGGGTATGGCGAAGCGCCCGAACATGGCCGGCGAAATCACCGGCGCCGTGTTGGCGGCAATGGGTTCGTACAGTGCAGCATAGTCCACCGGCACTCGGGATAACACCCGTTCCAGGCACGTGCAGTAAAAATCGGTGATCCGGTCCACCAGCCGCTCCACTGTCCGGGGCCGCCGGACCATCGTGAAACAGGCGGCCCGCAGCGAATCCCAGTCACCCACTCCCAGCATCTGCAGGAGGCCGCCGCCCGAAGCATCCACGTACACCACCCGCCCCTGCCGACGCAGGCGGTGGCACTTTTTTACGAAATTGCGGGCATAGCGCGCCGGCTGGTCAGGATCGTAATAGCGCAGGAACGCCTCCGGATCGTCGAGGATGCCCGGCGTCATGCGGTAAAACGGATAGCTGCGCAGGGTGAGGCCGACGCTGTGGTGCGGTTCTAGGTTGAAATGCGCGGCCACGGAAACCCGCCGGGGCAATCCCTCCCGTTGCCAGCGCCGGAGGGTCTCTTTGCCGGGCTCAAGGTCGAAGAACGGGAAGCGATCGGTCTTCTCACCCAACAAGGTGTTGAGAAAGCGCTCTCTCTGGGTCATGCCGGGCATGGTTTCACCGCCGGTGAGTCAGCTTGCGTAGACCTGTTCGTTTTGCAAAGGGACCGATCGACCGGGACCGGCGCCTCCATCCGGTCGTTCAATCCATGGGCAGCAGCGCATAGCCTCGACTCTGGTAGGCTACGATGGAAATGTAGCCGTTTTGCACCAGCTGCACCGCGGGCAATAGATCCGGCGGATCGACCTTCCAGGCCTTGGCGGCAATGGCGCACTGTTCGAGGCGGAAACCATGCTGCTGGAACAGGTCGATCCACTCCTGAATCGCCTGCTTGGCGGCGATGTTTTCCGCTGCGACGTATTTATCCCCCTTGGTGACATATTGGCTGGCACCGCCGCGGAACGCCACGACGATGGTCGGTGAAACCCCTGCATCCTGGAGCTGGCTGTAGGTTTCATC
>Ga0316576_10002442_pt1 | contig 10571 bp, 10 predicted proteins | sample S0NA_FD_203075 | JGI IMG/M metagenome (GOLD analysis project Ga0316576, IMG submission 203075) | Rhizosphere microbial communities from salt marsh grasses in Alabama, United States - S0-2_050615r3r5 | ecosystem: Host-associated > Plants > Roots > Rhizosphere | place: USA: Alabama | collected... | reverse complement strand
CTCCAACAGGAGGAGCCGGCGACCCAGCGTGCCCCAGCGCTGACCGCCGGCGCGGGAGAGCAGGAGGGCGAGGATTAGGGACAGGAGCAGGGCCGGAAACGACTGCAGGCTCAGAACGGCAAGGGCAAAGGACACCGCGGCGAGGATACGCAGGCGCGGGTCCCGGCGGACCAGCCAGTGCGCGCCATCCCCGGTTCCCGCCGACAATCCCACGGCGGACGCCTTCATCGGGGGGCTCGATCGCGTCGGGACTGCCACCAAATCAGCAGTCCGACGAGCCCTAGGATGTACCCGATCCCGCCCAGGATATCCCGCAGACTGGCGCGTCCTTGGGCGGCGAGCAACTCTTCGCGCAGGGGCCGCACCTGGCGGGCCACGGCCTGCTCGATCTTCGCCTCGAGCCCCGTCTCGGCCAACCGATCAGACGGGCACCGCCCCGCCGAAACCGCCTCCGGCGCCTGCACCTGAGCGGCCTTCTCCGGGAAGCCTGGCCTCAGCTCGTCGGCGCCGACCCGCCATTCCCCCCGATGCCCGTCCCCCGTCTCCGCGACGATGAGATGATCCACGGGCGCCAGGGCCTGATAGCTGAAGGCCCCTTCCGAATCCGACTTGAGCTCCGCCAGCAGACCACCTTGGGGATCCAACACGCGGATGCGAGCCCCGCTCGCCAACCCCCCACCGGCGAAGTAGACGGAACCCTCGATGTGGTCCCCGTCGGCGAATGCGAAGACCTGGATCCTGTGCGCGAGGGCGGGCGCCGCAACCAGGACCAGGGCCAGGCCCATCGGCAAGGACCAGCGCGACCTACGCATGGTCCATCCCCTGCCAGCGGACCGAGTCAGGATCCACGCGCACCAGGAAGGACAGCACCGTACCGGTGATCAGGGCCTCCACCAGTGCCAAGGGCAAATACGTCAGTGCGAGGACCTGGGCCGCCGGAAGAAAGGCACGGTCGCTGAGGACCAGGCTGAGGAACACCAAGAGTCCCGTCAGCAGCACTCCGATCGCGCCGGCGGCCGCCCCGATGGGAAAGGCGGCCCGGGGACCGGCTCGGGCGAGCCGTGGTCGCAGCACCAGGCCGCACAGGAGGGCTGGAAGGGCCATGTTCAGGGTGTTGACCCCTAGAGCGGCAAGGCCCCCATGGCCGAAAAAGACGAGCTGGAGGCCGATCGCGACCAGCAGGGCCGGCACCGCGGTCCAGCCGAGCAGGAGCCCCAGAAGCCCGTTGAGCAGGAGATGCACGCTGCTCGGCCCCAAGGGCACGCTGATGAGGGAGGAGACGAAGAAGGCGGCAGAGAGCACCGCGGCCTGGGGCAGATGCTCATAGTCCAGTCGGCGCAGCGCCAGCACCAGGAGGACACCGCTCCCCAAGGCGCCCCCAACCAGGACCGGTGCCGATAGGACCCCATCTGGAATATGCGCCATGGAAATGCTCGTCTGGCGGTGTCTGAATCCCGAGGGCACCGGGATGGCATCGAGTCGCCGATCGCCTGACCCTCGATATTACGAAATTCCATAGGATCATACGGCCCCTGTCAAACCGCCGTTGCGGGTCGGTGGCTTGAATCCACCCACCGGCTCGGGGGCGATCGTTGCCAGGGTGCGGGACGACCTCGATGCCCGATGCCGGGAGACCCGGGCTGGTGGTCAGGGGCGGCGCTCGGCGTCGGGCGGGGTCAAGATCATCCGCTCCACATCCGCCAATCGAATCACCTGCCCTTCCAACGTGCGGAACCCGCGACCCTCGATATCGCGGCGACGTGCCTGGTAGTCGGTGATGAGCCCTGTATTGGCATTGACGACCTGGACCCGCAGGACCTCCCGGCCCCGATCCCAGGCATGAACCAGATAGAGTCCGGTCCCGCCAAGACTGAGCCCGATCAAGACATAGGCGAGGGCTCGAGCCAGACCCCGAGATAGGGTCGGCCGTCGCTCGCACCGAGGCGGCGCGACCTCCTCGGCACGGTTCAGACGAGCCCGTATCACCAGGAAGGCACCCAGCATGACCGCCGCCGTGAGAACCAGCTTCCAGAACATGGGGCTAGGGTAGCACGGGGCCGCGGGGCCCATGACCGGCGCCCGGTCCCATTGCGGCCAGTTGCGGGCAGGCAGTTGCGGGCGGCCAGTTGCGGGTCAGGAAGGCTGGCCTTACCATCCCTCGGCACGCCGGTGGCGGCCAATGTCCGCAAGGCCCGCGGGCAGCCCAGCCAATCAGCCCCGCCGACCCGCTCGCCCCATGAAACCGTCTCCAATCTTGGCGCTGTTGCTCCTAGCCCCGCTGCTGGCGGGATGCGGCAAACCCCAGCCGCCCACGGTCAGCCTCTACCGGGCGGTCCAGGTCGGTGATCTGGAGCAGATCAAGCGCCATATCCGCTCGGGTACCGACCTCAACCAGGCGGACCCCAGCGGGGACCTTCCGCTCCACGTGGCGGCACGCACTGGAAAGGTCAGCATCGCCCGGGAACTGGCCAGCAACGGCGCGTCTGTGGATGCGCGCAATGCCGCGGGGCAGACCCCCATGGACCTTGCACTCTCCCACGGCAAGACCAAGGTGGCCGAGCTGCTGCTCGGCTACGGGGCGCGCCTGGAGCCCCAGGTGGCCCTCGTGGCCCTCGTGACCAGCGGGGTCTCAGACCGCGACGCGTACGACTTCCTGATCCGCCGGGGCGCGGATCCGGACCGCCCCGACGCCCAGGGAGAGGCGCCCCTCCACCTGGCGATCAGGCACGGCCATCTCGAGGCGGTGAGACGCCTCCTGCAGCGCGGAGCCAACGTGAACCGGCCGGATGGGGCCGGTCGGACTCCGCTGGCTCTTGCCCTCGCCCAGGATCCCACGGTCCCCCAGACCCGGGACATCATTGCGACACTCAGGCAATATGGCGCCCGCATGCCAACCGATCAGCCGCCGACGCCGAGCGACGATTCCACAGTTCTTCAGACAGGAGAGGACCCATGAGCGAACGGGCCGAGGACCTGACCGTTTCCTACACCGAGAACGGCATCGAGACCACCCGTGAGCTGGACAAGGTGATCCTCTCCAAGGGGAGCTGGACCACCATTCTCTTTCGCTATCAGGAATGGGACCGCGCCAAAGGGGACTACGGCCCGGAGAAGTACAGCATCCGCCGCTACCAGAAGCGCGGCGGCGAGTATCGCCAGCAGTCCAAGTTCAACATCTCCAGCCGTGCCCAGGCCGAGGCCCTGATCGAGGCCCTCCAGGGGTGGTTGCGCCCGGAAGGGAGCTGAAGTCCCCGAGTCGTCTAGGCCCCTAACGACCCAGGGAAGGGCCTCGCGGATACGCAGTCCTGTTCAGACCTTAAGGTTGCCAGACCATGAAGATCGCTCGCTTTCGGGATACCCATGGCACCATCCATCTGGGGACCCCCATCGATGGTCGCCACGCCTCACGGATCGCCGGCCATCTCTATGCGGGGCTGCACGACACCGGCGAGACCCTGCCGGTCGCCCGCTGGCTCCCACCCGTAGACCCGGTCAATATCTTTGGGATCGGCCTCAACTACCGGGCCCACGCGGAGGAGACCGGCGCACGGGTCCCGGAGAACCCGGTGGTGTTCATGAAGCCCAGCACCGCCGTCACGGCACCCGGCGATCCCATCCCCCTACCCCGAGCCTGCGAGCACGGACCCGAGGTGGACTATGAGGCGGAGTTGGCAGTCCTGATCGGGCGAACGGCGCGGGACGTCTCCCCCGCGGACGCGCTCGCCCATGTCTACGGGTACACCTGCGCCAACGATGTCTCGGCAAGACGCTGGCAGCGTTACGGCGGTGGGGGCCAATGGGTCCGCGGCAAGGGCTTCGACGGCTTCTGTCCCCTGGGCCCCGTGCTGGTCACCGCCGACGAGATCCCCGACCCCCAGTCCCTCACCCTGACCTGCACCCTGAACGGGGAGCGGGTCCAATCCGGCTACACCGGCGACATGATCTTCACGGTCGCCGAGCTGATCGCCTTCCTGAGCCGGGACATGACCCTGCTCCCAGGCACCCTGATACTGACAGGCACCCCCGCTGGGGTCGGAGTCGCCCGCAATCCCCCACGGTTCCTCCAGGAGGGGGATCGGGTGGTGGTGGAGATCGAGGGGATCGGCGCCCTCGAGAACCCGGTGGCCCAAGCCCGCTAAGACGCGGCCCGGGCGCCGGGGTCAACGCGCGAATAGGGCCTTGGACGGACCGCGATCCTGCGGCCTCTATTGCGCCCTCGGCAGCCAGACGTCTCCGAACGGATAGGGATCCGCGCGGCCCAATGGCTTGTAGCCGAAGACGATATCGCCCTTGGTGCCGTCGTTGAGGGTGAGCTGACCGATCCCGTTGCGTCCATCCATGTCCAGGATGATGTCCGCCCAGCCGACCCGACCGTCATTGCAGTAGACGTCGAAGAGGGCATCCTGAGAGCCGGTGAAGGCGTTGTAGGAGCCGCGGCAGGAGTTGGCCCCATCCGAGACCCAGAAGCTCGCCGAGAACGGGGGCAGCGACTGGTAGGTCCCCATGTAGAGCCCCCCGTCCATGGCCACCGCAAAGGGGCCCGAGGTGGACTGCCCCGGCGGGATGTCATTGGCCAAGGGCTCGTCGAAATAGTCCAGCACCTGACTCAGACAGGCCGGGTAGTCATCCAGGTCCAGGTGGCGGCAGAGCCTGTCGCCGTAGTCCTCGGGTGACACCAAGGTGCTGATGCCTCCGAAATGGCCAGGGAGCAGCAAACCACATCCACCGAGGCCCAGGCAGGACGCGGTGAGGGCACCAGCCAGGCAGCTTCTCAAAAGGGGTCCAAACACGCGTCTCGCCCTCCGCGGATGCACCGGGTGAACCTCGGATCCACAGGGCCCAAGGTTGATGGCTCTGTTGTCCGCTGCCGCCACAATGGACGTCGACGCAGCCTCCAACGGCGCGAGTGTAGCCCCTCCCGCGCTGACAGTTTGAATGCCAGTTCTCGCCGCAAAAGACCGAAATAGCTTGACTGGGCGCTCGGTTTCGCCTCACCTGATTCGTCATCATGGGTCGAGTCCGCGACCCGTCCCTGTCAATTCATCGCCCAGCAACCGAATTGTGGATGATCAACATGTTGCCGGAGCCGCAATCCCATCCCAAGCCTCGCAGTCCCAGTCGGTCGTCTCTGGCCGCCGTCCTATTATTGGGATCCCTCCTGCTCTGCGCCTGCACCCATCCCTTGGTGATGGATGAGACCCTGCCCCAGCAGATCGCCGCCAATCTGGCGGAGAACGCCTGCTTCAACCGTTGCCAAGCCACCAAGGACGGCTGCGACGATGACGCCCGCTTCACTTATGCACAATGTCAGGCGGGCTACGGCGAAAGCTTCCGGGACTATAGGCACTGCCTGGCTTCCAGCATGGACAAGTGCGGGTATCCCTGGTGGAGTTGCTCCCAGAACAACTACGGCTATTGCACCAACCGGTACTGGGAGTGTCGAGATGCCTGCAGGCAGACCTATCGACTTGCCGGCCGCTATGCCGACTGAGCTCGCGCCCAGCGCCGCCAAGACGTAGGTCCCCATGGGCGACGGGGCCCAGGCCGGGCCCTAGGCCCCATCAGGATGGCTCCACCGCCACCGGCGGCACCCCTTCGCCGCCGGTGGCCCCTGGGCGTTAGTCCTGCGCCAGCAAGGCCGCGTGGGCCGCGGCCAGGCGTGCCACCGGAACCCGCGGACCCGAGCAGCTCACGTAATCCAGCCCCGCCTTGTGGCAGAAGGCGATGGAGTTCGGATGGCCACCGTGCTCGCCGCAGATCCCTACGTGCAGGCCCGGCTTGACCGAGCGTCCCCAATCGACGGCGAGCTGCATCAGCTTGCCCACACCCTTCACATCCAGCACCTCAAACGGGTTGTCCTGCAGGATCCCCGATTGGTTGTAGAGGGGCAGGAACTTGTTCTCCGCGTCCTCCCGGGAGAAGGAGAAGGTGGCCTGGGTCAGGTCATTGGTGCCGAAGGAGAAGAACTCAGCCTCCTCGGCCAGTGACTCGGCGCGCATGCAGGCCCGCACCACCTCGATCATGGTGCCGAACTTGAAGCTCACCGGGTGACCATAGCGCTGGGTAATCTCCTCGTGGATCACGTCCACGAAGGACTTCACCTTCTTCAGCTCCTGAACGGTGCACACCTGGGGCACCTTGATCTGGGGGTGAACCTCGATACCCATCCGGGAGCACTCGGCCGCCGCCTCGAGGATGGCCCGGATCTGCATCTGGTAGATCTCCGGGAATGTGATCCCCAGGCGCACACCCCGATGACCAAGCATCGGGTTGGTCTCGTAGAGCGCTCGCACCTTCTTGAGCATCGCCTCCTTCTTGGCGATCGCGTCCTCGACCATGGACGTGTCCACCATCCGGCGCATCGCGTCGATGTCGTGCCGGGCCTTGTCGGGGGTATGGAGCAACCCCATGGCCCCGGCCAGCACGCTGATCCCGCGGGTGGCCATACCGAGGCTTCGGAGCTCCGCCAGCTCCCGCTCGAGGACATGCTCGCTCGGTAGGAACTCGTGGATCGGCGGGTCTAGTAGCCGGATGGTGACCGGATTGGGGGACATCACCTCGAACAGCTCCTTGAAGTCCTTGCGCTGCAGGGGCAACAGCCTGTCCAGGGCCGCCTGGCGCTGCTCCGGGGTCTCCGCGACGATCATCTCGATGACGATGGGCAGCCGCTCCGGGTCGTTGAACATGCGTTCGGTACGGGCCAACCCGATACCCACGGCGCCGTACTTGAGGGCCCGGCGGGCGTCGTCCGGGGTATCCGCGTTGGCCATAACCTTGAGCTTGGCCTCCTCGTCCGACCAGCCGAGCAGGGTGCTGAGCTCGGGGGTGAAGTCCGGCTCCACGGTAGGGATCTCACGCAGATAGACCTTGCCGGTGGTGCCGTCGATGGTGATGACGTCCCCTTCCTTGAAGCTGGTCTCCCCAACGATCGCCTCCCGGCGATCGACATCCACGCTGATGCCCTCGGCGCCCGCCACGCAGGGCTTGCCCATCCCACGCGCGACCACGGCGGCATGCGACGTCTTGCCGCCCCGGGAGGTCAGGATGCCCTGGGATGCGAAGAAGCCGTGAATGTCCTCGGGCTTGGTCTCCTCGCGCACCAGGATGACCTTCTGCCCCAGGTCCTTGCCCAACTGCTCCGCCCGATCCGCATCGAACACCGCCACGCCGGAGGCGGCGCCAGGGGAGGCCGGCAGGCCCTGGGCGACAGCGTTGACCTTGACCTTGGGATCCAGACGCGGGAACAACATCTGCTCCAGGAGCTCCGGTTGTATCCGAAGCAGCGCCTCGCGCTTGCTGATGAGCCCCTCCCGCTCCATCTCCACCGAGGTGCGCACCATGGCGGTGGCGTTCATCTTGCCGTTGCGGGTCTGCAGGCAATACAGGGTGCCCCGCTCGATGGTGAACTCGAAGTCCTGCACCTCCCGGTAGTGGCCCTCCAGGCGGTCTCGGAGCTGGTCGAGCTGAGCCGCGAGCTCGGGCATCTCGACCTGGAGCCGGTCGATGGGCTTGGGTGTGCGGATGCCCGCCACCACGTCCTCGCCCTGAGCGTTGACCAGATACTCACCATAGAGCTTGTTCTCGCCGGTGGCCGGGCTGCGGGTGAATCCCACGCCGGTGGCGGAGTCATCGCCCCGGTTGCCGAACACCATGGTGACCACATTCACCGCCGTGCCGTTGGCCATGTCCGGGGTGATATTGAACTGCTTGCGGTAGTCGACGGCACGCTTACCCATCCAGGAGTTGAAGACCGCCTTGATGGCGATCTCGAGCTGCTGGTAGGGGTCCTCCGGGAAGGGCCGACCCGTGGCGTCCTCCACCACCTTCAGGAAGCGCTCACAGACCTCCTTCAGGTCGGAGGCACTGAGGTCCACGTCCTGCTTGGCGTTACAAGCCTTCTTGACCTCCTCGAACTGTTTGTCGAACAAGGAGTCAGACACCCCGAGTGCCACCTTGCCGAACAACTGAATGAAACGCCTGTAGGCGTCATAGCCGAATCGCGGGTCACCCGTGGACCGGATCTCCCCCTGAAGGGTCCCCGCGTTCAGACCCAGGTTCAGGATGGTGTCCATCATGCCCGGCATCGACATCGCCGAGCCGGAGCGAACCGACACCAGGAGCGGGTTCTCCGGGTCGCCGAAGCCCTTGCCCGTCTTCTCCTCCAGGGCCCGCATTTGGGCGTGGACATGATCCAATAGACCAGGCGGGAGCTTGCGGTCCGGAGTGGACAGATACTCCAGACACGCGGCGGTGGAGATCACGAACCCGGGAGGCACATTGAGCCCGATCTGGGTCATCTCGCAGAGATTGGCGCCCTTGCCCCCCAAGAGCTTCTTGTCCTTGCCATCACCCTCTTCAAAGGCGAACACGTACTTCGTGGTATCGGATGCCATGGCTCCCTTGTACCTCTCTAGTCAGCAAAATGTGGATGGACCCGGCTCGGGGACCGATCGGTCCCCGGGTGGAAGGCAGAGTTCTATTGTCGCAGAGCTTGACCTCAGGGTTGATGAAAATATTCAGGAAACTTGCCGTGGAGCATGCAAAAGACATCGAAGGCGACCTTCGGGCACCCAGGAATAGGTCAAGGTTGGACGCGAAGGCGGCCTCCTTCTAAGGGGACGGACACGAAAGAATGTGCCAAGCGCTGGATAACCATGAAGTCGGCATGGAAAGCACCGGGCGGAGACAACCGCGCGTTCCGCGCCCTTTCGATCAGGCCACTCTCAGCGCTTTCTCATCCAGCCGAAATTCCGCCCATGCTGAGATACTTGATCTCCAGATATTCATCGATCCCATAGCGGGAGCCCTCCCGACCGAATCCAGACCCTTTGACGCCACCGAAGGGCGCCACCTCGGTCGACACGATCCCTGTGTTGATGCCCACCATGCCGTACTCCAGTGCCTCGCTGACGCGCCAGACGCGTCCCAGGTCACGCGAGTAGAGGTAGGCGGCCAGACCATATTCGGTGTCGTTGGCGAGGGCGATCGCCTCTGCCTCGTCGGTGAAGCGAAACAGCGGGGCCACGGGCCCGAAGACCTCCTCCCGCGCGAGCCGCATCAGCGGGGTCAGACCGACGAGAACGGTCGGCTCAAAGAAGGTCCCGCCGAGGGCGTGACGGCGCCCACCTCCCACCACACGGGCGCCCTTCCCCACCGCATCCGCGACCAACTCCTCCACCTTGGCAAGTGCAGGCTGGTCGATCAGGGGTCCCTGTTCGACGCCTGGCTCGAGTCCACTGCCCACCTTGAGTGCCCCGACCGCCTGGCTGAGCCGAGCGGCGAACGCCTCATAGATCCCCTCCTGGACCAGGAATCGGTTCGCGCACACGCAGGTCTGGCCAGAGTTGCGGTACTTGGAGGCCAGGGCACCGGCCACCGCGGCCTCGAGGTCCGCATCATCAAAGACGATGAAGGGGGCGTTGCCGCCGAGTTCCAGAGACAGCCGTTTGAGTGTCGGGGCGCACTGGGCCATGAGGAGCCGCCCCACCTCCGTAGATCCGGTAAAGGAAAGCTTGCGCACCACCGGACTCGCGGTGAGCTCGGTCCCGATCACCACCGAGTCGCCGCACACCACGTTGAACACCCCGGCGGGTATGCCGGCCCGATCCGCCAGCTCCGCCAGGGCCAACGCAGACAGGGGCGTCTGCTCCGCGGGCTTCACCACAAGGGTGCAGCCCGCCGCCAGGGCCGCGCCCGCCTTGCGCGTGATCATGGCCGACGGGAAGTTCCAGGGCGTGATGGCGGCGCACACCCCTACTGGCTCCTTGAGCACCAGGATGCGGCGGTCGGGGTTGGGGGATGGGATCAGATCGCCATAGGTCCGCTTACCCTCCTCCGCGAACCACTCCAGAAAGGACGCCGCATAGCCGATCTCGCCCCGTGCCTCCGCCAAGGGCTTGCCCTGCTCCGAGGTCATCAAAAGCGCCAGGTCATCTCGGTTGGCCAGCATCAGCTCGAACCACCGGCGCAGCAGCCCGCCCCGCTCCGCCGCCGTCATGGCCCGCCAGGCCGGCAGGGCCCTCTCGGCAACGGAAACGGCCTCCCGGGTCTCCTCGGCACCACAGACGGGGAGTTCGGCGATCCGTTCTCCCGTCGCCGGGTTGCTCACGGACAGGAGATCGGCGGCGGACTCCGGCTTCCAGCGCCCGCCAATAAAACAACGGTTCCTCAGTAGCGTCTTGTCAAACAGCTTGATCATGGCTGCACTGTCGGTCTGCGTTTGCTGCACCCAGGAGTGGCCCCATCAGGTCCGACGAGCCGCTCCCATCTCTGCCATGCACGGCAGGCGCCGCTATCGGTAAAGGCATGCCTGATTAGGCACCCATGCGGGCACATCGATCCCCCGAGCCTCCCGCATCCGTAGAGCCAGTCAGATTGGATCCTCGGCGGGCGGGGCAGTACGATGGGTCCTCATCGAGCTTCCCCGCGAACCCAAGACCAGCACTGCCATGAAGCTGTTTGACAACACCCTGTTCGATGCGCTCTGCGCTGAGGCGGACGAGGTACCGCGACGCCGCGCCCATCACCTGATCCACGACTCCCGGGCCGAGCCCGTGCAGCGGATGCTGATC
>Ga0316576_10002441_pt1 | contig 10575 bp, 12 predicted proteins | sample S0NA_FD_203075 | JGI IMG/M metagenome (GOLD analysis project Ga0316576, IMG submission 203075) | Rhizosphere microbial communities from salt marsh grasses in Alabama, United States - S0-2_050615r3r5 | ecosystem: Host-associated > Plants > Roots > Rhizosphere | place: USA: Alabama | collected... | reverse complement strand
CGCTAGAAGCGCAGGTCGTCGTCCTGCGCAAGTACCTGGAGCGCCTGGCCGGCGAGGCACGGGTTCTGGTCACGTCGGGCAACCACGACCTTGACGGCCCAGGTGAGCACGGCGAGCAGGTGGCCGGGTGGTTGCGGGAGGTGGATGTCGCCGGGGTGACAGTCGACGGCCAGAGCGTCGACCTCGACGGCACCCGATTCACCCTCTGCCCCTGGTGGGACGGTCCGATGTCCCGGGATGCCCTGGAACGGCAACTCGACGCCTCACGTCCGGGGGACGGCAATCCGTGGGCGTGGCTCTACCACTCGCCGCCCGCCGGCACCGTGCTGTGCCGGGATGGCCGCCGGGAGTTTCCCGATCACGAGCTTGCGGCCTGGATCGAGCGGTACCAGCCCGACATGGTGCTCTGCGGGCACATCCACCAGGCGCCATGGCTCGACGGGGGCTCCTGGCACGCCCGTCTAGGTCGCACGTGGGTCTTCAATGCGGGCAAGCAGCGCAGCGGGCCCGTCCCTCCGCACATCACCATCGACACCGTGGCGCGAACGGCGGAGTGGTTTGGGGTGTACTCGACCGAGCAGATCGACCTGGGTCCCGCCTAGCGACGTCAGCCGAGGTCGCGACCGCCCGCCTCAGTGGTAGTGGTCACCCTCAGGATCGCGCGCGGACCCCCGCTGGGCGGCCGGCCCCTGGTGATGCAGAAGTGTGTTGAGAATGGAGTCGACCATGCCGAGGTGTCCGTCCATCTCGGCGAACTGACTCTTCACATCCACCAGGTACTGGGTCATGCGATCCAGGCGCCCGGCGGTCATGCGCAGCACGGACAGGGCCGCCCCCGGGCGCTGGGTGAGGAACTCGGACGGGTCGTCAGCGACGCGCACCGTCACCTCGCTCGCTGCGCGCACGGTGGCGCTGGCGGGCTGCCCGAGCACGACGGACATCTCGCCGAACACCGAGCCCGGCTGGTCGATCTCTGCGAAAGGCACGCCATCACGCTCGATGATCACATCGCCCGACACCAGGATGAGCAGCCGCCCGACCTCGGTGCCCTCCTCGATGAGCACCCCACCGGGCTCGATCACGCTCTCGGGAAGGTCCGCGCTGATGTCCAGGAGCTCGCTCACGGACGACATTGTGCCGGAGACGCCGGCCGTGGTCGGAGGCGGCGCGGGCATCTGGCAGAATGGTCAGGCTCTCGCCGCTCGGTGGCCCTCTACCCGCCGGGATGGCAGTCAGCTGGCTCCCTCGAAGGGCGTGTCCCCACGCGCCGATCGCGGAAGCCGCCCCACACAACAGGAGATAAGCCACCCGTGGCCGTCAAGATCAAGTTGAAGCGTCTGGGCAAGATCCATGCGCCGCAGTACCGCATCGTCATCGCCGACTCCCGCACGGCCCGCAACGGCCGCGCCATCGAGGAGATCGGCATCTACCAGCCGATGGACAACCCGAGCGTGATCCAGATCGACTCCGAGCGGGTCCAGTACTGGCTCGGCGTCGGCGCGCAGCCGACCGAGGCCGTCATGGCCATCCTCAAGGTCACCGGTGACTGGCAGAAGTTCAAGGGCCTGCCGGGCGCCGAGGGGACCCTCGAGGTCGCTGCTCCCAAGGAGAGCAAGCTCGTGGCCTACGAGGCTGCCGTCCAGTCGGCCGCCAACGAGCCGAAGTCCAAGCCGAAGCCGAAGCTCGAGAAGGCCGCCGACGATGTCGTTGCCGAGCCCGTCGTGACAGAGGAAGCCGTGGCGGAGCTCGCCGCCGAGGAGGCTGCTGCCGAGGCCGTGGCTGAGGAGGCCGTTGTCGCTGAGGCCGTGGCTGAGGAGGTCGCGGTCGAGGAGGCCGTCGCTGAGGCCGTGGCTGAGGCCGTTGCCGAGGCGGAGGCCGCTGTCGCCGAGGCGGACGCGTCAGAAGACGAGAAGGCCTGATGCTCGAGGAGGCCCTCGGCCACCTGGTCAGGGGCATCGTCGACCACCCCGAAGACGTCGACGTGCGCATGCGCAACGGCCGGCGCGGCAAGTCGCTCGACGTCCGGGTACACCCCGATGACATGGGTCGAGTGATCGGTCGCGGTGGTCGCACAGCAACCGCGCTGCGCACGGTCATCACGGCACTGAACGACGATCGTGCCGTGCGGATCGACTTCCTCGACGTCGCCGAGCGCTAGCCCTACTCATGCGCGTCGTCGTCGGGCGCATCGGCCGTCCCCACGGGATCCGTGGCGAGGTGACGGTCGAGCCCTGGACCGACGAGCCTGACGAGCGCTTCGCCCCGGGTGCCGCGCTGTCGGTCGCTCCGATGGATGGAGAGCCACCGGTGTCCGAACTGGTGGTGGATCGATCGCACTGGCACTCGGGGCGGCTGCTTGTCCAGTTCGCAGGCGTGTCCGATCGCAACCGCGCCGAGGAACTGCGTGGGCTCGAGCTGTCCATCGAGCGTGATGACGACGCGGTCCCCGACGATCCGGATGAGTACTACGACAGCGCCCTCGTCGGCTGCGCGGTGGCGCTGGAGGACGGGACCCCGGTGGGGGAGGTATCCGAGGTGGTGCACCTGCCCGGGCAGGACCTGCTTGCGGTCCGGACCCCCGATTCTCGTGACGTCCTTGTCCCGTTCGTCGAAGCGATCGTGCCGTCCGTAGATGTGCCTGGGCGGCGGATCGTCATCACGCCACCTCCTGGGCTGCTGGACGTCGAGGGGATCTGATGCGGATCGACGTCGTCTCGATCTTCCCCAGCTATCTCGATCCGCTCCAGCTGTCCCTCGTGGGCAAGGCGGTCGAGACCGGACTGGTCGACCTGCGCGTGCATGACCTTCGGGATTTCACGCATGACCGGCACCGCACCGTGGACGACACCCCGTACGGAGGCGGCCCGGGCATGGTGATGAGCCCGGTTCCATGGGGAGAGGTCCTCGATGCCGTCGCGGGCTCGGAGTCGGACAGGCGTCCGCTGCTCGTCATCCCCACCCCGTCGGGGGCGCGTTTCACGCAGCCCATGGCACAGGCGTGGACGGAGCACAGCTGGCTGGTGTTCGCCTGCGGCCGCTACGAGGGGATCGACGCTCGCGTGGCCGAGCACTATGCGGCCGATGATCGGTGGGCCGGCGTGCAGGAGGTGTCGATCGGCGACTATGTGCTGGCCGGCGGCGAAGCGGCCGTGCTGGTGATGGCCGAGGCTGTCGTGCGCCTCGTGCCCGGCGTGCTGGGCAACGAGGAGAGCCACGCCGACGACTCGTTCGCGCCGGGACGGATGGCCCACCTCGTTGAAGGGCCGGTCTACACCAAGCCGCCGTCCTGGCGCGGCCTGGACGTCCCCGAGGTCCTGCTCAGCGGCCACCACGGCCGCATCGAGCAGTGGCGGCTTCAGCAGGCACAGGACCGCACGGCCACCCGCCGCCCCGACCTGCAGAATTGAACCGCTTCCCGGGTCAAATACCGGACTAAACGGACACTCTGCTCGCTGCCTGCCGATTTGACCCGGGAAGCGGGGCAAATCTGGTGGCTAGGCGAGCGCGGCGGTGACGACGGCCTGGGCGTCGGTCTGGATCTCGGAGAGGTGCGCGGCGCCGAGGAAAGACTCGGCATAGATCTTGTAGACGTCCTCGGTGCCGGACGGACGGGCGGCGAACCAGCCGTTCTCGGTTACCACCTTGAGCCCACCGATGGCGGCTGCGTTGCCCGGGGCATGGGTGAGACGCTCAATGATCGGCTCACCCGCGAGTTCAGTCGCTGCCACCTGGTCGGGGGACAGGGCGGCGAGCGCGGCCTTCTGCTCCCGGGTGGCGGGAGCGTCCACGCGGGCGTAGACGGGTGCGCCGAACCTCACCGTGAGATCGGCGTAGCGCTGCGAGGGCGTCTGCCCGGTTACCGCCAGGATCTCCGAGGCGAGGAGTGCGGCAATGATGCCGTCCTTGTCGGTCGTCCACACGCCACCGTCGCGTCGGAGGAACGACGCCCCGGCGCTCTCCTCGCCACCGAAGGCCACCGAGCCGTCGAGCAGTCCCGGGACGAACCACTTGAACCCGACCGGGACCTCGTACAGGCGCCGACCTAGGTCGGCGACGACTCTGTCGATCATGGACGAGCTGACCACCGTCTTGCCCACGGCCGCACCCGAGGGCCAGTCCGCTCGGTGCTCCATGAGGTAGGCGATGGCGACGGAAAGGAAGTGGTTGGGGTTCATCAGCCCCGAGTCGGGGGTGACGATTCCGTGCCGGTCGGAGTCCGCGTCGTTGCCCGTGGCGATGTCGTAGTGGGAACGCTGCTCGATGAGCGAGGCCATCGCGTGCGGGGAGGAGCAGTCCATCCGGATCTTGCCGTCCCAATCGAGGGTCATGAACCGCCATGTCGGATCGACCGAGGGATTCACCACTGTGAGGTCGAGCCCGAACCGCTCGGCAATGGCTCCCCAGTACGCGACGCTGGCCCCGCCGAGTGGGTCGGCTCCGATCCGGACTCCGGCCGCCTTGATCGCGTCGACATCGATCACGTTCGGCAGGTCGTCGACGTACTCGGCGAGAAAGTCATGTCGTCCGGTGGTGGCTACCGACAGGGCGTGTTCGAGCGTGATCCGGCGGACCCCATGGAGTCGCTTCTGGAGGTACTCGTTCGCGCGCTGCTCGATCCAGCCGGTGATGTCGGACCCAGCGGGACCACCGTCCGGCGGGTTGTACTTGAAGCCGCCGTCGCGGGGCGGATTGTGAGAAGGGGTGATCACGATGCCGTCGGACCGGCCCGGGTCGTCCGCTGCCCGGCCCCGGTTGAAGACGAGCACGGCGTGGGAGAGGGCCGGCGTGGGTGTGTACCCGTCCCGGGAGTCGACGAGGACCGTGATGCCGTTCGCGGCCAGCACCTCGACAGCCGTCGTCCAGGCCGGCTCGCTAAGGGCGTGCGTGTCTCGGGCCAGGAACAGCGGTCCGCTGATGCTCGCCAGCTTCCGGTAGTCACAGATCGCCTGGGTGGTAGCGGCGATGTGGTCGTCGTTGAACGCGCCGTCGAATGCGGAGCCACGGTGACCCGAGGTGCCGAATGCCACCCTTTGTGCCGGGTCGGACACGTCAGGGTGGAGGGAGTAGTAGGCCGTCACGAGCCCGGCCACGTCGATGAGATCGGACTCCCGTGCCTGCTGGCCGGCGCGGTCATGGATGGGCATGGAATTCCCCGCTTCCTCGTCAGTGGTGCAATCGTGTCAGAACCGACCCGAGTGCACGCCGTGAACGAGGACGTCGCGGGGTGTGGCAGAATTCTGGGGCCGCATCGATGGTGCTCTGCCACAGGGGACCCAGCGCGAGCGGCCGCACGATTCCACCACACGACCGTGGGCGACCTGTGGCGCCTGCAGGAAGCGACACCGACATGAAGACCCTCGACGCGGTAGACGCGGGCTCCCTCAAGAGCGACATCCCCGACTTCCGGCCCGGCGACACCCTGAAGGTGCACGTTCGAGTCATCGAAGGAAACAAGAGCCGAGTGCAGGTGTTCCAGGGTGTCGTGATCGCCCGCTCCGGCTCCGGAGTCAACGAGACCTTCACCGTCCGCAAGGTCTCCTACGGTGTCGGCGTGGAGCGCATCTTCCCGCTGCATACGCCCATCATCGAGAAGATCGAGTTGGTCACCCGGGGCGACGTGCGCCGCGCCAAGCTCTACTACCTGCGCGACCTGCGCGGCAAGAAGGCCAAGATCCGCGAGCGTCGCGAGAATGTGAAGGCCGAGGACTGACCTCGGATCAACGGACGCAGCGGGACGCGATGACTCCGGCTCGCTCGGAGGACTCCGTCGAGCGGCGAAGGGCGGCGTGGTGGGACATCCCCCTCACCATCCTCATCGCGGTCGGCGTCGTTCTCCTGCTGACCACGTTCGTGGCCAAGCCGTTCTCGATCCCCTCCGGGTCCATGGAGGACACACTCGCGATCGGTGATCGGGTTCTGGTCAACCGCGTCGTCTACCACACTCGGGACATCGAGCGCGGGGACGTCGTCGTCTTCGACGGCGCCGACTCCTTCGTGCCGGCTGCGGACGTGCCCCAGCGCAACCCAGTGGCGGGTGCGCTCGCGTGGGTCGGCCAATCGCTGGGCCTGATGGCCCCGGACTCCACGGACTTCATCAAGCGGGTGATCGGCGTGGGCGGGGACCGCGTCACCTGCTGTGACGCCGACGGTCGGATCACGGTGAACGGTGCCCCGTTGGACGAGGTGGGCTATCTCTACCCGGGCGACTCGCCGAGCCTGCAAGACTTCGACGTCGTGGTTCCGGACGGCATGCTGTGGGTCATGGGTGACCACCGATCCAACTCGGCTGACTCCCGGGCGCACCTAGGCGACCCGGGCGGGGGCTTCGTCCCCGAGAGCAGGGTGGTGGGCCGGGCGATGGCCGTCCTATGGCCGCTGTCGCGCATCGAGGCGCTGCCCATACCTGGCGCGTTCGCCGGCATTCCGGAAGGAACGGGCTCCTGATGGCAGTGTCCGCGCGCGATCCGCATGGCCCGCTGCCCGACCGACCCGAGGGCCGCGGGCGGCACGCCCGTGGGCGCGATCCTCGTCCTCAGCGCGTCGGCGTTGGCCGGTGGCTGGGGGAGACAGCGATCATCATCGTCTCCGCCCTGGTCCTCTCCGCTCTCGTGCGCGCCTTCCTCGTCCAGGCCTTCTTCGTCCCGAGCGCGTCCATGGAAGACACCCTCCTGATCAGCGACCGCATCGTCGCCTCAAAGATCACCACATCGATGAGTGGGGTCAGCCGAGGTGAGGTCGTCGTGTTCAAGGATCCGGGCGACTGGCTGCCGGAACCGCCACCGCCGCCGGACGGGATGCGCGGAGCGATCCGGACGGGGCTGACGTTCATCGGCCTGCTCCCCAGCGACAGCGGCAGCGACCTCGTCAAGCGCGCGATCGGCATCGAGGGCGACCGGATCTCGTGCTGCAATGCCGACGGGCAGATCGTCCTCAACGGCGTGCCGCTGCTGGAGGACTACATCATCGGGCCTACGAACCAGGTCCAATTCGATGTCGTCGTCCCCAAGGGCGGCATCTTCGTCATGGGGGACAACCGCGGCGACTCGCGCGACTCGCGCTATCACCTCGAGACCGAGAACGGTGCGGTACCGGTGGACGACGTCGTGGGCCGGGTGGTGTCCGTCATCTGGCCGCTCAACCGCATCGCAACGGTGCCCATCCCCGACATCTACGGAAACCCGCAGATCCAGCAGGGCGCCAAGGTCCCGTGAACCGGCAGATGGCCCCGAACCTGCGCGTCGAGCGTGAACTGCTGAGGTCGGGCGCCGGGGCGCTGGCGTGCGTCGACGAAGCCGGGCGAGGGGCCCTGAGCGGCCCCGTCAGCCTGGGAGTCGTGGTGATCACCCCGCGGACGAAACCTGCCCCCCACGGGGTCCGGGACAGCAAGCTGCTCAGCCCGCAGCGGCGCGCCGAGCTGCGCCCGCAGATCGAGCGCTGGACCATGCACGCCGTGGGGATGGCCACCTGCGAGGAAATCGACCGCTTCGGCATCATCGCGTCCATGCGACTGGCTGGCCATCGTGCGCTCGCCGCGCTGCCGGTGATGCCCGATCTTGTGCTGCTCGACGGAAGTCACGACTACCTCAGCCCGCCTCCTCAGCAGGCGCTCTTCGATGACCTGCCGCAACTCCTCGACGTGGTACCGCCGGTCACCACCCGCGTGAAGGCCGACCTTCGGTGCGCGGGCGTAGCGGCGGCGAGCATCCTCGCGAAGACGGCGCGCGACGCAGTGATGACCGAGCTGGCGGGTGAGTTCCCGGAGTACGGGTGGGACGAGAACAAGGGCTACGCGGCACCAGAGCACATGGCCGCGCTGCGCCAGCACGGGCCGACGCGGCACCACCGCGTGTCGTGGAGCCTGCCTGCCTGACCCGCCCTGAGCGGTCCGCGGGTAGACTCCGTGGGTCACGGGCGTCGAAGACGGGGCGCCGCCAGGTGGGCCGCAGGGGGCTGATTGTGACCGCATCGCCGGACCAGACTCTGACGGGAGCGAGCCTGCTGCGCGCACTGGTGGAGCGTGCCCCCGTTGCGATGGGCGTCAACGACCTCGATGGCCGGTTCGTGCTCGCGAACACCGCCTGTGCGGAGTTCTTCGGCGTGTCTCACGACGAGATGTTGACCCTTCGGTGGCAGGAGCTCACGACCGACGAGACGCTGCCGGATGAGCTTGCACTCGTCGATGAGCTGTTGCGAGGCGAGCGCGACTCCTATCGGCTGGTCAAGCCCTTCCACCGGCGCGACGGCATCCTGCGCTGGGGAGACCTGTCCGTCACCTGCGTGCGCGACAAGGCCGGGCGGCCCGAGCTGTTGATTGGCCAGATCATGGACGTCACCGAGCGTGAGAACGCGGTCCGTCTCGTCGAATCAACTCTCGCGGCGATGATCGACCCGCACGTTCTCTTTGAAGTCGTTCGTGACGCGGATGGTGCGGTGGTCGATGCTGTCTATGAGCTGGTCAACGACGCGGCACTTAGACACCTCTCCATGACTCGCGAGGATCTGCAGGGCCGACGCGTGTCGGAGGTCCTGTCTCCTGTGGGTGCGTCCGAGGTGATCGGCTGGCTGTCGCGGGCGATGGCCGAGGGTCTGCTTGACCTCGCTGAGGAACCGATGCTCGGATCGGTTATTCCTGGCAAGCAGTGGTACGAGATCAAGGCAGTGCCAGTGGGCGAAACGGTGGGATTCACCTGGCGGAACATCACCGGCCGGGTCGACGAGGTGCGCGCCCTCGCTCAGGAGGAGGCGCGCTACCGCCTGCTTGCCGACAATGTCACGGACGTGATCCTTCGCTCGGGGCGGGACTCTGGCATCGAGTACGTATCGCCGTCGGTGACCAAGGTCCTGGGTTGGCAGCCGAGTGACATCGTCGGGAAGTCAATGCGCGAACTCATCCATCCCGATGACCTGCCGACCGTTGCTCGGGCGCAGATGGAGGTCAGGGAGTCGGGAGGAACCGAAGGCCGCGCTACGTTCCGCGTTCGGATGGCGGATGGGGGCTGGCGGTGGGTGAGTGACCACGGCCGCACGCTGTTCGCCGACGACGGGAGTTTGGCTGGCGGTATCGACTCTCTTCGGGACGTCCAGTCCGAGCACGACGCACAGGAAGCGGTCGCTCTGCAGGGGGAGACGCTCCGCGGGATCATCGACTCCCTCATCGATCCCTGGGTGCTCCTGTCTGCCGTCCGGGACGAGTCGGGCACGATCGTGGACTTCGTCTATGTGGACGCCAACGACTCGGCCTGCCAGCACAACCACGTTGATCGAGCTTCACTGATTGGCTCGCGCCTGCTGACCGTCCTGCCCGAGCACGAGGCATCGGGCATCTTCGACCGCTACGCGGACGTGGTGGAGTCCGGCATCCCGCTTGCCGAGGACGATGTGCCGTTCACCCATCCCATCGATGGTCACGTGGGCTGGTACGACAACCGTGCGGTGAAGGTCGGTGACGGCATCAGCCTGACATGGCGCGACGTGAGTGAGCGCTACCTCGCGCGCCAGGCCCTTGAGGTAGAGGCGGAGCACGACCTCCTGACGGGGATCGCCAACCGACGGCAGCTCGAGCGTCGCCTGGGCCAGGTCGTGGGCGGCCAGCGCCGGCGAGGCGACAAGGTGGCCGTGCTCTACCTCGATCTCGACAACTTCAAGGAGATCAACGACACGCTCGGCCATTCGGGCGGCGATGGGGTGCTCACGTCGGTCGCGGCGCGGCTGCGTCGTGTGCTTCGCGACGGTGACATGGTGGCCCGCGTCGGAGGGGACGAGTTCGTCGTGGTCCTGGATTCCGTGCGCAGCGTCGACGATGCCAGTGCAATTGCGGAGAAGCTCGCGACGACGGTGGCCCAGCCGGTGCGCCTCGGGGACAGCGCGGTGATCCCGCGGGTCAGCGTGGGGGTGGCGTTGGTCCGCGAAGGCGAGTCGGCGGCGACCGCGTTGGGTGCTGCCGATCGAGCCATGTACGAGGCGAAGCGGCAGGGACGCGACCGCGTCGTGGTTGCGGGCTGGGCCTGAGCGCCACGCCGTCCACAGTTCTGCACCTGACGGTCACGCGACCACAGGGCCGCGCCGCGGGCGGCGCCCCCCGGCTGCGAGCGGCCACGCTGCTCGCGGAGGTGGCACATGCGTGCACAGCAGGCCCTGGGTCAGTACGGAGAGCAGCTCGCCGCCGAGCACCTGGTGCGTCGTGGACTGACGATCCTCGAGCGAAACTGGCGCTGCCCGACAGGTGAGCTCGACATCATTGCGCGCGACGGCGCATGCCTGGTCGTCGTGGAAGTGAAGACCCGGCGCGGACATTCGTTTGGCACCCCCCTGGACGCGGTGGGCCCGCGCAAGGTCCGTCGACTGCGGGAACTGGCCCTGCGTTGGCTGGACGAGCAGCGCGTGCATGCGCCGGAGATCCGATTCGATGTCATCGGGATCCTGCAGCCCCCAGGTGGCAGGCCCGTGCTGGAGCACCTGGTCGGGGTGGCCTGACATGCCGCAGGCGGTCACGCGGGGCGCAGTCGTGCATGGACCTCGTGGGCGTCTGGTCCGCGTGGAGGTGGATGTCTCCGATGGTCTGCCGGCCATCGGGGT
>Ga0316576_10002440_pt1 | contig 10575 bp, 11 predicted proteins | sample S0NA_FD_203075 | JGI IMG/M metagenome (GOLD analysis project Ga0316576, IMG submission 203075) | Rhizosphere microbial communities from salt marsh grasses in Alabama, United States - S0-2_050615r3r5 | ecosystem: Host-associated > Plants > Roots > Rhizosphere | place: USA: Alabama | collected... | reverse complement strand
AGCCTATTGCATAAAGGCCACGGTTATGTAGCGCGGGTTTCAACCCTGCCGAACGCCGGCCTTTCACTTCTTCTATATTCTGATTTCTTGGTTTCCATAAGGCCCTTCGGCCCCTGGACCCCTTGAATCCTCTTTGATCTACTGGGCAGCAATCACCGCAACCGATTCTATCGTCACCGTTTCCACGGGCACGTCCCGCCTTCCGGCGCGCAGGGTCGTGGGGGTACTCTCGATCTTGTCTACGATTTCCATCCCCGAGACGACCCGGCCGAACACGCAATACCCCCAGCCCTGAGTCGTTTTCGATGTGAAATCCAGGTTTTTGTTGTCGGCCGTGTTGATGAAAAATTGGGCGGTGGCCGAGTGGGGGTTCATGGTTCTCGCCATGGCGATGGATCCGCGGGTGTTTTTCAACCCGTTGTCGGCCTCGTTTTCGATGGGCTGACCGGTCTTTTTTCGCTGCATATCCTTTGTCAAACCGCCGCCTTGAATCATAAACCCCTTGATGACACGGTGGAAGATGGTTTCGTCATAAAAGCCTGTTTCGGCGTAATTTATAAAATTCTCAACGGTTTTTGGGGCGGCCTGACGATCGAGCTCGATGATGATCGGGCCCAGACTGGTCTGCATACTGACCCTGGGGTTGACGGTTCCGGCGGAGAGGTTGCCGGCGCACAACAGCATAACGACAAACAAAATGATGAACCATCGGCATTTCATATCGATATCCTCACGCTCCCACGTCCCACTCGAAGAATGGGAGAAGATCCCCCGCCTACAGGCGAGACAGTTGACGAGATTTCCTGGACTGACGGGCAGCATGCCACTGCCAAGCCTGTTGTGCAAGCCTTTTATGACCGTATGCATCGGTATTTATCAAGCGCCTGCCTTGCGGCCTCGATATTTTTCCTGAGCCGCCCGCTTCGATGGGCGGCCTGGTATAGGGCCATTTTCTGCCTGTCTTTTCGTTATTCGGCAACCGGTCGAAAACCGTGAGACGTAAGACGTTAACCGTGTTGCGCGTTTCACATTTTATGTTTTAACCGCCTGTTTTGGGTGGAATTCCGGATAAATGTGTGTTAAACAATCAGTTTGATTACATGAATATGGTTTCTGTAAGTGCGGCGATACAGGCATTAGGGAGTCCTGCCCTGAAATTTGAAACGCTCGACTTAGGGGCGTGAACGTGGAGATAATGTTGTTAACTTGAAAGGAGTAACCGATGAAAATAATGGTGTGCTATGATGGATCGAGATCCTCGCGTGAGGCGATCCGACTGGGAAGGGAACATGCCAAGTCCTTTAACGGAAGCCTCATTCTCGTAACCTCGATGATCAAGGGGACCGAATCCGAGAAGGAGGATATCGAGAGGGCGGAATTGGACCTGGAGTTTGAGAAAAAGGCATGCGTAGACGATGGCCTGGACTGCGATACCCATCTGCTGATCCGCGGGCTTTCTTCAGGGGAAGACCTGGTCAATTTTGCCGAAGAGGAGATGGTGGATGAAATCATCATCGGTATCAAGCGGCGGTCCAAGGTCGAAAAGATTGTTTTCGGTTCCACGGCGCAGTACGTGATTTTAAAGGCACACTGCCCCGTGGTTACGGTGAAGTAAGTCCGAAAGGTGAGAAAATCAGCCGCTTACCTTCTAACCTTCTGATTTTCTCTGTTTCTTTTCATTTATTAACAATCCAATTCTGATGGACGGCCATATGAGGAAAAAGAGTCTATTAAGCCTGGTTGCCGAGCGGGTCGTCATTTTCGACGGGGCCATGGGAACCATGCTGCTGGAATCGGGGCTGCCCGCCGGCGGCACACCGGAGTTGTGGAATCTGGAGCGACCGGATATCGTCGAAGACATTCACCGCCGATACTTTGCAGCCGGATCGGATGTCGTTCAAACCAACACCTTTGGCGGAACCGCGTTGAAACTGGCAGACAAGGGATCGGGGGACAAAGCCGAAGCCGTGAATGCGGCCGCCGTAAAAATTGCTAAAAGGGCCTGCCCTGAAGGGTGCTTCGTCGCCGGTGACATCGGACCTACCGGCAGGATGCTGCCACCTGTCGGAACTGCTACTGTGGAGGAACTGGAAGAAACCTTTTTCCATCAGGCAGCCGTGCTGCTGAAAAACGGCGCCGACCTCATCAGCATAGAGACCATGTTTTCACTGGAAGAGTCCCTGGCCGCCGTAAGGGCGGCAAAACGGGCAGGCAGCTGCCCCGTCATTGCCGCGGTTACCTACAACAAAACACCAAACGGCTATTTCACCATGATGGGCGAAGGTGTCGGGCAGTGTGTACAGGCTTTCGAGGATAGCGGCGCCGACGTCATTGCCAGCAATTGCACATTGGGAAGCCGGGACATGTTGGAACTGGTCGTGGAAATGAAGAGCACCACTGAAAAACCGATACTGATACAACCCAATGCCGGCAAACCGATAGCCGACGATGGTGGACCGACGCGCTACGAACAGACCGCCCAGGAGTTCGCGGAGGATGTCAGGCGACTGGTGGATGCCGGGGCGGACATGGTCGGCGGGTGTTGCGGAACCAATGCCAGCTTCATTCGGGAAATGGTCAGGCAAATCAGGTCTTGAACGGCTATTGATGTTTCATACGGGGAATGCGGGAAAATTCCTATTCTAACGGCGAAGATTTCCGTTTGACAATGTGTTGAAAAAAAGTTCGTGGTTGACTTAAATTAGCTAGGAGGTAGAAGGATGAAAAAAACAACTTTGGTGGGAATCTGTTTGTTGCTTGCAGGGTTGCTCTTCTGTTCTGGCGCCTGGGCCGAAATGATACGCATCGGCGAGGCGCAGATTGTTTCTCATCCGGCCCTGGACAACGACTCCAAAGGGTTCAAGGTAGCTTTGGAGGAAGAGGGCTTTGTCGAAGGAAAAAACGTGGTTTTCGACCGGCAGAACGCCCAGGGGGACCAGTCCAACTGCGCCATTATCGCGCGCAAGTTCGAGGATGACCGGGTCGATCTGATTCATGCTATCAGTACGCCGAACGCCCAGGCGTCCGTTAAGATTTCCAAGACCATTCCCATTGTCTTTTCCTCGGTAACGGCCCCCGTGGACACCGGCATCGTACCCAAAATGGGCAAGACCGGAACCCACGTTACCGGTGTGAGCGACAGATGGCCCATCGAGCTTCAGTGCCGCATGTACCAGGATCTGGTACCCCACGCCAAACGCTGGGGCACCATCTACAACCCCGGTGACGTGAATGTGACTTTCCATATCAAAGAGATGAAGAAGGCGGTGGAGGCGATGGGCGACACGCTCATCGAGGCGCATGTATCCGGCAGTTCGGAGGTGATGCAGGCTGCCCAGAGTCTGGTCGGGCGTGTGGACGCTATCCACATAACCTCGGACAATACCGCTGTTTCGGCCTTCGAATCCATCGTCAAGGTCTGTAACGAAAACAAGATCCCCTTGTTTGCAGGCGACAGGGACAGCTGCCCCAGAGGGGCCGTGGCCGCCTATGGGCTGGACTACTTCAAGATTGGATACACAGCCGGCAAGAAGGCCGCCAGAATCCTGAAAGGGGAAGACCCGGGTGAGGTCGAGGCCGGGCTCGCCGAAGGCTACAGCTTGTGGGTGAGCCTCCAGCATGCCAAGGCGCAGGGCCTCGCGCTTCCCACGACGCTGGTCGAAAAAGCGGCCGACAAGCTGTGGGATGAGCAGGGGAATGTCATTAAAGGCAGATAACCCCACCTTGCAACGCCGGAACAGGCCAACGAAGATTTAAATTACGACAGGGAGTGCATTCCCCACGGCTTGCCGCTGGGCGTGTACAATATTTTCATCACGAAATCACGAAAAGGTGAAATCGCGAAAAGATGCCATGATTTCGTGACGTTCACATTTCGTGTTTTCGTGATTGTTTTTTATCGTTGAAATTTGACATGCACTGATTCAGGCATCCCAATGCCTGTGATTGTGCCATGGACATGACGGGATAGTATAGTCAGATGTTTATAGAGAGTATGTTGCGGATCGTTCCGGGTTCCCTTGAGCAGGGACTGGCATACGCGTTGGTGGCTTTAGGTATCGTCATCAGCTTCCGAATTCTGTCTTTTCCGGACCTCACGGTTGACGGCAGCTTCGCACTGGGCGGGGCCGTGGTGGCCCGCCTGATAACCGAGGGGGTTTCACCGGGGTTGAGCGTGCTGACGGCTGTCATCAGCGGATTTGTCGCCGGGTGTCTGACCGGACTGTTGAACACCAGGCTGAAGATAAACAGCCTTCTGGCGGGTATTTTGATCATGACGATGCTCTATTCGATCAATCTGAGGATCATGGGACGGTCCAACATTCAACTGCTGACGGTCGACACCCTGATGACGCCGCTGGAGAACCTGGACATGAACCGGTTCATTCCCATCATCCTGTTTTTTCTGGTGGTTACGGCCGTGGTCAAGTTGGGTGCCGATCTCTTCCTGCACACTCAGATCGGATTCGCCATGCGGGCAACGGGCGACAATGAACAGATGATCAGAACGCTGGGCGTGAACACGGACAGCATGACCGTCCTCGGACTGGGCCTCTCCAATGCGCTTGTGGCCCTTTCCGGTGCGCTTGTGGCACAGGATCAGGGGTTTGCGGATGTGGGCATGGGCATCGGCATGATCGTAGCCGGACTTGCAGCCATTATCATCGGAGAGACGCTTGTCGGCACCAGGACCATCCAGCGCATGACACTCGCCGCCGTTGTCGGCTCGATTCTCTACAAAGCGATCATATCCATAGGGCTGCGACTGGGGCTGGCGCCCACGGACCTGAAGATGGCCACCGGTGTCATGGTGATCCTGGCTTTGGGTATCCCGGCCCTGAAAAAGGAAAAAGAGGGGAAACTGCATTTAAGAGGCGTGTGAGTCGAGGCCGAAGGCTGAAAGGTGCGGGTTCGATGCTCACGCCCGCCGCCCACTGCTGCCATCGACTTTCGGCCTAAGAGACGTTGCCGCCAAAGCGGTTGGGTGAACCATTTACTTCGAAACGCCCAACGCGGGAGAAAAGAGAAGCGCCTGTCGTTTATGCGGGTTATCTGTATCGGACATGCTGAGAATCGAGAACCTCAAAAAGACATTCAACCTGGGCACCATGGACCAGAAGGTGGCCATAGACGGTATCACCCTGCGGATTGAAAAGGGCGATTTCGTGACGGTCATTGGCAGCAACGGTGCGGGCAAAACGACATTGTTGAACCTCATATCCGGCACCTATGCATCGGATCAGGGACGAATCCGCGTCGACGGCATCGATGTGACCCGTCTTCCCGAGCACAAACGGGCCAAATACCTCGGCAGAATTTTTCAGGATCCGTTGATGGGTACGGCGGCTTCCATGACCATCGAGGAAAACCTGGGGATGGCTGACCTGAGGGGGATGACCAGAACGCTGCGGTGGGGGGTGACCAAAGTGAGACGCGAGCATTACCGGGTTCTCCTCGGGAAGATGGGACTCGGCATGGAAAAGCGTCTCAGACAATCGGTCAGCCTTCTTTCCGGCGGACAGCGTCAATCGCTGACCCTGATCATGGTGACCCTAACGCTGCCGAAACTGCTGCTTCTGGATGAACACACGGCCGCTTTGGACCCGAAGACCGCCAGACGGGTTATGGATCTGACGCAGAAAATCATTTCGGAAAATCAACTCACCGCCATGATGGTTACGCACAACATGGAGCAGGCCATCCGGTTTGGCAACCGGCTCATCATGCTGCACGAGGGGAAAATTCAGCTTGACATCTCAGGCGAGGAGAAAAAGTCGTTTACCGTTCAGGAAGCCGTGCAGCGCTTCGGTGCCACCCTCAAAGATGAGTCTCTCCTGGCGTGACACCCATGAGCGCTGATCAAAACATCCTCGGCACCATCAAGGCACATCGCACCCTTTTTATCATCGTGATGGTGGCCTTGTTCCTGATTGAACTCGAAATTTTTGCCATCGCGGCCATGCGTGCCGGCCGCAAACCCGTCTTGCAGATAGCGGACCAGTCGGGGAAGGTGGTGTTGGTTCTGGAGGGCGGCACCCTTTCGCAGGTCGACAGGCAATCCTTCGAAAAAACCTTCGGCCCTCTGGAGCAGTATCGGGTGCGAATGTACAACGACCGCAAGCCCTTTCCATTCCGGGCGTGGTTTGCAGCCGCCTTTGGCATGCCAATTGGACTGGTCCTGCTTTTTGCGTTCATCGTGAGGGCGTGGTCGGCGCTTTTCGCCGCACCCCGTCGGCCTGTGGAGCGAGGAACCGAAAACGGCGCCGCACCCTTGTCTGGATTCGAGCGCATGCTCACGGCGATAAGCCGCTTCAACATATTTGTTCTGGGCGCATTGATCCTGTTGGCGGCTGCGGCATACTGGGTGCTGCCGAACGCTTTTCTTTCAGCCGGGAAAGCCGGCTTGCGAATCATCGTCACATACAAATGGGTGGCCCTCGGGTTGGCTATGACCCTGGTCGGCATGCTTCTTTTGATCATTTTTCTGCGCTATCTGCTGGCAAAAAAAAGCCTCGAAAGCAGGGTAGAGGTGGAAAAATTCCGCCTGCGGCTCGAATATGAGCACCGCGATGTGCCGCGGCTCGACTACAACGACCTCCCCCCTCAGGACACCACGGCGTGTAAATGTGAGGCGTTAGACGTGAAACGTGAGACGTGAAACGCCGTGAATCGTGAAATGTAAGATGTGAAACGTAAAACGTATGGCGCAAGGCCCAAGGCGCAAGGCGATTTCAAAGCATCATGCGTTGAGCGGTCTGCACCTTGAGCCCTGAGCCGTATTCCGTGAACTGTGAGACTTCCGACTTCTGTTCCCCGACCTTCACCCTAAGTCCCGACCTCCGACCTCCGAATACGCCAACACCCCAATATTCCAGTATTCCGGAATAGTTGGTTGTGGCCAAGCCCAATGCCTCTGACATGGCCCAGCTGGTTAGCTTTTAAATGATCGAATAAAGATTTTTAATTTTAATATATCATTTAAAATTTTAATGCTAATATTTAATATTAAAATCAAAAATATTAAATAAAAACTTATAATACTTGACATATATAAAAATATATGATTAAAGGATTCAAACTATCAATATAGGAGATATATCATGAAACTATTAAATGAAAACTTTAATTATGATGTTGATTGTAAATCCTTTATTGATGAACTTGACAGTTTTGATGAATTTGATATAGAGTACATAAGCCGTGATTTTGATGGAAATAAATTTATTTATAAAATTGCGAAAGATATTGACAGAACATTTGAATCAATATCTTAGTTGACTTTCATCGGCGGTCGCTCGGCGTCAGAGCTGGACACAAGGCTCTATGAGGAGGGTCGTTTTTTTTGCTGTGGAGGGTGAATGGCGACTAAAATTTCAGATAAGGCACTGTTGAAGATAATCAAGGAGTATATGAACGCAGACAGGATCTGCGAGAAGACCGACATCACGCTGAAAACGCTGCAGACTCGGGTCGCCAAGCTGACGTATACCAACAGACTCGAGAACCCGTCGGCAATCAAAGGACTGTACAAACCCCACCCGAAGATCGTCAGATTCAGTCAAAATTCGATCATTATCCCGAAAACGCGTATCGAAGATTCAATTTTTCACCCCGGCGATCAGTTCGAAATCACCTTTGACAAAAAAAGGATCGTTTTAAATAAAATCGATCGCCAGCAGGCGTAAGCGTCCGCCGTTTTCAGAAAGTTGTCCTCAGCAACTGCACAAAAGCATCCACGTCTTCTGCCTGGGTATCAAAGGAGGTCATCCATCTCACTTCTGACGTGCTTGCGTCCCATACATAGAAAAAAAATGCATCCTGCAATGCCGGTATGTGCTTTTCCGGAACCACGGCGAAAACCCCGTTTGTTTCCACTTTCTGGGTTACGCTTACCACGGGAATGCCATCGATCCCTCGCTTCAGACGCTGCGCCAATGCGTTGGCGTGTCCTGCGTTGCGTTCCCAGAGCCCGTTGGAAAGATAAGCATCGAACTGCGCGGAAATAAAACGCATTTTTGAATTCAGCTGCATGCCCTGTTTGCGGATATATTTGAAGTTTTCGGCGAGCTTGGGATTGAAAAAAACAATGGCCTCACCGAACATCATACCGTTTTTCGTACCGCCGAACGACAGCACGTCGATGCCTAAATCACCGGTCACGGCTTTTAAATCGGCATTCAGCGCCACGGCGGCATTTGCGATTCTGGCGCCGTCCATGTGCACGATCAGACCGTGTTTCCCGGCGAGATCGACAACGGCCCTGATTTCATCCGGGGTGTAAAGCGTGCCGAGTTCCGTGGGTTGGGTGATGGAAATCACCCCGGGCTGGGCGTGGTGTTCAAAATCGAACCCGTGCAGGTGTTTTTCGATGTCGGGCGGGCGCAATTTTCCATCACGTGTCGCTACGGGCAGCAGCTTGCAGCCACAGAATTTTTCTGGCGCGGCGCACTCGTCCACGTTGATGTGAGCCGTTTCGGCGCATATGACACTGTTGAACGATCGCGTTGCCGATTTCAGGCCGAGAACGTTGGCGGCGGTCCCATTGTAGACGAAATATACCTCGATATTCCGGCCGAATGTCGCTTTGAACCGCCGCAGGGCGGTTTTGGTATATGGGTCGTCTCCATAGGCGATGGCATGCCCCTGGTTGGCCCTTGCAATGGCTTCCATGATTTCGGGGTGCACGCCTGAATTGTTGTCGCTGGCAAATCCCCTGAAGGCGTTGTTCGTCATCGGCGTTTCTCCTTATGCTGTAGAAAGGGAAACCGAAGATTGGCTTGAAAACAGATGCGTGTCAATAATTTTTCCTTGACAGATTTGCCACCTTCATTAAAATGCTTGATTCTATTTCCATAGCGAAAAGAAATTTTCCTTGCACCGGCGGCAAACCCGAAAATCGCTCAATTCAAGCTGCCAGAATAAGGACTGACCAGAGTTCCGGCATGCTGATGCATGCCGTTATCGGATGAGGATCGATACACCTATCAACGGGAGATGGATATGATCCATATAGAAAACTTGTCCAAAAATTACAAGGAGCTGCAGGCTGTCGACCAGATCAGTTTCGACATTAAAAAGGGGGAGATACTGGGGCTTCTCGGACCGAATGGGGCGGGCAAAACCACCACACTGAGAATGCTGACCTGTTTTTTAAAACCCACCTCCGGGACCGTACGGGTCAAGAATTTGAACATCGAAAGCGATGCCCTGGCCATCAAGAAACTGATGGGTTACCTGCCGGAATCGGCACCCCTTTACAAGGACATGCTCGTGTACGACTACCTTGTGTACATCGCCGGCATCCGGGGGGTCGACCCGCATGATCGGATATCCCACATTCGGGAACTGGCCGGCCTGTGCGGTCTGAGCGGCGTCATGCACAAGCCCATCGACGAGCTTTCCAAAGGCTACAAACAGCGCGTCGGTCTGGCCCATGCCATGATGAACGATCCGGAAATTCTGGTCCTCGACGAACCGACATCGGGGCTCGACCCAAATCAGATCGTTGAAATTCGCGAAATCATCCGGCAGATCGGCAAGCAGAAAACCATCATTCTTTCCACCCATATTCTCAGCGAAGCCGAGGCGACCTGCGACCGCATCGTCATTATCAACCGCGGCAAGATCGTGGCGGACGGGAGCACGGAAAGTCTCAAACAGGAAGAAGGTCGCGAGACCATTCTGAAGATTGCCCTGGAAGGCGCACAAAAGGACACCGTCGAGCAGCAGTTAGGGGGCGTCGAGGGGGTCGGGCGGGTGGAGGTCGTGAGTGCCGTCAACGGAGATGTCGAAGTCAAGCTGGTGTGTACGGGAGGTCTCGAAACGCGCCACAGGGTGTATGCCCACATCAAACAGACGGATTGGCTGCTGAACGAATTCGTTCTGGAAAAGCAGAGCCTGGAAAACATCTTCCGAAATCTAACCCAGGAGAAATAACATGAAACAGGCTGCGCATATATTTAGAAAGGAATTCGGCGCTTACTTTATTTCGCCGATCGCCTACATCGTCATCGCCATATTTCTGGTGGTGATCGGTTGGTTTTTCTTTAGCACCTTTTTTCTTTACAGCCAGGCCAGCTTGAGAAATTTCTTTTCTCTGCTGCCGATCATCTTTTCCTTCATAATCCCCGCCGTAACCATGCGGCTTTTCTCGGAGGAGCTGAATGTCGGCTCCTACGAGCTTTTGCTCACCATGCCGGTGACGTTTCAGGACGTCATCCTGGGCAAATTCCTGGCGTGCATCGCTTTTATCGCCGCCATGCTGGTGCCGACGGCGGCCTATCCCATTCTGGTGTCCGTCATGGGTGAGTTGGACTGGGGGCCGGTTGTCGGGGGCTATCTCGGCGCCATTCTTCTCGGAGGCGCTTTTGCGGCCGTGGGGCTGTTCGCCTCTTCCCTGACGCGCAATCAGATCATCGCGTTCATTGTGGCTACCGCCATCTGCTTCAGCCTCACGTTGGTAGACAAAATGCTTTTTTTCCTTCCCAAAAATTTGTTGGGCGTTCTTGCCTACCTGGGAGCCGGATATCATTTTCAGAATATTGCCAAAGGGATCATCGACTCCAGAGACATTGT
>Ga0316576_10002439_pt1 | contig 10576 bp, 8 predicted proteins | sample S0NA_FD_203075 | JGI IMG/M metagenome (GOLD analysis project Ga0316576, IMG submission 203075) | Rhizosphere microbial communities from salt marsh grasses in Alabama, United States - S0-2_050615r3r5 | ecosystem: Host-associated > Plants > Roots > Rhizosphere | place: USA: Alabama | collected... | reverse complement strand
CCAGGACCCGCACCGCCTCCGGCAGCACGATCTGTCCGATCCCGTCCCCCGGCATCACGACAACCGATCGACGACCCATGCTCGCTCCCCCTTTGCTCGTTCCTGATCGCCGCACACGATATCCAACCGTCCGGCAAATGCCAAGCGTCGGCGCCGCTAGGGATCCACCACCAGTGGGCGGGTCTCCAGGAACGTCGGGTCGATGGCGTCGATCACGACCTCGCCCTCCATGTACTGCGCCAGCGGAAGCCCGACCAGATAGAGCAGGGTCGGCACCATGTCGGCGAGCACCCGATCCTGGAACCGCCGTCCCGGCGCCGCGCCCCGCCCGTGGATCATGAGCACCCCGTCCCAGCACCGATCGCCCGACGTGCGCCAGGTGTCGCCGATCCCGATCACGCGTCGAAGCCGTTCGTACGAGCTCGGCGGCGCCAGCCCGTAGGGTGACACGAACACCACCAGGGCGTCGGGCGGCGCCACGGCGAGCAGCTCGCCGAGCTGGCTGTCGACCATCTCCATGACCAGCTCGACGACCTCGCGCTCACCGGTGTGGCGCGGTTTGAGCGGCTCGAGCAGCTCGCGGGTGGTGGCCAGCGCTCCGAGCCGGATCCACAGCACCTCGACCCCCGACTGCAGGCCGTCCAAGGCGGAGCGCAGTGCGGCCCGGTCCTGTCCGATGGACCGCCAAACCTCGTCCCTGGCGTCGGGGAACGCTTCGAGCGCGGCTTCGAGCGCAGACCACAGGCCCTCGTCGGCGACGACCGGCGCCGCGGTGTGCGTCGGCCGATCGACCTCGGAGCGCCAGAAACCCGGCCAGCCGATGACCTCGGTGGCGACCCCGGACACCCGAAGGCGCTGCCACAGGGCCGGCACCGTCGACTCCGGTGGGGTCACCCGCCGACCCAGCCACCACGGCAGGATCAGCCTGGATCCCTGTGGCGTCCAGGGCAGCAGGCGGAGCGTCCCGTCGAGCCACGGCAATCGCCAACCCCAGTGGGCCTTGACGCCGTGCGAACCGGGGTTCGTGCCGGTCGCCAGGGTGGTCCAGTAGGACTGTCGCAGGAATGGCCGATACGGCGTCACGCTGCCCCACGCACTGTCGGTCATCACCCCGGTCAGCACCGGAGCGTGACCACCACCGGCGTAGGTCAACAGAGCCGGGATGTCGAGGCCCTCGACACCGACCACGACGAGCGGCCGAATCGGCGTGCCGACCGCCTCGACCGGGACCGCGAGCGGCGCGGCGCCGGTGGTCGGTCGGATGACCAGCCGCGCCGCCGGCACCAGAAGCATCATCACGGCGAACGTCACCCGCCACCGTCGCGTCGGCACCCGTCGTCGGATGATCGCACCGACGAGCAGCGCCAGCACGGTGCCGAACAACCAGGCGACGGCATCCTGGATCACGACCCGGCGCGCGGTGGCCGACAGCAGGCTCCGGTGGATGTCGGCGTTGGCGAAACTCAACACCGCCGCCGCGAAGTACATCAGCGCGATGAGGAACGGCGCCGGCCAGTCGCTCTCACGGCGGCGCAGCCGCCGGGTCAGAAGCTGGAGCAGGACGACGGGTACGCCGGCGATCAGCGTGCCCCACGACGCCCAGGCGACGAATCCGATCAGGATGGCGCCGAGCGGCTGACCGACCTCCGGGTTGAGCCGCATCACCATCGCTTCGGCGAGCACACCGGCCACCGCACCCGCCACCAGCCCGTGGATCCAGAAACGGTCGCGTTTCATCGCCAGCATCGTACCGGATGCCGATCGGTTCCCTCCTCCTGGGCCGTGCCCGTGCCCGATGAAGGGTGGAGCATTCCCGGTATGCGCCCACGGTCCACTCCGACCGGGCTCGGCGAGAGCCACCCGTAGCATTGTTCGGTGGAAGCGCCATGGTGGTGCGGGCGTCCCGCCCGAAACGAACACGATCCGGGACCGAACAATGCAACAAGAGGCACTCCGCCAGCAGCGCGCCCTTCTCGGCCCACAACGCTCTCGATCCCCGCAACGCCAATCACCTCCGGCGGACGTGCCATCTTCACACTTTTCTCGCCTTCCCGCTCCCGCCGCTCCGCGCATTCGGAAAAGTGTGAAGGTGGCACTCGCCGAGCCCGAGCGCCGTACCACGTGCAGCCACACCGGCCAGCAGGAAGGCCGCCGGCGCCCGGGCAGCGTGGTCAGTGTCGTTCCTGCGTCCTCCGCACAACCACGCTGCCCGGGTGACGCTGAGCCGGCGCCGCTGGAAGGCGGGGACGGTTCAGAAGGCCGGTGTTGCAACTCCCTGACAGGCCGCCCCGTACTCGCGCCGTGTAGACTCATCGGCGATCGGCGGACCGGGGAGGCGGCCATGGACAGTCCGGGTGACAGGATCTGTGTCGCGCTCGACGGCAGCGACCGCGGCTGGATCAGGGAGACGGCGGCGGCCGTCTCGCCCCACGCCGGCTGGTTGAAGCTCGGGCTCGAGGCGTTCACCGCCCACGGCCCACGGTTGGTCGACGAGCTGGCGGCCGACGGCTCGAGGGTGTTCCTCGATCTGAAGCTGCACGACATCCCGAACACCGTGCGCCGCGCCGCGGCCAACTGTGCCGCGACCGGTGCCGCCATGCTCAACGTCCACGCATCCGGCGGTCGAGCCATGTTGGAGGCCGCGGTCGACGGAGCGACGGACGGGGGCTCGCGCCACGCACCCAAGGTGCTGGCGGTGACCGTGCTCACCAGCCTCGATCGTGACGCGCTGGCGGAGCTGGGATGGCCGTCCGGCGCCGATGAGCTCGTGCTGCGTTGGGCGGCGCTGGCGCGCGACAGCGGGCTCGATGGGGTCGTGGCGTCGGCCCGGGAGGCGGCGGCGATCCGTCGCGAGTGCGGCCCCGGGTTCGTCATCGTCACCCCGGGCATTCGCCCGGTCTGGAGCACCGCCGCCGATCAGCGCCGGGTCGTGACACCCTCCGAGGCGATCGCGGCCGGCGCGGACATCCTGGTCATCGGCCGTCCGATCACCGGCGATCCGTCACCGGCCGACGCCGTGGCGCGGATCAGGAGCGAGATCGACGGCTGATCTCGGCCCGGCTCAGAACAGCGGACGTTCGAGCCGGATGTCGTGCTTGCGGACCCAGGTGTAGCCGGGGAAGCGGACCACCTGGTCGAACCAGACCCGGATCTTGATCCGCTTGTCGTTGCTCTCGACGACGACGTGCTCCTCCGGCACGTCGAAGTCGAGGTCCCGAGCCTTGTCCAGGATGTCGCGCTTGATTCGCGCCGGGGTGTACTCGCGGCGGTTGGCCCGGTCGGCGAGCTCCTCGATCCGCTTCTCGAACTCGCCGAGCTTGAGCTGGGCCGGAATCGCGTTCATGGCGATGACGGCGACGAGGACCAGGACCACGAACCCGATCAGACAGCCGACCGGCACGTCCCCACGCTGGTTCTTCCACGCGTACATGAAGCCTCCACGACCGTGAACGGTATTCATGATACCACCACGATCACGGTCGGCCGGGGTGGCGTCGACCGCCGACCGAGGCCGACCCGACCTACCTGATGAGGCGGAATTGACGGTTCCAGCGGGTCTTGGTGAAGAAGTGGACGAAGACGTCGGCGAGCTGCTTGAACCGGTAGCCGAAGCTGTGCCACTCGCCGTCCGACGGTTGGGCCTCGAACGACCAGTAGATCAGGACGGCGCGGCCCTTGATGTTCTCGAGCGGCACCGGACCCCAGAACCGCGAGTCGGAGGAGTTGTCACGATTGTCGCCCATGCAGAAGATCGTGCCGTTCGGGACGACGTACGGGCCGAAGTTGTCGCGCGCCCGCAGGCTGGGCCGCACCGAAGGTTGATTGGGAATCACCGACTGGGATTTGTGCACCACGTACGGTTCGATCTGCGGAACGCCGTTGAGAACAAGCTGCTTGTCGCGGATCTCCACCGTGTCGCCGCCGATCGCGACACAGCGTTTGATGAAGTCGCGCTTCGGATCGACGGGGTACTTGAACACGACGACATCGCCACGTCGGGGCGACCGGTACGGCAGGAACCCGTACAGGGGCGTGTCGAAGTGTTCCGAGAACAGGAACTTGTTGACCACGAGGTGATCACCGACCAGAAGCCCGTCCTCCATCGAGCGCGACGGGATCTTGAAGTTCTCGAACACGAAGGTGCGCACGAACAGCGCCAGGATGAACGCGACCAGGATCGCCTCGTAGTACTCGCGGTAGACGGACTTCTTCATGGCTCTCCTCGGCCGACCATCCTAGCCGACCCGGACCGCTGTGGAAACCGTTTCATGCCGGGCGGCTGCCAGGCGTGCCGCGCCCGCGCGTCGAGCCGGCGAGGGTCGGACACGGCACCGGCCGCGTGGGCGAGCTGGCCGGCGCGGCCGATCATGGCCGCATTGTCGGTGGTCAGCGCGACCGGCGGCAGGACGACCTCGACACCGAGCTCGTCGCCGAGCCGCCGAAGCCGTTGACGCAGCAGCGTGTTGGCGGCGACCCCTCCCGACGCGGTGATCAGCCGGGGCTCGTGATCGCGGACGAGAGCCGACGCCGGTCGGAGCAGCTGGTCGACCACCGCGAGCTCGAACGACGCGAGCAGATCGACCATGGCCGGCGGCGGATCCTCGACGCCGACCCCGGCCAGCCGGTTCGCACGCAGCCATCTGATCGCGGCGGACTTGAGGCCCGAGAACGAGAAGTCGGCCGGTGCATCGGCGATCACGGGCCGCGGGAGATCGACGCGGCTCGGGTCGCCGTACCGCGCCAACCGATCGACCACCGGTCCTCCTGGGTAGGGCAGACCGAGCGCCTGGGCGACCTTGTCGAAGCTCTCCCCGGCGGCGTCGTCCCGGGTCCGCCCGAGACGACGCGGCCGGCCGTCGGCGAGCAGGTACCAGCTCGAGTGGCCGCCCGACGCGACCAGCGCCAGTACACGATCCGGCATCGGCCGTGCCGCGTCGCCGTCGAGGCTGAGAAACGGCGACACCAGATGGCCGTGCAGGTGGTCGACCGCGATCAGCGGCACGCCGCGGGCCCACGCGAACGCCGCGGCGAAACGGACGCCGACCAAAAGGGCGCCGATCAGACCCGGGCCCGCGGTGACCGCGACCAGCTCGATGGGTCCCGACGCACGCTCGACCGCGCGCTCGACGAGCAACGGCAACGCGGTCAGGTGCTGGCGCGAGGCGAGCTCGGGCACCACCCCGCCGTACGGGGCGTGGGCGGCGATCTGACTCGCCAGCTCGTTGGCCTCGATCCGGCCGTCGCCGCCGAGCACGGCGACCGCGGTCTCATCGCACGAGGTCTCGACGGCGAGGGTGCGCGGCATCGTGGCTGGCGCGGTCATGACGCCACAGTATGGCAGAGCGGTGTGCACCCGCCGCCGCTGACGAAGATCGGGGAGGCCGCGGCCTCCCCGATGAGAACAGGCGGAACCAGCCCGGTCACTACCGGATGTTGGCCCGGATCGGGACCGTGACCTTGGGGAAGTCCTTGTCGGTCGTGGTCAGTGTCAGGGTCGCGTTGCGCGAGCCGGGATCGGCGTCCGGCTTGATCATCACGGTGACCTGATAGCGTCGACCCTCCTCGATGGGTGCGACCTGGGCGGCAAACGCCGGGTCGTCGACGTCGATGCCGGTGATCTCCATCTTCGAGCCGTCCGTGCGGTTGTTGACCACGATCAGATTGCGACCCGGACGGCTGGCGGCCTCGACCGAGCCGAACTGGACCTGGGTCGGTGTCACGTGGATCAGCGATCGAATGACCCCGTACACCTTGACCGGCACGTGGGGCGCCTCTTTGAGATCGGTGTTCACGGTGAGCACGGCGTTGACCGGTCCGACCGGCGCGTCGTCGGCGAGCGCCAGGGTCACCTCGTACTGCGACGGGCTCTTGCCCTTGATCAGCTCGTCCTCGCCGAGCTTGCGGACCTCGGTCGTGATGAACGGAACGCTGCTGTCCACGCCGAGCACCTCGACCGGCTTCTCCGGATCGGCGCCGACCACCGTGAAGGTCTGGCTCATGGGCTCGCGGAGAACCGCGTTGAACCGAACCAGCGGCCGCGGCAGCACCTCGATGAACGGCCGCACGTCGGCCTTGATGACCAGCGTCACGGTCGGTGTCTGCGGGTCGTCGGTCATCACCAGGATGGACTTCGAGATCGGTCCGGCGAAGTCCTTGGTGTCGAGCTTGGCCTCGACCTTCCCTTTGCCGCCGACCGGAATCTCCCGGTCGAAGTCGGCCACCGTGCAGCCGCAGGTCGGCCGGACCGCCTTGACGACGAGCGGGGCGTCGCCCTCGTTGACCAGGTCGAACACCGCATCCGCCACGACGCCCTGGGACACCGTACCGATGTCGATGATCTTCGAGGGCACGACGAGCCGGGGCGCGCCCTGGGCCTGGACCACGGCCGCCGACGCGGCGATGATCAGCATCGCCAGGGCGAGGTGAATCAGATTTCGACTGCGCATCACATGCCTCCTTGTGGTTGTTCCACCATCGAGGGACAATCGTAGAAACCGGGTCCGACGGCCGCAACCCGGAGGGGCGAACAGTTGCACAACCTTTACCCGACCTCGGAGCGACTCTACTTCCTGCCGATCGGCGGCACGGCGATGGCGCCGCTGGCCGGGCTGTTGCAGGCGCTCGGCCATCACGTGCGCGGCGTCGACAGCGCGCTGTATCCACCGATGAGCACCCTGCTCGACGAGCTCGCCATCGAGGTCCGGCTCGGCTTCGACGCGGACGCGGTGCCGGACGACATCGACCGCGTCATCATCGGCAACGCGGTGCCGCGCTCGAACCCCGAGGTGGTCGAGATCCTGCGCCGTGGTGTGCCGTTCCTGTCGCAGGCCGAGGCCGTGGCACACCATGTCCTGGCGCGCGGACCGGCCGGCCTGGTGGTTGCGGGGACGCACGGCAAGACCACCACGACCTCACTCCTGGCCTGGGTGCTCGAGGCGTCCGGCGCCGATCCGAGCTATCTGATCGGCGGGATGCCGACCTGGAACCGCCGCGCATTCCGGCTCGGCGGGGGACCGTGGATGGTCATCGAGGGCGACGAGTACAACAGCGCGTTCTTCGACCGAGGTCCCAAGTTCCTCCACTACCGACCCCAGCTCTTCCTGATCGGGCCCGTCGAGTACGACCACGCCGACCTGTACCCGTCGCTCGATGCGGTGCTGACCGCGTTCAGGGCCGGCGCGGCGCAGGTCCCGTCGACCGGGGCGGTGGTCGTCAACGGCTGGAGCGAGCAGGCGCAGGCCGCGGCTCGCGACGCCACGGCGCCGGTGATTCGGGTGGGTGCCGAGCCGGGCAACGACCTCGTCGTGTCGTCCTGGCGGTCCACCGAAGTCGGCGGCGCCGCGGAGATCCGTTGGCGCGGCGGCGACCGTCGTCGTCTGTCGCTTCCCCTGCCCGGCGAGCACAACCTGCACAACGCCGCCATGGCACTGGCGGCGGCGCACACCGCCGGCGTCGACATCGACGACGCTGTCGATGCGTTGGCGCGGTTCCCCGGCGTCGAGCGCCGGATGCAGACGGTCGGCGCGGCGTCCGGCATCACCGTGGTCGACGACTTCGCGCACCATCCGACGGCTCTCGCAGTGACCATCGTCGCCGCCCGCCAACGCTGGCCGGGCCGCCGGCTGGTCGTCGCCTTCGAGCCCCGGTCGCTGACCGCGGCCCGTCGCGACTTCGGTCCGGCCTACCTCGAGGCGCTGGCCGGCGCCGACCTGGTGCTCGTCGCGGCGCCGTTCCACGCCGATCGCCTGCCGGCCGGCCAGGTCCTCGATCGAAGCGAGCTCGCCGACCGGCTCTCCGAGCGCGGCGTGGCGGCGCTCATGCCCGGGCCCGACGACGATCCCGTCGAGGTCCTGCTCCCCCACCTCGCACCCGGCGACGTCGTGGTCGGCTGCTCGTCCGGCAGCTTCGACGGCTTCCACCGGCGGCTGCTCGCGGAGCTCAGCGGCAGCGGCAGCGGACAGTAGTGCCTCGCGCCCCGCGAGTTCAATCGTTGCCGGCGGGCGTGCCGTCTTTGACATTGTGCCGAGCGCCCTCCAGCCCTCAACGCGTTCCTCACAATGTCAAAGGGGGCAACCGCCGGGCCCAAGCGCCGAACCACGTGCAGACGCTCCGGTCAGCAGGAAGGCCGCCGGCGTCCGATCAGCGCGGCCGCAGCTTTTCCGGTTGATTTCGAGCGCCGCGCTGATCGGGCGACGCCGGGCCGGAACCGCCGATATGCGGTGACGGCCCAGACGGCCGATGTCTGTGGTACAACTTCCCGCCCATGAGCCGGCTGACCGACGACCTCAACGAGCCGCAGCGCGCGGCGGTGACGCACGGCACCGGACCGCTGCTGGTGCTCGCCGGAGCGGGCTCGGGCAAGACCCGCGTGCTGACCTACCGGATCGCCTACCTGCTCGCCAACGACCACGCCCGCGACACCGAGATCACCGCCGTCACCTTCACCAACAAGGCGGCGCGCGAGATGCGCGAGCGGGTCGAGGTCCTGCTCGGCGCCGAGCTGCGCGGCGGTTTCGTCGGCACCTTCCACCGGTGGGCGCTCGACATTCTGCGCCGCCACCCCGAGCCGGCCGGGCTGCCGAGTCGCTTCGTCATCGCCGACAGCGACGAGCAGGTGCAGATGGTCAAGCGCGAGCTCAAGAAGCACGAGCTCGACCCCAAGGAGCACCCGCCCCGCGCGCTGCTCGGCCGAATCTCGCATCTCGTCAATCGTGGCATCACGCAGGAGACCTTCGTCGCCGGGGCGAACGACCCGCGCTCGGAGCTGCTGGCCGAGATCTGGCACGGCTATGAGAGACGGAAGCGGGCGGCCGGGGCGGTCGACTTCGACGACATGCTGGTGCTGACCCGGGATCTGCTCGAGGCCGACCGGACGATCCGCGATCGTGTCCGGCGGCGCGCCCGCTGGCTGCTGGTCGACGAGTTCCAGGACACCAACACGCTGCAGATGGATCTGCTCCACGCGGTGCTGAGCGGCGACCGCAACCTGACCGCGGTCGGCGACGAGGACCAGTCGATCTACCGCTGGCGCGGCGCCGAGATGGACAACATCCTGTCGTTCGAGCGCCACTTTCCCGGCGCCGAGGTCGTCAAGCTCGAGCAGAACTACCGCTCGACAGCGCCGATCCTGACCACCGCCGGTGCGCTCATCGCAGGCAACCGCGGCCGCCGCGGCAAGCGGCTGTTCACCGAGCGCGACGGCGGCGACCGCGTCCGGCTGTACGTCGGCGCCGACGAGCGGGCCGAGGCGCGCTGGGTCGCCGACCGTTTCGCAGAGCTGACCGACCGCCACTCCCTCGGCGAGATGGCGGTGCTGGTGCGGACCAACGCCCAGACTCGCAGCTTCGAGGAGGAGTTCACGCGGCGCCGGGTCGCCCACCGGGTGGTCGGCGGTCTGCGGTTCTGGCACCGCGCCGAGGTCAAGGACGCGCTCGCCTATCTGCGCCTGGTCACGCGGCCGGACGACACCATCGCCTTCGAGCGGGTGGTCAACGTACCGGCCCGCGGCATCGGCGCCGCGACGATCGACATCCTGCGCCGGCGGGCCGACGCCGACGGTGTCACACTGGTGGTCGCCGCCGGCGGCCTGCCGACCGAGCTCAGCCCGCGCGCCCGGATCTCGCTGGAGCGCTTCTTCGCGACTCTCGACGAGGCCCGGGACACGCGCGCCGAGCTCGATCCCGGCGACCTGGTCGGCTGGTTGCTCGAGGCGACCGGGCTGCTCGCGATGTACGACGGCGACGCCGAGGACAAGGTGGCGCGGCGGGAGAACCTCCAACAGCTCGCGGCTGCGGTCGCCGAGGCGGCCCAGCGCGGTCAGGACCTCGAGACCTTTCTCGACGCGGTTTCCCTGCTCGAGGAGCACGACGACGAGACCGTACCGGACGCGGTCAGTCTGATGACACTGCACGCCGCCAAGGGCCTCGAGTTCGACGTGGTGGTGATGGCGGGGTTCGAGGACGGCCTGCTGCCGCACGCCAACAGCCGCGACGACCCCGAGGCATTGGAGGAGGAACGCCGGCTCGCCTATGTCGGCATGACCCGCGCCCGGCGCTGGCTCGCGATGACCGCGGCGCGGACCCGGTTCCTGTTCGGCTCCCGGACCCCGACCCGGCCGTCGCGCTTTCTCGAGGAGCTCCCGACCGACGCCTACACCGATGTCTCGGAGGCGGCGATCGCCGGGCCAGCCCCTGCGGTCGACCCGGCCCGCGGCCGGCCGCGGCGTGCGCGCGGCGCGACCGCGTCCAGGGTCGCGGCGACCTCGGTCGATTCCGACGGTGTCGGCTGGCGGCCGGGCGACCGGGTCGGGCACCGGCGTTTCGGCACCGGGGTCGTGCTCGCCTGCCAGGGATCGGGGCCGAAGCTCAAGCTGGTCGTCTTCTTCGACCGGGCCGGTCGGAAGACGCTGGTGCCCGGCATCGCCAGACTCGAGAAACTCTGAAATCCACTGCTTTGTCGCGGTTCGCCTTGCAAAGAAAGTCGAACCGCAAAAATAGAACCTGCGTACAATTCAAGGTCGGAGGCTCGCATGTCTGAATGGCACCACACCACGGTCCTGGCGGTCCGGCGCGACGAC
>Ga0316576_10002438_pt1 | contig 10576 bp, 8 predicted proteins | sample S0NA_FD_203075 | JGI IMG/M metagenome (GOLD analysis project Ga0316576, IMG submission 203075) | Rhizosphere microbial communities from salt marsh grasses in Alabama, United States - S0-2_050615r3r5 | ecosystem: Host-associated > Plants > Roots > Rhizosphere | place: USA: Alabama | collected... | reverse complement strand
TGGCCCTGCTCCGGGGAGAACGGATCCCCGATGAAATTACCCCTGAAAACATCTGAATATGCCATCACTGCTGTTGGATAAGAACAAGTGCCTTGGTAACATCGAACGGATGTCCCGCACTGCGTCACAACACCATCTGGGCTTCAGACCCCATTTCAAGACCCACCAGTCTGCCCACATCGGGAACTGGTTCAGGGAGTTCGATGTAAGTAGCATTACTGTATCCTCCTTCCAGATGGCTGAATATTTCGCCAGGTCCGGCTGGGAGGATATCCTGGTGGCATTCCCATTCAATCCGGGTGAGATCACTGCCCTGAATCGCCTTCTCGACATCAGCAGGATCTCGGTCCTGATCGATAATCGCGAAGCACTGATGCAGATGCACCGACTGAAAAAACCGGTTCACTTCTTCATCGATATCGATACAGGTTATGGAAGAACCGGAGTCAAATCTGATGCAGAGGAGACCATTCATCAGCTCATCACGGATGCATCGGAGCGCGGGAAGCTCATTTTTTCCGGGTTCTACTGTCACGCGGGACACAGCTACAGGGCGGAAGGTCAGCCGGAGCGGGAAGAGATCCATATGAAGGCCCTCACCGACCTCGGGAGGCTCAAGCAGCAGTTCAGGGAACATACCCCCCTGGTCCTCTACGGGGATACCCCCAATTGCAGTACACAGAACGATTTCAGGGGTATCGACGAACTGACTCCAGGGAATTTTGTGTTTTATGACCTTTTTCAGTCCCGGATCGGTTCCTGTGGGATGGAAGAGATTGCCGTGGCGATGGCCTGCCCGGTGGCGGGAAAGTATCCCGGGGAGGGAAGGATCCTGGTCCACGGGGGGGCCGTACACTTTTCGAAAGAATCCCTGAATATCGGGGCTACACCGGTTTTCGGCCAGATGGTGAACTCGTCGGGGAAGGGCTGGGTGAACAGCGGACCGGAGTACTACCTCACCGCCCTCTCCCAGGAACACGGGACCATTTCAGGGGGCAACGCGCTGATGGAGGATTACAGGATCGGCGATCTGGCCTATTTCCTGCCTGTACACTCCTGTCTCACGGCCAATCTGATGCGGGAATATGTGACACTGGATGGATTGCGGATCGGCACCATGAACAGCTGACACCGGCTGTACGTGCAGGCAGGCAGCCAGCAATCACCCTGTCAGGTGTCCGTTCTGATTCAGCCCGGCCCTGCACTGGTAGCAGAAGGATTTGTTCTTCTGGTCCAGGTCTTCCACATAGGTGCTGGAACGCATCACGCAAACGGGATTGCTGCAATGGATCAGCCCGAAGGTATGACCCAGTTCGTGCAGGGTGACTTTGCTGAAACGCTCGATCAGCAGGTCGTAATCCGGTTCCAGTCCGTAATGCTCGTTCCGGAGCCGGTACAGGGAGACCACTCCAGTCCGGCCATTCAGCGAGGCCTGCCCGAAAATATAGGTCAGAATGGGGATATAGAGATCCACCCTCATCATACCGATCACTTTCATGGCCCCTTCGGGAGCCTGCCCGGAGATCAGTTTCAGCAAACCGTTGGCATCATACTGGCGGCGGCCCGGATTGTAGAACTGATGAATATCGAGGGTGCACTCTTTCAGCTGGACCGGCTGGTGAAACTGAGTGGACACATCCTTTGCCACACTTTTCAGCAGCTTGTTCTCGAACAATCCGCATGAGACCAGTATGATGCCCTGTTTTTCCAAGCAAGATTACTCCTCTTTCAGATCGTATTTTCTGATCTTGTTATACAGGGTGGCCCGGTCCACGTTGAGCGCCCTGGCCGAACGGGAGATGTTCCATTTGTATTTCTCCAGGATCCTTCCGATGTGTTTCTTCTCCAGGTCCTCCAGGCTCTCCAGCGACTGACTCATTGCCTCCTTCCCCATGGGAAGGTCGCGCAGCCTGATCACCTTCCCGTTTCCCACGACAATGGCCCGTTCGATCATGTTCTCCAGTTCCCTGACGTTACCCGGGAAATCGAAGGTTTCGAGATACTCCATGGCAGCCGGGTCCACCGTGATCGTGTCCCGGCTCATGGAGGTGCAGTATTTTTTGATGAAATGCTGAACGAGCAGCGGAATGTCCTCGGTGCGCTCCCGCAGGGGAGGGATCCGGATATTGACCACATTGAGCCGGTAGAAAAGATCCTCCCTGAACCTGCCGGTCCTGACCAGCTCATTCAGATCCCGGTTGGTGGCGCAGATCACCCTGAAATCGGAGGTGATCTCCTTGTTCCCCCCCACACGTACAAAACTTCTCGTTTCCAGTACACGCAACAGTTCGATCTGCATCTTCGCTGAAATGGTTCCGATCTCATCCAGGAAGATTGTCCCGCCATCGGCCATTTCGAACCTGCCCTTGCGGTTAAAGGCGGCACCGGTGAATGCGCCCTTCTCATGCCCGAAGAGCTCACTCTCCAGCAGGCTTTCGGTCAGCGCTCCGCAGTGGACATTGATCAATGGAAAGTATTTCCTGTTGGAATTGGAATGGATGGCCCTGGCCACCAGCTCCTTCCCGGTTCCGCTTTCACCCGTGATGATCACCGAAGAGTTGGAGGCAGCCACCCTTTCCACCTGCTCAAGTACCTTATTCAGTGCCTCGCTCTTCCCGACGATATCCTCCACATCCACCAGCGAGGTTATTTTTTCCTTCAGGTTCCTGTTCTCATTTTTCAGCAAAGCCTGCGTGGCCGCATTGCGGATCAGGTGTGACAGATCATCCGGATCAAAGGGTTTGGTGACATAATCGAAGGCCCCCTCCTTCAGTGCCATCACAGCGGTGTCTACGGAAGCAAATGCGGTCATGATGATCACGATGGGATCATTGGGGAGGCTCTTGATGCGCCTGTGCATCTCCATCCCGTCCATCCCCGGCATCTTGATGTCGGCCAGCACGATGTCAAAATCCCTCTCGTCGAGCATGGAGAGGGCCTTTTTGGCATTTTCGGCACATTCGACCCGGTAACCGTCGTCGATAAACCAGTTGTAGAGCGAATCCCTGACAGATTCTTCGTCATCCACGATCAGAATGGAAATGCGGTGGGGCATGATGTTCAGTTTTTAATTCGACGATGGGGAATGTGAGGGTCATGGTGGTCCCTTTCCCCGGTTCAGAGGTCACCTCAATACGTCCCTTGTGGTTCTCCACGATCCCGTGTACGATGGATAGGCCCAGTCCGATGCCGCTGCTGTTCTGTTTGGTGGAGAAAAACGGCTCGAAAATATGGGGCAGATCCTGGGGATTGATCCCGGAGCCGGTATCCCTGATCTCGACCCGGATATGCTCCTCGTCCGGATTGTCCGTTACGATGGTGATCTCCCCCTGCTGGTGGATCGCCTCGGTGGCATTCACCAGCAGGGCCACAAATGCCTGCTTGATCTGATTGGGACTGCAGAACACCCGGTCATACCTGGCATTTAACCTGCTGACAAAGTGAATATTGGCAATTTTAATGGAGTGTGTCATCAGGCTATGGGTCTCCTTCAGGACCTGATGCAGACTCGACTCTTCGAAATCTTCCCTGTCCTTCCTCGAAAAGTCCAGCAGCCCGCGGACAATATCACCGCATCGCTTCGTCTCTGCTTCGATCAGTTTCAGGTTTTTAAGGATCAGCTCCTTTTTGGGATGGTGAAAATCACTACTGCTCAGCTGCTTATATATGAGCTTGTTATACACAAGTATCCCGGAGAGTGGATTGTTGATCTCATGGGCCACTGACGACGAGAGTTTCCCGAGCGAGGCGATCCGCTCCACATGGATCAGTTCGTTCTGGGCGGCGGAGAGCTCCTCCGATTTCTTCTGCACCTTGTACTCCAGCTGCTGGGACCAGTTCTGCAGCTCCCTGGTGGCCGATTCGATATTATCCAGCATATTGTTGAACGCCTCCGAGACCACGCGGGTGTCATTCAGCAGATTGGGCTTGATCTCCACCCGGATGGAGTTATCCCCCCGCGATACCGCTTCACTCGCCCGCATCAGTGAGTTCAGCGGGTCCTTGATGTTTTTGCGCGTAAAGACGATCAGGAAGGTCACCAGCAGGAGCGTAATCAAGGTGGCCAGCAACAGAAAGTCCGTAGTGGACTCCTCAGCAAAAGTGTCCAGGTCCTCCAGCGGCAGGGTGATCAGCAGGGAACCCAGGATCTCATCCCCCGCCGAATGTGCATGGCAGCTGCTGGTGTAGCAGGATGGCTCGTTAAATATGGGCTGCCTGATCAGGAGGTGGCGGCTCCCGGAAGCGGTCTGACGAAGGCCGCATCCGGGCATGTTCTCCACCACCCGGTATGCCTGTTCCTTGGGTGAGAACATTTCAGAAATGCCTCCGTGACATTCCGTGCAATTCGGATTGCCAGCCACCTCCAGATCCGCACCGACCGATGTATAGGCCAACCGGTCCTGGTCATCATACATATTGACCTCGTCAATCCCCGACATGGTACTGATGATATCGAGCGACCGCTGCAACATCGCCTTGTCGTTCTCAAGCATGGAGTAGTAGAGTGCCCCTTCGACGATCGAACTCACATTCTGCCCGTTCTGTCTGATGGTGCGGTTGAAGAAATCCATGTAAACCGACCGGAAGACCACGTTGAAAAGAATGAATACCACGATCAGTGATCCGGCGATGATGAAAACGACTCTGCCGTAGATAGATGATCTGAAATTGAAGAATTTCCGAACCAGTCCGCGCTCGGACATCCTCTTCACCATTCGTTGCAAGGCCCTGAACATATTGTCGGGGATGTTACGGGTCAAAGGGCGATGTTAAATTACAAAAAAGGAACGGTTCACCGATCAGTAATGCCCAGGAACTTTTCCTGAAACCGTTCCCACACCTCCTGGTCCATCATCTTCAGAGGCTGATCGATCAGTTCACCCCCGGCCTGCAGCACCGGCGCTTCATCCGGGACACCGGTGAGGGGAACCGAAGAGAGAAATTCCCTGAACCGCTTCAATTCATCTCCGGCCCACGCTTCAGCTTCCGCACCCATGCGGTAGCTGCCGGTCTCCTCCTTCCAGCGCTCAGGCTCGATCTGGTAAAGCCATGAGCGGTAAGGATCCTCCAGCAGCCCCTCCGGATTGCCCTGAACGGCCTCATGCGATTCAATGATTTTGCCCGAAATGGGGGAATGGATCACCAGCTGCTTGCCATCCTGCGTGACGGAAGCCAGTGGTTCCCCTTTGCGGATCTGTTCTTCCCGGGCTTTCAGGAAACGGACCTCCACACCGCCCGTCAGGTGCAGCAGGAGATCGTCCATCCCCACCCTGGCGATTCCCGATGCTGTCAGATGCGACCAGGTGTGGTTCGGCCCGTAAAAAAGGCCCCGGGGGATGCGAAGGAGTGCTGCTGAAAGCGCCCGGGCCACTCCCGCAGGTTCAGCACGGTACTGAACCGGTTTGTTCAGCCATCTCCAGAAGGGGATCAGCAGCAGCAGAAATCCGATGACCACCAGGTATTCAATACCTTTCGTGTCAAATATATTGGTGTATGTAAATTGTTCCATGATGATGCAGTTGAATGGTGAGTCTAATGATTTTCTTCCTGTTTCGCCCATGCGGGAGGTTCGCGCAGAACCGGCAGCCGCCTGACGATCCAGCGGAAGATCCATATCTCAATAAAGAGCACGGTGAGCGTAACCACGATCTCCATCCAGCTCGGGACATAGTGCACCTCGGCGTCCCATTTGAACCCGATCACCGTGACATTCAACCGGTTGATGATCACCCCGATCATGGTCAACAGGGCGGAGAGCTTGATCAGGGAGATCCTCCCTGTCCGGTAACTGATGAAGTAGAGGATCATGGGGAGCAGTACGAACCCGAACATTTCAGTCAGGTACCAGGCTCCCATCCTTGAACCGAGCAGGGTCCAGTGTTTCCCGTGAACAAAGACCACGATCTGCAAAAAGAAGTAGATCATCAGGGTGAAGGCGCAGATCTTCGACAAACCGTGAAGGATGCCGTCATGTTCCCTGTGGCTCTTCGGGGTGATCTGTTCAAAGAATACCCGCTGGCTCACCGACCCCTCGAATATGACCATGGAAAGGCCCGCAAAAATACTGGAGACAAAGAAAAGAATGGGAATGAACTCCGAATACCACAACGGATGGATCTTCTCCTTTGCCATCAGATAGAGGGCCCCCAGTCCGGACTGGTGGAGGGTGGAGAGCGTGATCCCGAAAATGACCGCAGCCAGGGTCATTCCCGAAAGCAGCTTCCTGATTTTTTTAGCCCCCAGCCATTCGGCGATGGCCGGTGAAAACTCAATGAGCTGGGCGACCATATAGAGCAGGAAGTGCCACGCCACCAGGAAGAGGACAGAGCTGACTCCGAAACTGTTTCCGATGATCGGATTGACAACGTTCCATGGTTTCCCCAGGTCAAGCAGAAGGGCCCCTGCGTAAAACACATATGCCAGGAAACCGTTCAGGACGGTGACCCTGACGATGGGCCTGTATTTGTCAATATTCAGGATGTACACCATGAAGGTCACCACATAGGCCCCTCCGGCGAAAGCCACACCGGTCACCACATCGAACCCGATCCACAGTCCCCAGGGCACCTCCTGTGAGAGGTTGGTCACGGCTCCGATCCCCTTTGCGAACCGCATGACGATCAGGACGATACCAAGCGTGATAATGGGTACGGATATCATATTGAACGGGGTCAGTATCTCACCCCTGGGCTTCAGCTGACCCACCAGGAATTTTCCCAGGGAACCGCCTCCTGTGTAATCAGACGGCGGCAGGATTTGCTTATGATTCATCTTTTTTCAGATTGAGTTTGTTATTCTTGGTTGCATTGTGAATGCCCAGCAGGATGGCAGGCCAGAGTATAAAGATGGAAGGCACGCTGTAGAGGAACCCCTTGGTGAGTTCAGGATAGGGACGTTTCTGCAACTTTGTATTGAGTCCCAGCTGCTCAAATGGAACGGGAGAGAGATAAAGCACCCCGGTCCCTCCGGCCTCGCTTTCCCCGTATATCCCATCATAGTAGAGTTCAGGATCGTCGTGGATCCTGCGCCTTGCCTCGGCAATCATCTCCCTGCGGGTTCCGAAGGTCAGCGCCTCCGCAGGACATTCGGCCACACAGGCAGGCACCTCCCCCTCACTGATCCGGTCAAAACACATGTCGCACTTGACGATGTCGGGATTGGGGCTGTTGTACTGGAACTTTGGAACATCAAACGGGCAGGATACCATACAGTAACGGCATCCCATACACTTTTTGTCACGCCAGACCACAGGCCCCTCCTGCGTTTTATGCATGGCCTGTGTCAGACAGGCCGAAGCACACGCCGGCTGGTTGCAGTGCATGCACTGGTTCTTGATATAGACCTCCCCCTGAGGGGTTTCGAATGCGTTGATCACCGAACGCCTGTTTTCATTGGGTTTCCGTATTACTCCGGCCTGCGGGTAATCCTCAGGATCGGGTTCCGGCAGCCCGTGTGCACTGGCACAGGCAAATTCACAACTCTGGCACCCCACGCACCGGGTCGAATCGTAGAGGATGGCATAAAATTCTTTTTCCTTCCCGCTGGGCGGTTCTGCCCCCAGCCGTTTTCCCGTACTGAGGGATACACCGGTGATGCCCAGGGCACTGAGGAAAGCTCTTCTGTTAATTCCCATGATGTCTGTCTTTTTTATTGTGATGATTGGTTACGCCAGCGGGCATGAGTGAGGGGACGGGGATGTCCCTTTATTGATGAACCTCTCCTGGAACTCCTCCCAGACTTCCGGGCCGAACTCTGTCAGGATCCCGTAGCTGATCTCTCCCCCGTCCTGGATCACCGGTTGCGGAACTCCACCGACCAGCAATGCGATCCCACTGGAAAAGAACTCCTTCAGCCGGTTCATCTCTTCCCTGAGCCACTCCCTGTAACGGTCCCCCAGAAGATATGACCTCAGTTCGGAGAGCCACCGCTCGGGCTCCATCAGGTAGACCCAGCCGAGGTCATAGGGTGATTCGTTAAGCCGGTCGGGATGCGCCTTCAAAGATTCATTGCACGCAGTGACCACTCCTGTCACCGGGGCATTGATGACCAGTTTCTTTCCCTGCTGGACGATACTCAACAATGGTTCACCCTTTCGGACAGAAGTACCGGGCGATTTCAGCTCAACCCTGGTCACCGGACCGGTTACATGCAACAGGAACTGGTCCAGTCCGACCTTGACCTTCCCGTTCTTCTCCAGATAGGTCCAGGTATGCGACCGGTCAAAGAACAGCCCCCCCGGGAAGGAGGTGGAATATCCGCCCACACCTCGTGGTGTAATAGTTCCGGAGACGGGTGAAGCCGGCCCCAGACTCACCCTGTTCAAAACAAAGAGCACAATGATCACCAGTGCCAGCAAGAATCCGCAGATGATCAGGACAGCCCTGCTGCTGACAGGAGCCACCTGTTGCCCGGCGAGGAGAGGCAGACGGTCATTGATATGGCTCAGGGCTGTCGGGCGCTCCGATGCCATCAACCCCGTCCAGCCATAGGGGGAGAGGTTGCCCTGGCCCTCTCCGGCCAGCCACTCTAGGAAGGCCGTCTCTTCACCGGACGAAGGCTGGTGGGCCGTCACCGCATATAGCCGGGTATAGAGTGTTCTGGGATATTTCCCGATGGTGATGCCGCGGACCAGCTCTGCTCCGCTGCGGTAGATATTTTCCCCATGCTCCAGAATTCCGTTTCCGTTCAGATCAATGGGAACAAGGCTGATGCCGGCAGCGGGGGTGAGCTGTTCAGGATCGAGGACGCTGTTCAGGGGAATAAAACCGATCACTTCAGGATCCCTGCCGATCAAGGAGATCAATTGCTCCGCATCGGAGACGCCTGCAGCCTGAACATCCGCTTCGTCCATTCCCAGAAAATTCGCCAGCAGGGTTCCCATTTCCGGATCCCCGGCATAAAATAAGTTTCCGGAACCGGTGAGAAGTTCTGAAAAACCGGCCGGAGAGATCCCGCTCTTCATTATTTCCGCCCGAAGCGGATGGGAGGCATTCATCACCGGGATGAGCACCTCCCGGCCGATCAGCATGCTCCAGTAATCGGTACCTCTCAGCCTGGACAGCGCCCCGCTGGTGATCAGCGCCACAGTCCCCTCTCTCTGCAATTGCTGATAAAATTGCGAAGGGATCATGGTCTCCAGTGACACCGGTTCAAGCCCGCTGCTTTGATTGTAAATGTTGATGAGTCCCAGTGAGGTGGTCCTCGCCGGCGGATCGCTCAGGACACGAATCTGTGTCCCGGATGGGGAATTGTCCCGTGCCGGAGATGCATGAATAAACGCAACGCTTACGATCAGCAGCGCCAGCAGTCTGTTGGAAAATGGTTTTTGTTTCATTGCATTGGAGAATTAAGGTTGCTTTCAGGATTCAGTGATTGCTGAAAGCCCCTCCAAATGCAATGCCGAAACAACTTATTGTGCTATATTACAGATCTTTAACTCGATCCTTCGGAAGAATGGCCCGGGAGAGATATGATGAGATTTGCTACACTTTATCGGGACCCGGGTGTGAATTAATTGATTATCTGAGACTTGCCTTTGGTGTTGGATTTTTCAACACTTGTAGTATTTTTCAACATCCTCCCTGTTAACCGGTGGTACCCATTGCGTTAGCGATGGCATTCACACTTCGCAGCAGGTTCTGCAAGAGCATTTCTGCCTGCTCCGTGTCTCCATCACCGAGTGCGGCCCTCCAGGCCCGGAGCAGAGAGACCTGTTCCCTGTGCAGGTGAATCAGTGCATCAGCACGCAACCGGGTCGAATGGTAGTGGTTCACCCGTCGCGTTGAAATATCGCTTTCCAGCAGGTCGAGCATCGTATCCCTGGTCAGTTTGAGTTCCTTCAGCAGCAGGCCAAGGATGTCCTCACGCACCTGACGCTCCTCCACCATTCCTGCATACATTTTCATGATCTCCTCGTCAGTCGCAGCCAGGCTGGTATCGATATTGGTCAGGACATAACGGGTGAAGGTGTCGGATTTGACCATTTTCTTCAGTTTCTGATACAGGCCGGCCTCCTGTTCTTTCATTTTTACCAGGGTACTTCCCACACCATACCAGCTTGAGATGTGCATACGCGACTGGGTCCAGCTGAACACCCAGGGGATCGCCCTCAGATCCTCCAGTGTCCGTTTCCCCCTCCTCCGGGCCGGCCTTGAGCCGATCTTGCTGGATTCGATCACATCAATGGGGGTAGCCTGCTCATAAAACCGGATGAAGGAGTGATGGGTGGTCAGCTGCTTGAACGCCCTGAAACTCTCCTCAGCCATGTAGGAGAATACCTCCTCCCGGTCACCGGAGGGGACGGAACGCTCGAACCTGGACAGTACGCTCTGATGGGTGGTCCCCGCCAGAAGAAGCTCCAGGTTGTATGCGGCATTCCCCTTGTTGGCATATTTCCGTTCAATGGTCTCTCCCTGTTCGGTCACCCTGATCAGTCCATGCAGGGTGTCCTCGGGCAGGGCTTTCAGGAACCAGTGGGTTGGGCCGGCACCCCGGCTGATCGTCCCCCCCTTTCCATGAAAGAACCTGATCCGGATCCCATGCTTCTTCCCCACCTCCGAGAGCCTGGACTGGGCAT
>Ga0316576_10002437_pt1 | contig 10578 bp, 6 predicted proteins | sample S0NA_FD_203075 | JGI IMG/M metagenome (GOLD analysis project Ga0316576, IMG submission 203075) | Rhizosphere microbial communities from salt marsh grasses in Alabama, United States - S0-2_050615r3r5 | ecosystem: Host-associated > Plants > Roots > Rhizosphere | place: USA: Alabama | collected... | reverse complement strand
CATCTACACTGCGGCCGGCGTCAAGCTCGACAAGTACCCCTACTTCGACGCGGACCGCAACGCCCTCGCCTTCGAGCAGATGCTGCAGTCACTCGGACAAATCCCCGCCGGGGACGCCGTCCTCCTGCACGCCTGCTGTCACAACCCGACCGGCGTGGATCTCAGCCCGGAGCAGTGGACGGAGGTCGGCAAGGTCCTCGCCGCCCGCAAGGTGCTGCCCATCGTGGACTTTGCCTACCAGGGCTTCGCGGACGGCTTGGAGCAGGACGCCGCGGGCCTGCGCGCGCTCGCCAAGGTCGCCCGTGAGTATATGGTGTGCAGCAGCTACTCGAAGAACTTCGGGCTGTACCGAGAACGCACCGGCGCCTTGACGGTGGTCGCGGACACGGCGGATGCCGCCCAGGCCGTGCTCAGCCACGTCAAGGTCGTCGTGCGCCGGAACTACTCCAACCCGCCCTCACACGGCGGCGCGATCGTGGTGACCGTGCTGCAGGACGCCGAGCTGCGCCAGCAGTGGGAAGGGGAAGTGACGGCCATGCGCAACCGCATCAACGGTATGCGCAGGCTCTTCGCCGACACCCTCAAGACCAAGGGCGCCCGGCGCGACTTCTCGTTCATCACGAAGCAGCGTGGGATGTTCTCGTTCTCCGGGTTGAACAAGGACCAGGTGCAGCGACTGCGGAACGAGTATTCGATCTACATCGTGGGTTCCGGCCGCATCAACGTGGCGGGCATGACCGAGGCCAACATGCCCCGCCTCTGCGAAGCGATCGTCTCGGTCCTGTAGGACGGGACGCTTCGGGCCGCGCGCCACATGTCCCCGTGTGCGCCTCGGAGCCAACTCGCCCCGAAGCGCTGCGACGCGAGCCTCGCCTCCTGGCCGGGGCCAACCGGCAGCCGGTCAACGGTCGGTCATGCGCGCGTGCCACTCCTGAACGCTGCGGACCTGGGCGGCACCGGACGGGAGCATCGACCGCAATTCCAACGAGCCGGTCACCGCGACCGCCGCGGCCATGGTCGTGAAGTAGGGAATATTGCCGAGCAGCGCGTGGCGGCGAATCGAGTAGCTGTCTCGAATCTCGGAGGTCCCCTGCGTGGTGTTGATGACGAGTTGAATCCGTCCTGCGTCGAGTTCGTCCACCACGTGCGGCGACCCCTCTGCCACCTTGTTGGCACGTTCGACCGGCACCCGCACCCTGGCGATTGCGTCGGCGGTGCCTCCCGTGGCCACGATGCGGTAGCCGAGATTGCGCAGTCGACGCGCTACGTGACACGCAGCGGGCTTGTCCTCGTCTCGAACGCTGATCAGGATTCGCCCGTCTCGCGGAAGTCCAAAGCCTGACGCCAGAATGGACTTGCCGAAGGCCAGAGCCACCGTGGTTGCGACCCCCATCACCTCGCCGGTCGACCGCATCTCGGGCCCAAGAATGGTGTCCACACCGGGGAACTTGTTGAACGGAAACACCGACTCCTTGACCGCGACGTGGGTGGGAATCGCGCCGTCGGAGACAGCGAGTTCGTCCAGAGTCTTACCCACCATCAACTTCGCCGCGATCTTGGCCAGGGGGCGCCCAGTGGCCTTGGACACGAACGGTACCGTCCTCGAGGCTCGAGGATTCACTTCCAGCACGTAGACCTGCTCGTTCTTGACCGCGAATTGGACGTTCATCAGACCGACGACGCCCAGCTCGAGAGCCAAGGCCCGAGCCTGGTCCTCGATAGTGGCTACGATTCGGGTGTCGAGTGTATGCGGGGGCAGAACGCTGGTGGAGTCGCCGGAATGGACCCCGGCGGCCTCGACGTGTTCCATCACGCCGCCGATCACGGCGCGGCTCCCGTCGCACACGCAATCGACGTCAACCTCCACTGCGTCGTCCAGGAACTGGTCGATCAGCAGGGTCGGCGAGCCGCCCTCGTCCTCGGCGGCGTCAATCGCCAGCTGGACGTATGCGCCGAGCTCGGCATCGTTCAGGCAGATCATCAAGGCCCGCCCACCGAGCACGTACGACGGTCGTACCAGCACCGGGTAGCCTATCTCCCGGGCCTTCTGGAGTGCCTCGTCGGCAGACCGAGCGATGCCTGCCCGCGGCCGTTGCAGGCCGAGCTTGTTGAGAAGAGCCTCGAATCGCTCGCGATCCTCGGCCCGATCGATGGCATCGGCAGGAGTTCCCAGCAGCCTAACGCCGGCCCGTTCGAGCGGCACACTGAGCTTGAGTGGCGTCTGGCCACCGAACTGCGGGATGACTCCCAGGAGCTCACCCCGCGCCGCCTCCTCGCGACAGATCGCCAGCACGTCCTCGAGAGTGAGCGGCTCGAAGTAGAGACGATCGGATGTGTCGTAGTCGGTGGAGACGGTCTCGGGATTGCAGTTGACCATGATGGTCTCAATCCCGAGCTCCCGGAGGGCGAATACGGCGTGGCAGCAGCAGTAGTCGAACTCGATGCCCTGGCCGATGCGGTTGGGGCCTCCCCCCAAGATCACGACCTTCCGGCGGTCGCTGATCTCGCTCTCAGTGTTCGACTCATACGTCGAGTACAGATACGGCGTACGGGCAACGAACTCGGCAGCGCAGGTGTCGACGCGGCCGTATACGGCTCGAATCCCGGCGGCCTCACGCGCCGCGCGAAGCTCTCCTTCGCCGATGCCGCGCAGCGCCCCTATCTGGGCGTCGCCGAAACCGAGGCGCTTGGCTTCTCGCAGCAGCCCGCGGTCAAGCTCCGAAGCCTCACGCAGCCGCCGCTCGTGCTCTACGATCCGACGCATCTGTCGCAAGAACCAGGGATCGATACCGGTCAGCTCGAAGATCTCCTCCTCCGGGATCCCGACCCGCAGCGCATCACCCACGTGAAACAGTCGGTCGGCCGAGGGCCGTCGAATGATCGTGCGGATCGCCGCTACGAGTTGATCCCCCGCTGCCGGCGCGCCTCGCGAACGAGGTCGCGCGGCCGGCGGAGCCTCGTTGACGAAGTCGCGCAGCTCCTCGGTCTGGGCGGCCAGCTCGGCGTAGTCCGCTCGATCCACCAAGCTCATCAGCCCCGTCCGTCCCGTCTCGAGCGATCGGGCCGCCTTCTGCAGCGCCTCGGGGAAGGTCCGACCGATGCTCATCACCTCGCCCACGCTCTTCATCTGGGTGCCCAGACGCGCGTCCGCGCCCGGAAACTTCTCGAAGGCAAAGCGCGGCCACTTGACGACCACGTAGTCGATGGTGGGCTCGAAGGCGGCACTGGTCCCAGTGATGTCGTTCTCGAGTTCGTCCAGCGTGAGCCCCACGGCCAGCTTCGCCGCAACCTTGGCGATGGGATAGCCGGTAGCCTTCGAGGCCAGGGCGCTCGAACGCGAGACCCGGGGGTTCATCTCGATGACGAGCACTCGCCCCGTCTTCGGGTCCACCGCGAACTGCACGTTCGAGCCGCCGGTTTCCACCCCAATCTCGTGCATGACGGCCCGCGCCGCATCCCGTAGGCGCTGGTACTCCCGGTCAGTCAGCGTCATGGCCGGCGCTACCGTGATGGAGTCGCCAGTGTGCACGCCCATCGGATCGACGTTCTCGATGGAACACACGACGATGAAGTTGTCCGCGCAGTCGCGGATCACCTCGAGCTCGAACTCCTTCCAGCCGATGACGCTCTCTTCCACCAGGACTTGGCGATTCGGCGACTGCGACAACGCCCACTCGACCTTCGCGTCGAGCTCCTCAGCGCGCTCCACCACCGCGCCGCCGGTACCCCCGAGGGTGTAGCTCGGTCGGAGAATGACCGGCAGCCCGATCTCGCGCGCTAGCTCGCGGGCCTCATCGACGTCGTGCGCATACCCGGAGCGCGGGCACTCCAGCCCGGCGTTTTGCATCGCGACCTTGAACAGCTTGCGGTCCTCGGCCTTCCGAATGGCCTGGACCTGGGCGCCGATGAGTCGCACCTGGTGGCGGGACAGGACCCCGGTCTCGTTGAGCTCGAGCGCAAGGTTGAGCGCCGTCTGCCCGCCGAGAGTCGGCAACAGCGCATCCGGGCGCTCGCGCGCGATGATGGCGGCCAGCGAATCGACATCCAGCGGCTCGACGTAGGTGCGCCGCACGAGCTCGGGATCGGTCATGATCGTGGCCGGGTTCGAGTTCACGAGCACGACGTCGTAGCCCAGGCTGGTAAGCGCCTTGGCTCCCTGCGTGCCGGAGTAGTCGAACTCGCAGGCCTGCCCGATCACGATAGGTCCCGAACCGATGAGCAGGATCTTGTGGAGGTCGTCCCGGCGGGGCATGCGCGCTGTGGGCTCGTAGCACACGCTGCCGCCACGCTCGCCAGGAAAACACCCCCGGCCCGCGCAGGGCCGCGGGCCGAACCTTTCGGCTGCAGTGAAATCGCCCCTGGCTCCCGACCCGTGCCGGTCAGCCTCAGCTCCGCAATGGCAGAGAGTTTGCAGCACGGGGGTGTTCGGACTCGTTGTCTGAGCCCGGGTCGACGAGGAGCATGGCAGCAATCCGCAGCAAGAATGCCGGGAATCTCGCCGCGTGTTATGAAGGGGCCGGCATGAAACCGGGGTGCTTCGAAAGACAAATCCGTGGACGTTGGCTCACAGCCCTGGTGTGCGCGAGCGTGCTCGCGACGAGCGCTCCGGCGCTGTCACAGGTGACGGCCGATGACTTGGCCCGTCGGCACTTCGATTCGGGCGCCGCCTACCTGCACACCGGCGAATACGAAAACGCGTTGCGCGAGTTCGAGCGAGCCTATGAGCTTTCCAAGCGGGCCGCGATCCTGATCAATGTTGCAACGGTGCACGAGCGTACCGGCAACCTGGACGGGGCCATCTCCGCGTTGGAGCAATATCTGGCCGAAGAGCCTGACGGGGAGTACGCAGAGACGGCCAGACTTCGCCTCGAGAACCTGGAGAAACGACGAGCCTCCACCGGCCGCGACGCGGGTGCGGCAGGGGCGGCCCCGACCGATGCGGGAGCCGAGCCAGCGTCTGACGCGGGTGCGCCGGAGGCCGCGGACGCCTCCGCCGCCGAGGCCGCGGCCGACGCGTCGCAGGCGCCACCGCCAGAGCCTCCGCTGGACTCTGAAGACCATATCCCTGCGTACATTCTCTTGGGGGTCGGTGGCGTGACGGCCGCGGCCGCTGCCGTCACCGGATACATGGCCGACCGGGAGTGGCACTCGAAGCAAGACTCATGCAGTCCCAATTGCACGGATGACGAGCTCAGCACGGGACGAGCAATGGCGCTCACGAGCACCATTCTGACCGGAGTGGCGCTGGTTGGACTCGGGGTCGGAGCCGCGCTCCTCCTGCTGGACGAGGGGGAGGGACCCCCACCCGCGACGGCCCGGGCGACTCCCGAACTCCGCGTCGGCTTCGGCCCCAGCGGCGCGGCCGCAGACGCAACGTGGAGGTTCTAGAACCATGCGCGCGATCTTCGGCCTCGTGGCAGCGCTGAGCGTGACGGCCATTTCCTCGTGCATGTTCATCCGCGACTTCGACGAGCTCCAATCAGAAGGCGAGGACGCTTCGGCTGGGAGCTCCGGCGAGGGAGGCAGCGGCGCGGCCGGCGCACACCCTGGCACCGGCGGCAGCGCCGGCGAGGCAGGAGGCGGGGGAAGTACGGAAGACTGCGAATCGGACTGCGACGACGATGATCCCTGCACGAACGACGTCTGCGACGGCGGCGTGTGCCGGCACTACTCGGCGGGCGCGATCGCCGACGGGCTCTCTGCAACGGCACCCGACGCCGACGCGCAAGTGCTGTTCCTCACCGGCAGCCCGAGCGGTTTCTATGCATCGGTCACCTCCGGCAACGGTGCCGACTCGGCCGTCGCGCTCTACTCCTTCGACAACGAAGACAGCGACCTTCGCGTGGGTCCAGCGGTAAACGATTCGCGCGTGCTCGGGGGCAACGCCCTGCGGGCGGTCCCGGGCGCGCGGGTGGCGTTGGTCGCAGAGCGCGAGACCCCCTACCTGGTTCACGTGTTCGCCGCCCTCACCGACGCGTCTGCCTCCTCGCTCCCGCTGGAGGGGGACCTCGCGAACGTCTGGCAGCTCACACTGGACAGCGACCTGGAGCCTCTCGAACCGGCTGGAGTGCAGCGACTGTCGGGGCTCACCCCCGATTACTACGTCGGCCAGCTCGGCCCGATCGCTTGGCCGAGCGGCAACGTCTACCACAGCGCCTGGATCGGCGAGAATCGCACCGCGGTGTACCTGCGCTCGAAAAACACCAGCCTGCAGCGGACGCTGGGTGACGGCAGTACTCCGGTGGCAGCCATCGCGCCGCTCGGCGACGTTGACTCCAACCCCGGCGTGATCTGGCTCAGCGCGGGACAGCCCGCGCGCGCCTACGGACAGGTGGTAGGGCTCGCGGGTCCGTCCGAGCTCTCGGGCTGCCCCGACATCGCGGGTGACTTCTACTCCACCCATTCCTCTGAGATACGCAGTGGCCTCTGGGTCGCGAGCTTCACGAGACTCGTGCATGACGGTAACGAGGTGACCGGGGTCAACACGGAGCTGCAGGTACTCGGGTGCGCCGCGGAGTCCCCCTCTTGCAGCGTGCTGGTCGACGACGGGGGGCTGGACTGCACTACGCAGCCCATGAATGGCGCGTACGACCTCGTCACCGCCATCCTCACGCGAGCGAACGAGCCGAACATCATCTACGAGGCAATCCTGCTGCCGCAGTACACGACGAACGTGGACGAGGTGACCGCCTATCTTCAGGTGGTGCGGGCGAACTTGGACGGATCCGGGGGCAACGACGCGCTGTTCGTTGGCTACGGCCACGAAGTGGCCACTGTGACCGGAGACCCAGCGCTCTGGTCGCCGGCGGTCGCCTTCTCAGGTGACGAGCACCTCGCCGCCGCGTGGATCGAGGCCGGGCCATCCGGGGCCGGCGAAGCACACTTCGAGCGCTACCGGCTCTGTCCGTTCACCGACGACGATCGCGAGCATCCAGCCGATTGACGCCGGCGCCCTCACCCGGGGCCGCGACGGCGTTCTCCAGTCTCCCTGGTCGGCCGTCGGGTCGCTTGAACAGCCGCTTGGCCGACTCCAGCTGCGCGCTTGACGAGGCCGCCTCGGTCCGTCATAAGTGCCCGCCCGCCCCGCCGAAACGGAGCGCCGTCGGTGACGGCCGGGTCGGCGCCCGCGCTTAGCGGGTACGAAGCCCGCACCAGTCGTTCGTCGCTGGGAGCCTGACATGCCAAAGATGAAGACCAAACGCGCCGCTGCCAAGCGCTTCAAGATCACCGGCTCCGGCCGAGTACGCCGTCCCGGCGGTGGAGCGCAGCACATCTTCATCGGGAAGAGCCGCAAGCGCCGCCGCCGAATGCGGGACAACAAGATGGTCGCCCCTGAGTGGGCGAAGCGCATCAAGCAGATGCTGCCCTACGGCTGATCCGAGGAGAGAGTCCGATGCCCCGCGTCAAGAGAGGCCCGATCCCCCGACGTCGTCACAAACGCGTCCTAGCCCAGACCAAAGGGTTCTGGGGCGGCCGTCGCAACCGCTACCGCCAGGCGGTGCGGTCCCTTCGCAAAGCCTGGCAGTACGCCTACGTCGGCCGCAAGCTGCGCAAACGCGACATGCGCCGGCTGTGGATCGCACGAATCAACGCTGCCTGTCGCGACCATGGCACCAGCTACTCGAAGCTGATGGGCGGCCTGGGCAAGGCCGGGGTAGAGCTCAACCGGAAGGTGCTGGCCGATCTCGCCGTGAACGACGCGGCCACGTTCCAGCAGGTCGTCGCTCTCGCCACCGCGCAGCGCTAGACGGAACGCGGCCATGAGCGGCCCCGTCGACGACATCGAAACGCGTCTGAGTGAAGTGTTGCGTCGCTCGTGCGAGCAGTTTGCGGCTGCGCGCACGGAGCCGGAACTGCGCGCCGCACGCGCGTTGGTGCTGGGCAAGAAGGGCGATCTGACCGCCCTTCTGCGGTCGATGGGTCAGATCGATAAGGACCAGCGCAAAGCGGTTGGCGAACGGGTCAACGCCGTCCGCGGCGACGTCGAATCCGCGTTCGAGTCGCGACTGGCGGAGATCCACCGGGCTCTGCGGGACGCTGATCTCCGCGCCTGTCCCTTCGATCTCACGTTGCCGGGGCGGGTTCCCGTCCCGCGTGGACACGTCCATCCGATCACGCGCGTAAAGCACGAGATCTTGGACGCCTTCGCAGCGCTCGGTTTCGAAGTGGCCTGGGGCCCCGAGGTCGAGCTCGAGGCGAACAACTTCACGAAACTAGCATTTCCCCCGGACCACCCCGCCACCGACATGCAGGACAGCTTCTGGGTGCGAGTCGCCGGGGGTGCCCCCGACTCGCGGGTGCTGCTGCGGACCCACACCAGCGGCGTGCAGATCCGGGAGATGAGCACCCACTCACCCCCGATGGCGGTAGTGAGTGGCGGCCCGGTCTATCGGCGTGACGATGACGTCACCCACTCGCCCATGTTCCACCAGATCGAAGGTTTTCTGATCGACGAGCAGGTCAGCTTCGCACACCTGAAGGGCGTTCTCACTGAGTTCATCCGTCGGCTGTACGGCCCCGAGACGCAGCTGCGGTTCCGGCCTAGCTACTTCCCGTTCGTAGAGCCTGGTGCCGAGCTAGATATCGAGTGTGTCTTCTGCAATGCGAGCGACGGAACCCGCAGCGGTTGCCGCGTCTGCAAGAGCACCGGGTGGCTCGAAATCCTCGGCTGCGGAATGGTACATCCTCAGGTTCTGGAGAACTGCGGGATCGATCCCGAGCAGTGGACGGGCTTCGCTTTCGGGCTCGGCGTCGAACGCGTGGCGATGCTGCGGTATGGCATCCCAGACATTCGCCTGCTGTTCGAGAACGACCCGCGGTTCTTGGCCCAGTTCTAGGCCGCCACCTCGCCGAGGTTCACGACACGATCCGCGATAGCGATCACTTCGGGTCGATGCGTGACGACCAGGAGACTCCGACGACCGCGCAGCCGCGTAAGGGCCTCGAGGACTCGAGCCGCTGCGTCGCGGTCGAGTCCGGCGATTGGTTCGTCCAGCAGCAGCACGGGCTGACCACTTGCCAGTGCCCGGGCGATGGCCAGCTGACGTTGCTCGCCGCCGGAGAGTGATCGTCCGCCAGGGCCGACGACGACTTCCCGGAGCTCCTGCAAGGCTGACGCGCCAATCTGCTCGAGGGCAGCCATGGCCGCTGCATCGTCCGGAGCGTGGAGCGCAACATTGCGCAGCACCGTGTCAGTGACGAGCGGCGCGTCTTGCGGCACCCACGCAAACGGGCGTGCCACGGGGCCCACCGTCGCCAGCGTCAGATCCTGATCGCCCCAACGGAGGCCGCCCACGGACGGCTCGAGACCGAGCAGCGCGCGCAGCAGTGTGGTCTTCCCGCTGCCGCTCGGCCCGACGACGGTCACGAGTTCACCCGGCTCGAGCACCAGGCTCGTGGTCGGACCACGGTCGCGGGAGCCCAGGCCCGAGAGCGTGAGGCGACGTGGTGCGACATCTCCGTCACGATGGACAATCGAGTTGGCAGTCGCTACCGCGCGGGCTGCGCTCGGGTCGCACCCTGGCGATGGGGCCTGAGCGCCCGTTTCGTTTCCAGTGAGGGCGGCAAGCGCTTCAGCAGCCACCACGCCGCGAACGCACCAGGCATGCCCGTCGCCAAGATCCCGCAGAGGCCGATAGGCCATGAAGAAGACCGCGGCAAAGGCGACCAGCGTCCCGTCTCCGATGGGCAGCCCTAGCTCCAGCGCGAGTGTCACGCCGCCCAGCAAAGCCAGCGCGCCGAGCACCTCGTTGGCTCCCGAAAGACTCGCGCGCGCGGCGTCCACCCGAGCTGCGGCGCGAGTGGCCCGCACACTGGTCTCGTCGATGGCTTCCGCAATCCGCGAACCAGCCCCATACGTCCTCCAGAGATCGATATTCCGTACGAGGTCATCCACTCCTCGGTGCAGTCCCTCGACCAGCGCCGCCGATTCGGCATGCGCGGCGCGCCATCGACTCCTCAATCGGGCGACCAGGACTGCAAATGGAGCGAGTACGAGCACACCAGCGGCAGCCATGAGGGGTGACAGCCAGATCAGAGTCGCGGCAAGTGGCACGAGCTGTGCCACTGACCTGACGACAGAGAGGGCACCCGCGGCGGCAGCGACCTCCACTTCACGAATTCGCACCGCAATTGTTGCGAGGACCCTGGGCGGAGCGTCATGGCTGCCGGCACCGAGGAGGGCGGCTACTGTGCGTCCGCGCAGCCTTCGACCCACGCTTCCGGCGAATCTAGATTCGTAAAACCCGAGAAGTGCACCGGAAAAGGACTTGACGGCGGTTGCTAGCAGGCCCAGGAAAAGTATGCTATAGAGCGCGACCCTTTCGGGGGGAGTGACCAAAACCTCACCCCCCTGACGCACCAAGGTGCGACCCAACAGGCCCGCGCAAAGCGCCGTGGCTGCGTGTCCGAGCGCGTAGAGCGCCGTGCCGGCTGCGAGCTGTGCCGCGTGTCGTTTCGCACTCTGCAACTCGGAAATGATTGCAGCATGGAAGTGTCCGTAACCCAGCGAATCGGTATCCCCGCTCGCATGCTGCCGGCCGATTGCCCGGCTTCCAGCAAGTCCGCCATTGGCGGTCT
>Ga0316576_10002436_pt1 | contig 10580 bp, 6 predicted proteins | sample S0NA_FD_203075 | JGI IMG/M metagenome (GOLD analysis project Ga0316576, IMG submission 203075) | Rhizosphere microbial communities from salt marsh grasses in Alabama, United States - S0-2_050615r3r5 | ecosystem: Host-associated > Plants > Roots > Rhizosphere | place: USA: Alabama | collected... | reverse complement strand
TCGAACCAGCGCCACCGGATCGTGGCCCGCGCTCGCGAAAACGAGGCGCCCGGTGTCGGGCTCGATCAGGCCGAGGAAGGCCGTTGCGAACGACTCCGGGGGAGTCTTGGCATTCATCTGTGGCGACACCCGGTTGAAGACCTCGTCGGGCGGGTGGCCCTCCCCGAGGTAGGCGAGACACAGCGCGTCGACATAGCCGGTGAGCAGCGACGCGGCGATCCCCTTGCCCGAGACGTCGGCGATGATCACGGCGATGTCGCCGTGGTCCTCGCGCTCGATGATCTGGTAATAGTCACCGGAGACACCGCGCGACGGTATGTTGCCGCCGTACAGCTCGACACCGTGGGCGGTTGGCGTCTCCGGCGGCAGGAAGGTGACCTGGATCCGTCGTGCCAGGGCGACGTCGCGCTCGAAGCGCTCACGCTCGGCGGCCTCTTCGGCCAGCGCCAGGTTGTGCAGGCGAAGACCCATCGCCGACGCGATGACGGCCAGCAGCTCCATGTCGGGCTCACGGAAGCTGCGATCCAACGACGTCGAGCTGAGGACGATCATCCCGAGAGCGCCCTTCCGGGTCAGCAGCGGTGCGGCGACCAGACTGCGGACACCGGCACCGAGCAGGCTTTCGGCCTTGACGAAGCGCTGGTCGGTGGACGTGTCCTCGACCACCGCGGCCATCCGCTTGTCGATCACCTCGGTCGCCAGGCTCTGCGACTCGGGAAAGTCGTCGTCGGCGGCTGCCATGGATCGGCCCGCCGCGCGAACCAGGCTGCCGTCGTCGAGCAGGAAGATCGCTCCGTTCTGAGGCTGGAGGTGGACGAAGACCCGGTCCAGGACTCGGTCGAAGAGCTCGTCGGCGGTCAGCGAATCGGCGAGCGCCTGGTGGATGTCGACCAACACATTGAGTTGCTCGGCGGCGCGTTGCAGGTCGGCTCGGTCCGCCAACTCGGACCGCGATACCGTTTCCCGCGACTCTCCAAGGATTGCCTCGGCCGGTTTGAAGATGGTCCGGGTCTGGCTGTCGGCGGGCTCGGGCGACCGGGTCCCACCGCCATCGCCGATGACGAGCACCGACTGGGAGATTCCAATAACGTCGCCCTCGCTCACGACCTTGGGGGCGGTGATTCTGACGCCGTTGACCAGCGTGCCGTTGCGCGAGCCGAGATCCTCGACCAGCCAGTTGTCTCCGTCGCGGAACAGACGCACGTGCTTGCGCGACAGGAACCGGTCGGAGATCGTCACGTCGGCTGAGTTCGATCGGCCGATGACGACATCGGTGTCGACGGGCATCTCGAAGCGCTCGCCGTCCGCGGGTCGGATATCGAGCTTGATCAATGTACCGCGATTATCGCAGCGGCGGTGTCGACCCGCAAGCGACCGGCGGCCATTGTGGTGCGGGCGTCCCGCCCGCAGAAGGTCGATTCGGGGGTGGGTTGCATTCGTATGTTCACCGAGCCAGGGCGTGGATCTGCCAGATTTCGCGGTCGCTCATGTGCCGCACCGGGTGGAGAGAGAGCAGCCCGGTGGCGCCGATGGCGCGCTCCAGGTAGTCGATCTCGGCGAGCCTGCCGTCCATCTCCGGGTCGGGCGGCAGCGTGAAGCCGGCCTGGCGCGCCAACAGGACGCCCTTGGCGCGGATCGACAGCTCGGCGCGCAGCCGGAGCAGACACAGCATGTCGGCGACGACGGTCGGCGGGAACCGCTCTCGAAGCTCGTCGAGGTAGCTCCCGAGGCGACTCTCGGAGACCCGTCCCTGGCCGATGATCTCGAGCAGCTCGGTGTCGGTGTCGAAGCCGACGCCGAGCCAGTCGCGCGTCCCCCGCTCGCTGAGGTGGAACACCGTGATGAAGAAGATCGGCAGGACCACCAGGATGAGTGCGGTCGACAGATACGGCGAGAAGAAGAAGTGGTTGAACAACGAGTGCAGCGTCCACGCCACGACGAAGCCGGGCACGTAGACCCATCCTCGGCTCCGTCCGTGCCAGTCGGCGAGGGTCTTGGCGACCATGGCGAAGATCGCGGTGACGCCGCCGTGCATCACCGCCGTGCCAAATCCTCGAACCACCCACAGCGCGAGGCTCCGATCGTCGAGGACGAAGAAGTAGCTCGGGTTCTCGACCAGCGCGAAACCGGCGCCGACCGCAAAGCCGAAGATCGCCGCATCGACCAGAAAGCCGATTCGGCGACGCACCAGCAGCACGACGATGACCGTGCCCTTCAAGAGCTCCTCGACGGCGGGCGCGACGAGGCGCACCAGCCAGTCGGCGCCGACCGCGGTGTAGTCGAGGATGGCGCGGTTGATGATCAGGCTGGCCGTCGCGGCGCACGCCCCCGCCGCGATCAGCGCCACCACCCAGCGCGGCCGGACGAGCTTGTAGCCGTCGAGCAGAATCAAGGCGACCAGAAAGGAGAACACCGGTAGCAGACCGAGCAGGATTCGGACGCCGGATTCCACGGGGGCCATGTCTGGAGATTACAGGATCTTGAGCGAGATCATGAACTCGTCGGACGACGATTCGCCCTGCTCGAAGGCGTGGGCGTATCCCACTGACAGCGTCATCTCGAGGCGCGACAGGACGCCGAAGTTGAGGTCGAGCTGGAATCCGACGTTGCCGAGCTCACGGCGGCCGGACCTGTCGTCCCAGCTGGTGACGAGGCCGCTCGAAAACAGAGACGGCCGGAGCCAGCTGACGAAGAATCCGGGCCACCCGGCGTTCTCGAACCGCAGTGGCGGCAGGTTCCACTCGACCAGGGCCTTGGTGAAGGTCTGACCGCCGATGGCGTTGAGATCGACACCCGGGAAGGTGTACCACTCGTGGTAGCGCTTGATCGATCCGACGTCGACGTAGTTGTTCCCGAAGCCGCCGAAGAAGAAGAAGGCGAACGGGTCGTCGGCGTCGCCGTGGGCGTACCCTGCGTCGGTACGCAGCCAGATCGACGAGTGCTTGATCGGCAGCGCGAACCCGATGTCGAATGCGCCGCGGATCTGCGGTACGGCCTGATTGTCGACGTAGCTGTTGAGCGCGACGATCTCCCAGGTGTGCCCCTTCTCATCGTCGACGTGGCCGAGTGATGAGCGGACGTGGCTGTAGTGAAGGCCGGCCTCGGTGGTCCACAGCGTGTCGTAGGGCGACGGCACGTTCTGATAGCCCGGAACCTGCTCGAGGCCGCCGTAGAAGGCGGTGTCGAGCGTGAGCCGGAGCTCGCGCGGTGTGTCGTAGATCAGGCTCTTGTTCCAGCCGATCTCGGCGGAGTAGCCTTTGAGGCCGCGGTAGGTCGGTCCGAAGAGGTCGTAGAAGTCGGCGTTGTTGTAGCGCAGCGCAGCGGTCCAGTTGTAGCGCTGATACTCGAGCTTGGCGTGGACGCGCTCGTCCGAGTCGAGGGTGTTGTCGGGTGTGTAGGAGGCGGACAGTGCGAGCCGGTTGAGCATCAGCGGGTCGGAGAGGTTGACGCGGAACCCGATGCCCGGCGAGCCGCGATACCCCTCGACGATGGGGTAGACGGATTCCAACCCGATGCTCCTGAAGCCGTGGTACTCACCCTTCTCGACGCCCTCCTCCTCGAGATCGATGTCGGCCGGTGAGCCCACCATCCAGTCCTTGACCACCGGGTGCTTCTCGACGATCTGCTGTCCGAGGAAGGTGATCGGCGCGACGTCCTCGAGCGGTGTTGCGTCGATGGTCGCGGGGACGAAACCCTCTCCGGTGTAGCGGAAGACGATGAGCCTGTCGTCGCCGAGCGGGATCGGCCGGAACAACCCGGTCTCGGTGTTGCTCACCGCCTCGATCTCGTCGGTTGCCAGCTCGTAGCGGAAGATGTTCGACGCGCCGGTGTAGTAGGTGCTGCCATACAGGTACCGGCCGTCCGGCGAGAAGACGAAGTTGGACGGAATCGTCGTGCCGAACTCGACCTCCTCGACCGGGTCGATCTCGCCGGCGAGCAGCGCTGCGGTTTCCCAGACCCGGAGGGTGTGTTGACCGTCGATGCCGCCGACCGACGCCGACAGCAGCCGACCGTCGGCCGAGACGTCGAGGTCGTAGATGATCTCACCGTAGGGCCACGAGTGGACCTGCTCCCACTCGTGGTAGGGATGGGGCACCCGGACCAGGGTCGCGAAGCCGTTGAAGTGGCGCACTCCCCAGATCGACCGGTCGGCGGGATTGAAGGCGAGGTCGCCGATCCGGGCGTCCTCGAGCAGGATCTCGGAGTCGCCGGTCTCGGGGTCGATCACCCGGAGATCCCGGAACGAGAGGTTGTCCGTGGTGTAGAAGATCTTCTTGGCCTCGTGATCGTACGCCACCGAGGTCACCGAGTAGATGACCGGGCCTTTGATCTCGGCGATCTTGTCGATCGTTCCGTCCTCCACCGAGATCGACCCGAGGTGGGCAACCACGCCCGGATAGTTGAAGGCCGCGTAGATCGTGCCCCGGTCGGCATCGAAGAACGCTTGCGACACCGAGCCCAGGGCGTGGTCGGAGAGATCCTCGGACGGTGTGATGGGGTATTGGCGGATGGCTTCCAGGTTGTTCTGTTGAAACTCGTGCTCCCAGGCGATCCAGTCGTCCCAGGCGTCGCCGAGCTTGGTGCCGAAGACGTGCTCGAACTGCGTCGCGAAGTAGGCCTTCGAGCCCTCGTGCCTCGACACCCACTCGATGACCTTTTCGGGCCCGTACTCGAGTGCCAGATAGGACATGAATCGGGTGCCGTAGAGGTAGGAGTTGACCTCGACCTGAAAGTCGATCTTGGTGCCCTCGGAGACCAGACCGAGCGGCGTGTAGAAGTGGGCCCCGTCACGGACCATCGAGCGGAAGACCATCTCGTCCCATGCGCCCTGGGCACGTCCCATGCCGCCCGCCATCCAGGTCTCGACGAACACGGCGATGCCCTCCTGGTACCAGCGTGGCGCGGCGTCGCGGGGCGTTGTCAGGTAGGCGAACAGGATGGTTCCCGGGTTGTCCTCGCTCGGCTGCACCTTGCCCGCGAAGACCTTCCGCCAGAAAAGGTCCCGTCCGGCCGCGCCGTCCACCGTCGCGATGTGGACGAGCTCGTGGTTCATCAGCCAGTTCATGCGCTCATTCGCCGACACGATCTCGTAGACGAAGGACAGCGGCGCGATCTCGAGCATCAGCATGTTGCGGGGGACCGCCCCGGCGGCGGCGTTGCCGCGGTCCGACAGATCGACGAGCACCACAGTGACCGGCTGGGACGGCTGCCAGCCCCACAGCTCGCGGTGGCGCTCGAGGGAGTTCAGGAAGCAGCGCGCGACGTGCGGTGCCAGGTAGCCCTGGGTGGCATCGAAGTAGAGCAGGCGCAGCTCGTCCGTCGTCATCTCGTCGAGCTCGATGGCGGCGGCCGGCGAGGGGAGGAGCAGAACGACACCGATCAGAGTGACGATTGCCGTTCGGCCCATCGAATCCCCCTCTCGCCGGTCACTCGCGGGCACGGGTCGACGCCGCAGCCGACTGCGGCGTCTTCCCGTCGGTCACTCGCCTGCTGAGCGAGATCTAACGCTGCGCGATCGCCTCCATCATCGCCCCGCTCGCCAGGGCCTGTCGCACCGATGCCTGTGACATGGCGTACTGAAAGGCGTTGTTCGACCACGCCTGCATCATCGCCTGGTTGTTGAGCGCGTTGGCGAGGCTGTCGTTTGCCAGGACAACCCGGAACGACGGGTTGCCGACCGCGTCGTTGAACGCCCGGTTCGCCATGGCGGCCTGCAGCGCCTCGTTGCCCAACGCGGCGGCGAACGCCTCGTCACCGAGGGCCGCGGCGAAGGCCTTGTCACCGAGCGCCTGCTGGAACGACCTGTCGGCGAGGGCGGCCCGGAAGTTGGCGTTCGCCATTGCCGCCGCGAAGGCGTCGTTGCCGAGCGCCTCGAGCATCGCCTTGTCGTGCATGGCATGCTGGAAGGCCTGGTTTGCCATCGCGGCCTGGAAGCTCCTGTCGGCGAGCGCCTGCTGGAACGAGTCATTGGTGAACGCTGCGGCGAACGCGTCGCTGGCGAGAGCCTCTGCAAAGCCCTTGTCGGCCAACGCCGCCTGGAACGATGCGTTGTTCATCGCCTGCTGGAAGCCCTTGTCGGCCAGGGCCTGCCGTGACGCGACGCTGCCGAGGGAGCGCACGAAGGCGTCGTTCGACATCGCCTCGGAGAAGGCGGCGTCCGCCATCGCGGCCTGGAAGGCCTCGTTGCCGATGGCGGCCTGCACGGCGTTGTCGGCCCACGCCTGCTGAAACGCCTTGTCGCTCATCGCCTGCTGGAACCCCGCGTTGGCCCAGGCCTCGTTGAAGGCCTCGCTGCCCAGAGCGGCGGCAAACGCCTCGTCGGCGAGCGCCTGCTGGAACGCCTGCTGCGAGATCGCCTCCTGGAAACCCTTGTACGAGTACGCCTGGCGGAAGCCCGCATAGCTCATCGCCTGCTGCACGGCCGCGTTCGCCCACGCCTGCTGGAAACCTTCGTTGGCAAGGGCGACCCGAACCCTCGGGTCAGCTACGGCCTGTTGCACCGCGAAGCTCGCGAAGGCATCCCGCATGGCCTCGTTCGCCATCATCTGCTGCATGGCCTCGCTCGCGAGCAGCTTCCGGGTCTCGGGGTCGTTGACGAGCCGGTCGAACTCGTCGCTCTGGAGAAACTGCTGCAGCTCGACCTGCTCGATCTGGACATCCTCGTCGGTGATCTGCTCGGCCCGGTAGCGGTCGGCCGCACCGACGGCGCCGGCGGCGTGGTCGTCCACGGTCGGCGGGTTCTGAAGTGAGAAATACAGGATCGCGGCAACGCCGATGACGGCCACTGCCGCGAATGCACCGATGATCCCTTTCTTGTTCGTTGCCATGCTCACCCCCTTGGCGGGCCCTCGGCCCGGTTTGTTGGTTGTGGTTTCCGATGATTCACTACTCAAAGTACCGGCCGTCCGCCGAAATGTTGGTGGCCCGTTCCGAGTGCCTGTCGCCGATGTATGCCACGGGATCCGAAGCCGACTCACCGGCCGAATCGTCCGGTGGACGGTTTTCGGCGGCTGAGCCGCGTCCAGGGCGCGGTCGATCCTCGAACGGAGCTCCACCGGCGGTTCGATCTCGCCGAATGTCGCCAGCCGCTCGGCAAGGGCGTCGATCTCGTCCCGGAGCTCTCTCGCTCCGTGATGCTCGGCCAGGTGGGCGTCGAGCTCGGTGCGATCGGCGTCCGAGATCACTCCGTCGATTCGTTCCCACAGGAGGGCTTCGAGGCGCTCACGCTTCATGGCGCGAACCCCCGCTCGAGCAGTGTGGTTCGGAGCTGCTGCCGGGCGCTGAACAGTCGTGACTTCACGGTTTTCTCCGGAATATCGAGGAGCCCGCTGATCTCGCGATAGCTGAACCCCAGAATGTGTTTGAGGACGATGACGACTCGGTAGTCGGGGTTGAGGTCGCGCAGAGCCCGCTCGAGGAACTCGCCGGACTCGGTGTGGGTGTACTGGACCTCGGGTGTGGAGTCGGTCGGACGGGCGTCGGCGTCGACCGCGGACAGCGGCCGCCGTTTCTCGACGATGCTGAGCGCCTGATTGCAGGTGATGCGGTAGATCCAGCTGAAGAACTTCCTCGATGGATCGAAGGTGTGGAGCTTCTCGTAGGCGGCGACGAACGCCGACTGGGTGGCGTCCATGGCGTCGTCGATCGAGCCGGTGATCCGATAGGCGGCGTTGAACAGCACACCCTGGTAGTGCTCGACGAGCTCGTCGAACGCGCTTCGATCTCCCCGGAGGCAAGCCTGGACAAGCATGGTGTCTCGTTCATCTCTCGTCATAAGTACCGGCCGCACCGCCAAAGGTTGGTCAGCCTGTCCGTTCTCCCTTCACTCGTGCGGGTCCGTGATGTCGAAGATGTGGTCGAAGCCCGCGATCCGGAACACCTCTCGAATATGCGGGTTGAGGTTGGTCAGGGTGAGGGCGCCACCACGGTCGACGAGTCGTTTCTGAGTGGCGAAGAGCAGACCGAGGCCGGCCGACGAAATGTAGTCGAGGTCGGCGAAGTCGACCGTGCACGAGGCGTCGATCCGGCTGAATACGTCCTTGGCAACGGTCACCTGCGCCGCGTCGAATCTGCCTTCCAGGTGAACTGTACCGTCCGCATCGCGTGAGACTCGGAACATCTTGCTCTCCAGTCGCTTGGTCACCGAAACCCGCATCTGTCGGGTGCCGGGTTCGTAGGTGTAGCTGACGTCGTCGACCATGGTCTGCACCAGGTAGAGTCCGAGCCCGCCGGGTCGGCGGTCGCCGATGTCCGCCTCGATCGATGGCCTCGGCACCTCGGCGGGATCGAAGCGCTCGACCCCGGAGTCCGTCAGCCGGAGGTGCAGCAGACTCCCGGTGCGCTCGATCTCGAGGTCGATCACCTCGTCGCCGCCGGAGTTGTGCCGGACCATGTTGGTGAAGATCTCCTCGACGACCAGGTTGATCGTGAAGCACGCGCGGTCGTCGACGTCAGCGGCATCGCAGAAGTCCTCCAGGAACCGGAAGACCTCGTCGAGCGCTTCGATCTCCCTGCGGAACCCCCTCCGCATGACGTCCATCACCCTTCGTCAATGACGCGACGCCGACGTTCGCCCGCATGGGCGGAACCGGCGCCAATAGCTGGTTCGGGTGTGTTGGGATCAGTGTATCGGGGAACTGACCCAGGGTCTAGACATTTCAGGCTCGTCGCGAGTCACGTCGTGTCACTGCGGACCGGATCGGTCGGGCGCCGGACCGGCGTTCTCGCAGCCTCCTCGGAGCTCGGGTCGGACACGCCGCGAGGACACAGTGATAAGCTTGTCGATGAAGATCGTCGACCATGAAGCTGGCTTGCGAGTTTCCGCCGGATCGGCCGGGATGCATCGTCTCCCGCGTGGAGGGGACCTTCGATGCCGACGGTGCGGACCTGCTCTGGGAGTCGGTGGCCCAGGTGGTCGATGACGAAACCCGATTCGTCGTCTTCGACTTCTCGGATGTCTCCGTGCTGACCAGCGCCGCGCTCGGCATCCTGATCCGCCTCCGGACGCGGCTGCAGGGCTTCGGCGGCGGGTTGGCGATCTTCGGCTGCAGCGACAAGGTCCGGGAGATCATCGACATCGTCATGCTGGCCGAGGTCCTCGGGGTCCGCGACACCCCGGACGAGGCATTCGCGGCGATCGAGCGCTGAGCGGCTCGGTGCCGCGCTCGGCGATCGAAACATCCGGAGCCTAAAACTCGACCCTGAAGCCCACCTCGTACCGGCGCGGTCTCTGCCAGTCGGTCGGGTCGCCCATCTCGACGGGGCTGCCGTCCTCGTCGAAGCCGCAGCCGCTGACCAACGCGCACACCTCGGTCACCTGCTCGGTGCCGAGGGCATTGAGTACGGTGCCGATGAGCACGAATCGGACCCCTCCGGTTCGGAATCCCTTGGACAGCTGAAGATCGAGCTCGGAGTTGGAGTTGCCCTCGCGTGACCCCCAGGGCTCGACGAAGTTGTAGCCCCACGGCATCTCCGGGATGTCGCGTGAGTCTTCGACCGGAGCCCACGGGAAGGCAGATGTCCATCTCGCATCGAAGGCGAACGACCAGTCGCCCGGAATGGTGACGAAGCCGTTGAGCTTGATCCGGTGCCGGCGGTGATCGCTCATGTAACCGTAGATGCTCTCGTAGTGCCACGGGTAGAGATCGACCTCCCAGTTGGCGTTCTGGCTGTACTCGATGCTGCCCTTGGACGACGAGTAGGTGTAGGACGCGAGCAGCGACAGCCACGACCAGCGGCGGGTCTCGAAGGTCAGGGTGAGGCCCCGGTAGTCGCGCCGGAGCTCGTCGAAGTTGGCGAGAAAGTAGGAATCGCAGGCCGAGCCTTCCGACGGGGTCGGCCAGTTGCCGTTGCAGGTGTCGTCGACGAGATCGCGGGTCTTCTTGTCGAGGTACGTCAGCTCGATGGAGGACTGCCGGCCGACCTCCCGCTCGAAGGCGAGGACCAGCTCGTCGGCGTAGCTCGCCCGCATGTCCGGGTCCGCCTGGCTCGGCTCGGAGGCGTACACCTCGTCGGGTGAAAGCACCCACCCGAAAGGGTCCCAACCGTCGTTGTCCGTCCGGTAGCCCCAGCCGAGATCGCCGGCGATCCCCTCGCACTCCGCTGCCGAGGTCGCTTCCATGATCGTCGTGCAGGAGTACCAGCGGTAGGCGGGCTCGACGAGATCTCTCACGTGCGAGGGGAGGGTCATCATGTTCGGGTGCATGAACCTCCCCCAGCTGCCGCGGAGGATGTTCTTGGCGTTGTTGGTCAGATCCCACGACACGCCGAGCCTCGGCTGGAGCTTGTCGAGATCTGCGATCCGCGTGCCGTTGTTGGTGTCGTAGCTCACCAGGTCGTAACGAAGCCCGGCCTTGACCGTGAGGTTCGGCCTCGGCCGCCACGCGTCCTGAACGAAGGCCGTCGAGACCCGGCCGTCGTACTCGGTCTCACCAGCGGTGTGGGACTCCCACATCAGAAACGGCAGTGCGCTGTCGACACCGATGTCGTTGAAGTAGAAACCCACGCCGCCGGGGACGCAGCGTTCGCCGTTCGGCGTGCCGGTGTTGCAGCTCGATGTCGTGAAACCCAACTGCCCGACC
>Ga0316576_10002435_pt1 | contig 10580 bp, 6 predicted proteins | sample S0NA_FD_203075 | JGI IMG/M metagenome (GOLD analysis project Ga0316576, IMG submission 203075) | Rhizosphere microbial communities from salt marsh grasses in Alabama, United States - S0-2_050615r3r5 | ecosystem: Host-associated > Plants > Roots > Rhizosphere | place: USA: Alabama | collected... | reverse complement strand
CTGTAGCCGTTTGTAGCCATTTGTAGCCAGCGGTTGGCTACAGTCGGCTGAGTCCGCTCACCACCGGCGTGTGATGTCAGCGGGGCCGTCGTGATCCCACTCGTATGGGGACCTCCTGGGACGACGACTAGACCTTCCAATGGCCGGCACTGGAGCGGTTGTAGCCAGTGTAGCCGGCCCCGCGGGGCCCAACGCGCCATGCGGCTATGGGCGTCCCCCCTGGCTACAGTGGCTACAGTGGCTACAGACGGAGGCGCACCGCGGCCTATGCGGCGGCCGTGGTACCGTCGCATGGCGCCGGTGTAGCCGGTTGTAGCCATTTGTAGCCAGCGACCGGCTACATGCGCTCATGCGCACCACAGCCGACGCGGCGATGTACAACCGCGCGGCCACGAAATTGATTCTTCAATGACTTAGCGACGACAGGCATGGCACGACGTGGCGCCCGAGACGCCGTCGGCTTGGCTCCCAGAGCGTCTCTGAGGCGCTTGTAGCCGATGTAGCCGGGGTGCCGGGGAACCAGCGCGATCGTTCACTTCCGGCGTCTCCCGGCTACAGCGGCTACAAGACGCGCCGCTGCACCAGGCATCCGGTCGAATCCAGTCTTAGAAGGGTCTCGACCGACACGGCGGGCCGGTGTAGCCAGATGTAGCCAGCGGCTGGCTAAACTCGCCGGGGCCGGATTTCGGAAACGGCGATGACCTTCGCCATCAGGGCCCGCTTCTTTGCGGTCAGCGCCTTTGCGCACGATCGCAGCGACCCCAGCCGAGATTGCGGACAATGCGGGATCGGTTCGGGGACTCGCGGCTCGGCCTCGTAGCTCGTTGTAGCCAATGTAGCCAAGCCACCCGGTAGAGATGCGTTTAGCGCCATGCCTGCCGAGCCCGGTTACGTTGGCTACAAAACCCGGTTTCGCCATCCAGGCTGCACACGACGGCGCCCATTATTCCAACGCCTGTCCCGTTGGTCGGCACGCGGACGATGCTGGGGTGGCTTCCTACCCTCCTTCTGGGCGAGCATTTGCCCACTGGCTGAGGCGGTTGCGCACAGTGATACGATGCTGACGGTGGAGCAGTCGCGGAGCCGTATCCGCCCGGGACGTGCTCAGGGGGCTTCAAAGGTTTCTCGCGATGCATCCGCCCGACCGCAGTCGCGCGTCGAGCGGTCACCGAGACGGCCCGGTAGACTGGCGAGTTGGCGCATCAGTCAAGCCTCGAGTGGCGCGCCACAGAAGGGCAGGATTGCGAAGTAACCGTAAGCTCAAAGACCGACTTGACGGGCTAGCCAGCGGACATTGACGACCGACGGGCCGATGTCAGGACTCGGCCAAGAGCGGTCATGTGTGGCAATAGCCACCCTCAGCGGACACCACGGGATAGCGGAGATGTGGTCTCCAACTCCACGGTTTGCGGCAACAGTGTGTCGAGAACTCTATCGGCCGGGCAATCACTTTCGGAAACGCTAAGAAATCGGCGTTTCGAGTCAGCGGTACGTCGCTCATACCTGCTGCACAGTCCGACGGAAGAGGATTTCGTTCACGTCGACTTCGTCCGGCTGGGAAATCGCGAAGACGACCATGCTGGCCATGGTACTGGCCGGCACGCCGATCTCGGCGACCACGTCCTTGACGTCTTCCGCCAGTCCGGGCTCGGTGATGTGATCAGTCAGCTCCGTGCGCACCGCGCCAGGCGAAATGGTGGTCACGCGAATGTTGTAGCCCTTCACCTCCTGCCGAAGTCCTTCGGAGATGGCGTGTACGGCGTGCTTCGTCGCGCAATAGACGGCGCCGGTGGCAACAACCTTGTGGCCTTAGACCGAGGAGACATTGATGACTGAAGTTTCAGGATTCCGCTGCCGCCAGACGTAGCGCGGGCTAGGGCCTCAGGATTTTCGGTGGGGTTTGCGCGAAACCCGGCAAACCCCGCCAAAACTCCCCCTACCTGCCCGCGCAGGCCCTCGAAAACCGCGAAACTCCAGATTGATGACGTGTCCCGATTTCTGCTGCTTCATGTAAGGCAGCGCCGCGGCAATGCCGTAGAGCGTGCCCTTCATGTTAACGTCGATCATGCCGTCCCATTCATCGATGCGCAGGTCGGTCATGATGTTTTCTGATTACTTACGAGACTCAGCCGCCCGGCCTTATCGCTAAGATACTGTTGTATATAGATATATCACAGCGGTCGCGCCCGCGCCCCGCTGCGTTTGTCGGCCTCGTACCGCGCCAGCCGCCCGATAACGACGGTCCAGCACGTGCCAGCGAGGAAGAAACAAGCAATTAGTGCCGAGTTCCCCGCGGGCCACGGCTGAGTCTCGTGAGTAATCAGGTGATGTTTTCCTCTGCGTTTGATGTCGTCTGCTGTCGTTGCGCCAGGAAAACGGCACTGGCCCGGCTAATCGGCCGTCTCGATCCGGACCGAAACGCCCTCCTCTTTCAGCAGCGCGTCGAGCGGCCCATCGAAGGCGCCGAGGCGAACGAGGCCCTCGGCAGTCCGAAACGGCCGGTAGAAGATCGCGAGGTTGCCCCAGGGCGCGTAGTAGGCGATGTCGCCCGTCGTCGGCGTGTAGCTGGCCGGGGCGTCCGTGGTGTTGAGCTTGCGCGGCAGGTCCGCGATCTTCTCGGTCGCGTGGTAATCGCTGAGCGACAGCGCCAACGGTAGAAGGCTGGCGAAGTCGCGCCCGGCCGGCGTATCGTCGAGTGTCGCCGATAGCGTGTCATCGCCGACGATGACGTGAATCCTGGTCATGGTTGCCCCCTTCAGCGGTTCGGCAGTCTCGCTCTCGGCGGAAGCCGGACCGGGGAGTAGAACAACGGCGGCCGTTATCGCTAAACGCATGGTCTTTGAGCAGTGCCGTCGCATCTTCGTGTTCCTTTCGCTCTAGCCGGAAGTGCCGCGTCTTTCTGGCCGAGCCGGCGGCGGGGACGCACGTCGTCGCAGCGGTGGTGACTGGAGCGATCGCACGCGACGCCGGAGCCGGCCTCGATGCCCACGTCCGGCGCATAGCGGGTGAACGCCGGAGTTCCCGGTCACTTGGCAGCGGCTTGGGCCGGGACGGCGGGCTTCGGCTCTTCCAGCGATGGCTTCAGGATCAGCAGCGCGACCATGGTGACCACCGTGCCGGCGGCGATGGCTGCGGCGTACCAGGCGAGGTGCGAGACGGCGTTGGGGATGGCCAGCACGAAAACGCCGCCGTGGGGGGCGCGCAGGCCGACGGAGAAGAACATCGACAGGGCGCCGGCGGTGGCGGAGCCGAGGATGGCGGCGGGGATGACCCGCAGCGGGTCCTTGGCGGCGAAGGGGATCGCACCCTCGGTGATGAAGGACAGCCCCAGCACGCCGGCGGCCTTGCCGGCCTCGCGCTCGGCCTGCGTGAAGCGGTTGCCGCCGATGAGCGTCGCCAGCGAAATGCCCAGCGGCGGCGTCATACCGGCGGCCATCACCGCGGCCATGGGCATGAACTGGTCGCTGGTGAGCAGGCCCACCGCAAAGGTGTAGGCGGCCTTATTCACCGGCCCGCCCATGTCCACGGCCATCATGCCGCCCAGGATCAGGCCCAGGATCACGGCATTAGTCGAGCCCATGCCCTGAAGGAAGGCCGTCAGCCCGTCCATGATGGCCTTCACCGGCGCGCCGACCACGTAGATCATCAGCAGGCCCGTGGCCAGCGTCGACAAGAGCGGGATGACCAGCACCGGCTTCAGCCCCTCGAAGTGTTGGGGCAGGTGCAGGTGGTCGCGCAGCGCCAGCGCGATGTAGCCGCCGAGGAAGCCGGAGACGATGCCGCCTAGGAAGCCCGCCTCCAGGCTCATGGCGAGCATGCCGCCGACGAGGCCCGGCGTCAGCCCCGGCCGGTCCGCGATGGAGTAGGCGATGAAGCCGGACAGGATGGGCACCATCAGTTTGAACGCGGCGCCGCTGCCGATCTCCATCAGCGCCGCGGCGAGCGTGCCTTCCTCTTTGAAGGCTTCGATGCCGAAGACGAAGGACAGCGCGATGCAGAGCCCGCCGGCGACGACGATGGGCAGCATGTAGGAGACGCCCGTCAACAGGTGCTTGTAGGGCCCGTCGGCGACCTTCCTGCCGACCTTGCTGGACTTCCGCGCGGTGTCGGCGGGCGCGGCCTTGCCGGCGCCGACCACGGCCTCGCCGGCCGCGCGCTGCAGCACGTCCGCGGCGCCCTTGACGGCCGCGCCGACCGAGGTGGTGTAGACCGGCTTGCCGGCGAATCGCGCCGGGTCGACGTGGGTGTCCGCGGCGATTAACACCAGGTCCGCCGTGGCGATCTGCTCCGGCGTCAGCTGGTTCTTGGCGCCGACGGAGCCCTGGGTCTCGACATGGATCTCATCGCCGGCGGCCTCGGCGGCCTTCTTTAGCGCATCGGCGGCCATGAAGGTGTGGGCAATGCCGGTGGGGCAGGCGGTGATGGCGACGATGCGCCGGCCGCCGGGCCCGGCCGTTGACGTGCTCGGCGCGGGTGCGGGTGACTCGGCGGCGGGCTCGCTGACGAGCCCCGGCACCAGCGCCAGCAGCTCGTCCAGCACCGCGCGGGTCTCGCGGATCGCGCGGCTGGTGGAGACGGTCAACAGCGGCTTGTCGGCGAAGGGCTCCAACTCGACGTGGATGTCGGCGGCGATCAGCACCGCATCGGCGGCGGCGATGGTCTCCGGGTCCAACGGGTTGGTGGTGCCCTCGGCGCCGTGGACCTCGACCTGGATGTCATGGCCCAGCTGGGCCGCGGTCTGTTGAATGGCCTCGGCGGCCATCAGGCTGTGGGCGATGCCGGTGGGGCAGGAGGTGACGGCGATCAGTCTTGCCATGGTGGGGTGCTCCTCGATCGGATTCTGTGATGGGCCGGCTCGGTGGCGGGACGGCGTGGCGCGCCGCTCGTCAGGCGGTTCTTCAGGCCATTGCTCAGGCGCTTGTTCAGACGCCTGTTCAGACGTTGGTGACCTCGCTGACCTGCACGCGGGCGGCCAAGGCATCGATGACGTCGCGCCCAGGCAGGTGCGGCCCGACCTCGCCGAGGGCGCCCAGCGAGCAGCCGGTGGCGAGCCGGGCGCGGCCAGCCAGGTCCAGGCCGTGACAGGTGCCGACCAGGATGCCGGCGACCATTGCGTCTCCGGCGCCGACCGTGCTGTGCACGGTGATCGCCGGCGGCACCGCCAGCACCGCGGTGTCGCGCTCGACGAACAGCGCGCCGTCGGCACCCATGGAGACAGCCACCAGCCCGACGCCGCGCTCGATCAGCGCCCGCACGGCGGCCAGAACCTCGGCCCGGCTCGCCAGCGGCCGGCCCAGCAGCTCCGCGAGCTCGTCGATGTTGGGCTTGATGATGTTGGGCATCGCGGCGCCTGCGTCCGCGGCCAGCGCCGCCGCGAACGGTGAGCCGCTGGCGTCGAGCAGCACCCGCTTGCCGGCGGCCTTCAGGCGCCGCACCAGGTCCGCGTAGATGCCCTCCGGAACCCCGGCCGGCACGCTGCCGGACAGCACGAGCCAGTCCACCGCGTCGTCAATGCACAGGGCGTCGATGATCTCGGCCAAGCGCTCCAGGTCCGCCGGCGCCGGCGTGAGGCCCGGAAAGTTCAGGTCCGTCACCTGGTTCAGCACCGGGTCGGTGATCTTGACGTTGACGCGGGTGCGCCCGGGCAAGCGCAGGCAGCGGTCCTCGATGCCCTTGCGCGCGAAGAGCTCGACGAAGGGGCCGTCGTTGGCGCTGCCGAGCAGGCCGGTGGCGCAGGCCGGCTCGCCCAGGTCGGCGAGGAAGGAGGCCACGTTGACCCCCTTGCCGCCGGCGTCGGACTGCTCCCAGTCGACCCGATTGACACGCCCGGCGGTGAATTCCGGCACCCGCGCGGTCTGGTCGATGGCCGGGTTCAGGCTCAGCGTGACGATCTTGGTGATCGCCTTCTCGGTGATCGTGCGCATCAGGCCCTCCTCAGCGCAGGCGCCGCACGGCGGCGGCGGTGGTGCAGGCCAGCGCGCGCTGGGCCAGACCGCGGGCCTTGTCCATGGACAGCCCGCGGATCTGCGCCTTCACGGCGGCGATGCTCGGGATGCTGACGGACAGCTCCTTGACTCCGAGGCCGGTCAGGATGGTCACCCCCGCCGGGTCGCCGGCGATGCCGCCGCAGACCCCGACCCACTTGCCGGCCTTGTCCGCGGCCTGCACGGTGCGCTCGATCATCCGCAGCACCGCCGGATGCAGCCCGTCGGCTTGGCGCGACAGCACCGGGTGCATGCGGTCCACGGCCAGGCAGTACTGGGTCAGGTCGTTGGAGCCCACCGAGAAGAAGTCCACCTGCTCGGCGAAGGCGTCCGCCAGCATCACGGCCGACGGCACCTCGATCATGATGCCGATCTCCACCGGGTCTGCGCCCAGCTCCAGGCGGACCTCCTCGGTCAGGGCCTTGGCGCGGGTCAGCTCCTCGAGGGTCGAGATCATCGGGAACATGATCCGCACCGGGCCGTGCTCGGCAGCGCGGAAGATGGCCCGCAACTGGGTGCGGAACAGCGCCGGGCGGTTCAGGCACAGCCGGATGCCGCGCTCGCCGAGGAACGGGTTCTCCTCCGCCGGCATGGCCATGTAGGGCACCGCTTTGTCGCCGCCGATGTCCAGCGTGCGGATGATGATGGGCAGGCCGTTCAGCGCCTCGACCATCTTGGTATAGGCCGCCGCCTGCTCGTCCTCGGTGGGCGCCTCCTCGCGGCCGAGGAACAGGAACTCGGTGCGCAGCAGGCCGACGCCCTCGCCGCCCGCCGTCACCGCCTTGGCGGCCTCGTCCGGCGCGGCGCAGTTGGCGACCACCTCGATGCGCTGGCCGTCGGTCATCAGGGCCGGCTGATAGCAGGCGCGGCGCTCCGCCTCGCGGCGCGCGGCCAGGTCCGCCTGCACGCGCGCGGCCTCGGCGCGGTCGCTGTCGGTGGGCGCAATCACCAGGATGCCGCTGTTGCCGTCCAGCACCACGTCGCTGCCGTCGGCCAGGTCCAGCACCGAGTCGCCGGCGCCGACCACGGCCGGGATATCCAGCGAGCGGGCGATGATGGCGGTGTGCGAGGTCGGCCCGCCGGCAGCGGTGCAGACGCCCAGCGCCAGCGCCGGATCGAGCCGCGCGGTGTCCGACGGGCTGAGGTCGTCCGCCACCAGGATCACCGGGGTGTCCGGCAGCCGCGGGGCGTCCTCGATGCGCTCGGCCAGCAGGCGCAGCACGCGGTGGCCGACGTCCTTCAGGTCGACGGCGCGGGCCGCCAGCAGCGTGTCGGACTGCGCCGCGAGGGCCGCGGCCTGGGAGCGGACGCTCTGCTCCCAGGCGTAGCCGGCGCTGCGGGGATCGGCGCCGAATTCGTTGCGGATCAGCGCCTCGGCGGCGTCGATCAGGCCGGCGTCGTCGAGGAACTCCGCGTGGGCCTTGAAGATGGCCGCGCGCGCGGCGCCGGACTTGGCGCGCACCTCGTCGTACAGGGCCGCGAGCTCGCGCTTGGCCGCCTCGATGGCACGGTGCAGCCGGCCGCGCTCGGCGACGGGGTCCTTGGCCGTCGCGGCGACGACGATCTTGCCGCGCTGATAGCGCCAGAGCGGTCCGGCGGCTAGGCCCGGCGACGCGGCGACGCCGGCCACCGTGGTGCCTTGCCACTCGATGCGCTCGGCCTGCGTGGCTAGGGGAGCGGCGGCCTCTTCTTCCTCCAGCCCCTGCTCGATGGCCTCGCGCAGCGCCGTGAGGGCCTCGTCGGCGTCTGGCCCCTCGGCCATCACGCGGATGGTCGCGCCCGAGTCGATACCGAGGTTCAGCAGTCCGATCAGGCTCTTGGCATCGCCGACACGATCGCCATGCCGAACCCGAATGGTCGCGTCGAAGCCCTTGGCGATCTCCACCAGCGCGGTGGCCGGGCGGGCGTGCAGCCCGTGGGGGCTGTCGATGACGCAGTCGAAGGCGTTCGGCAGGTCGTCCGGCAGGGGCTCGGCCTTGGCCTGAACCGGCGCACCCGCGGACAGCCGCGCGGCGATGTCGGCGGGATTGGCGGTCTGCGCGAGCCGGTCGGCTTCCTCGGCGTTGCCGAGCACATCGGTCAGGTTGGTCAGGATCTGCAGGTGCTCGTCGGATTTGGCGGCGATGCCGACCACCAGCCGCGCGCGGTCACCCGGGTTCCATTCGACCCCGTCCGGGACCTGCAGCACCGCGACGCCGGTCTTCTTGATGAGGTCCCGGTCCTTCGGCACGCCGTGGGGGATGGCGATGCCATTGCCTAGATAGGTATTGGCCACCTGCTCGCGGGCCAGCAGGCTGTCGACGTAGCCCGGCTCGATGTAGCCGGCGTCGACCAGCAGGGCGCCGACCTGGCGGATGGCGTCGTGCTTGTCCCGCGGCTGGGCGCCGAGGCGCACCGCGGATGGGCTGAGCTCGATCATGTCTGTCCTCCTCTGGGTGTTGTGGGAGCGTTCCGAATTGGGCGGTGAGTTGCTTATCGCCTCAGAAGGTAAATCCGAACTGCATCCCGAGCACCGTCGCGTCCGGGATGTCGCCGGTGCCGCCCGGGCTTTTCACGTATTGGACGTCGGGCTGGAAGTAGGCGAACTTGGTCAACTGCACCCGGTAGCCGAGCTCGAAGATCCATTCGTAGTCCGGATTGCCCTCGCCGAGGGCCTGCTGTTGTTTGGCGTAGTCGTCGCTGAGCTTGCCGTAGGTGGTGCCGAAAATCAGGCGGTCGTTCGGGCGCCCGTCGAACGGCCCGACGTATTGCGCGCCGAGACTCACCTGGAAGGGAACCAGTGCCGGCTGCTGTTGATTGGTATAGGCGAGGGTGCCGAACAGATAGAGGCCCTGCTGGGAGCCGCCGGACTCTTGGGTCACCTGCTGGTCCATCTGCGCGTAGTAGCGGATGAAGCTGTCGGTGGTCTCGGTGGAATCGAAGTCCGGCATGTGGAAGTAGACGTTGTTCAGGCCGAGCGCGAAGTGCCCGGGCTTGCTGGCCCAGTCCCAACCCCAGCCGAGCTCGACCATCACCGATGCGCCGTCGCTGCTGCGGAACGCGAAGTCGGTGCCGTGCTTATCCGGGTCCCACATGAAGTCGGTGAGTTGATAGACGCCCACCTTGGCGCTGAAATTTTCCGATGGCTGGAACTTGTAACGCGCGCCCCAGACGGGATAGGGGTAGGAGGTCATGACGCCGTCCAGCAGCACCGCGCGGATCTGGCCGTTGATGCTGTTGGATAGGTAATAGCCGTAGAAGGGCGAGCCGGCGAAGTCATCGGTGGCGGTGATGCGGCCGAACTTGAAGGCGTGCTTGCCATCGGCCCATTCCTTCTCCAGGTAGGCGCCGTACAGAAAGTAGGTCTGCCCGCCCACCAGCTGCATGACGCTGTAGATGCTGCCCACGTCCTCGTCGATGCTGGCGCCGTGGCGGTCGATGCCGCTCACCGTGAAGGTCCAGCCGTCAAGGCCGGCGAGCTTCTCCAGGTCGAATTGCGCGCCTATGTACAGGCCGCCGGCGTAGGCGGTACCCTGCTGGATGCCGCCGCTGACGTTGCTCGCGACGATGGCGTTGTAGTAGCCCCAGAAGCTGATGCCCTGCTCCGCCAGCTCGGCGCGGCGCCCTCCCCAGTCGCCGAACAAGTAGTCGCCGGCGGCCCAGGCCTCGGCCCGGACGCCGCTCGGCGGGAGCAGCAGGCCGCCGGCCAGGAGTAACGCGGTGGCCAGACCCCGGGTGCGAAGGCCGGCGCTCGCGCGGGGCCGCCGCCGAGCTTGGCCCGGCAGCAGATGGATCGGAAAGTGCTTGCGGGTGTTGTGGTGGGTCGTCATCGTGTTTCTCGTTGTCGTATCGCCGAGTCGTATCGCCGGTCCTGCTTCGCCGCGGGCGGCTGTTTGCTCGCCCGTGCTCAACATCAGAACCCATCCCCGTGAATGGTCGATGAAACGGGCAGCAGCGATTTTTGTAATCTTTGTAACTTTCGCTCTGTCGGCCGTGGCGGAGTCCCCCGGGGCCGAGCAGGGCCTGCGCGTGCTCACCCGCGACACCACCGCCATCGGCGGCCCGGCCGAGCGCCATGGCCGCGGCTTCGCGGCACGAACCGGTATCGCGGTCAGCGTTGATCGCCTGCCGTTCGAGCGGCTCTATGAACGCATTATGGTGGGCTTCGTCACCGGCGAGCTGCCGTACGATGTGCTGTTGATCCCGTCCGCCTGGCTGCCGGACTTCGCGCCCTACCTGTCACCTGTGCCGGAGCGGCTGTTACAGGCGCCGGTCGTGACCGGCATCGAGCCCATCTACCGCGATGCGCTGATGCGCTGGCGCGGGCGCTGGATGGCACTGACCATCGACGGCGACCTACACCTGGGCGCCTATCGGCGGGACCTGTTCGAGGCCGCCGACGTCCGCCGCGCCTTCCGCGCGCGCTCGGGCCGGGCGCTAGCGCCGCCCCGCACCTGGGCCGAGTACCTCGAGGTCGCCGTCTTCTTCCACGGTCTCGCGCTGCCGGAGGATGGCGCCTCGGCGCACCCGCTCGCCGGCACCCTGGAGGCCTACCGTCGCGGAGGGCAGCGGGTCTGGTACCTGTTCAGCCATGCCGCCGCCTATGCCAGCCATCCG
>Ga0316576_10002434_pt1 | contig 10581 bp, 6 predicted proteins | sample S0NA_FD_203075 | JGI IMG/M metagenome (GOLD analysis project Ga0316576, IMG submission 203075) | Rhizosphere microbial communities from salt marsh grasses in Alabama, United States - S0-2_050615r3r5 | ecosystem: Host-associated > Plants > Roots > Rhizosphere | place: USA: Alabama | collected... | reverse complement strand
GCGCAACGGCGTTGAGATCGCCCGCATCGCCGAGCAGGAAGGCATCGCCGCCCTGGCGGTGCACGGGCGCACCCGCTCGGACCGTTTCGGCGGCGCGGCCGAGTACGCCACGATCCGCGCCATCTGCCGTGCGGTCTCGATCCCGGTGTTCGCGAACGGCGACATCGACTCGCCCGAAAAGGCGCGCGACGTGCTGGCGCAGACCGGCGCGGACGGACTGATGATCGGCCGCGCGGCGCAGGGCAACCCCTGGATCTTTCGCGAGGTGCGGCACTTCCTGGCAACCGGCGAGCAACTGCCGCCGCCGGACCCCGGCGACGTTCACGACGTGATGGTGCGCCACCTGGAGCAACTGCACGCCGCGTACGGCGAGGAAACCGGCGTGCGCGTCGCGCGCAAACACATCGGCTGGTACCTCGCCGGCCGGCCCGGGGCGGAGCAGAACCGCCGTGAATTGATGCGCGTGACGCGCGCCCGTGACCAGTTCCGCTTGCTCGAAGCCTGTTTTCACCCCGACCCGGAGGCCGGCCGACGCGCCGCCTGAGGAGCGAATACCGTACCGATGAGGCAGACGAATCCAGCCCCGCAATCCCGCCCACACCGTTATTTGAAGTCCGCCTGCCCGCGCTGGACGCCGGCCGCGCTCATGGCCCTGCTGGCCAGCCCCGCGGCCCTGGCGGCCGAAACCGCGGCCGAGACGGTCCCCGGCGCCGCCACCTGGATTTCGATCGCGCCCCCGCTGCTGGCCATCTTCCTCGCCCTGGTGCTGCGGCAGGTCATCCCGGCCCTGTTCGCCGGCGTCTGGCTCGGCGCCTGGGCGATCAACGGGTTCACGCTGGCCGGCCTGTGGGGCGGCCTGCTGGATTCCTTCCAGCGCTACATCCTCGCCGCACTGGCCGACAGCGATCACGCCGCGGTCATCCTGTTTTCCCTGATGATCGGCGGCACCGTCGGCATCATCTCGCGCAACGGCGGCATGCAGGGCATCGTCGAGAAAATCGTGCGCTGGGCGGACTCCGCGCGCCACGCCTGCCTGGCGACCGCGACGATGGGCGTCGCCGTGTTCTTCGACGACTACGCCAACACGCTGGTGGTGGGCAACACCATGCGCCCGGTCGCCGACTCGATGCGCGTGTCGCGCGCCAAGCTCGCGTACATCGTCGATTCGACCGCCGCCCCCGTGACCTGCATCGCGCTGGTGACCACCTGGATCGGTTACGAGGTGGGCCTGATCGGCGAGGCCGTATCGTACATCCCCGACCTCGACACGCCGGCCTACCTGCTGTTCCTGAACACCATCCCCTACAGCTTCTACCCCCTGCTGGCGATTCTGTTCGTGTTCATGATCGCCGCCAGCGGCCGTGATTTCGGGCCGATGCTCGACGCCGAGCGCCGGGCGCGGCGGGACGGGGTCGAGGACGGGTCCCCCGGCGACTCGTCGCTGGCGGCGGACTGCGAGCCGATCGACCCGGCGGAGAACAAGCCGCACCGTGCGATCAACGCGGTGCTGCCGATCCTGGTCCTGGTCGTCGGCGTGGTCGGCGGCCTCTACGTCACCGGCCGCGAGGCCATGGGTACCGACAGTGCGACGCTGCACGACATCATCGGCGCCGCGGACTCCTACAAATCACTGATGTGGGGCTCGCTGCTGGGCATGCTCACCGCCGTCGCACTGACCCTGCTGCAGCGGATCCTGACCCTGGAGGAAACCGTGGACGCCTGGTACCGCGGCCTGCGCTCGATGATCTACGCAATGATCATCCTGACCCTGGCCTGGTCGCTCGGCAACATCACGGACCAGTTGCAGACGGCCGATTTCCTGGTCTCGATCCTGGGCGACACGCTGCCGCCGCAGTGGCTGCCGTTCCTGGTCTTCGTCATCGCCGCGTTCACGGCCTTCGCCACCGGTTCAAGCTGGGGTTCGATGGGTATCCTGGTGCCGCTGGTGGTGCCGCTGACCTGGGCGGTCATGCAGATCAACGGCATGAGCGGACCGGAACACATGCACCTGCTGTACTCCTCGATCGCCAGTGTGCTGGCCGGCAGTGTCTGGGGCGACCATTGCTCGCCGATCTCCGATACGACGATCCTGTCGTCGATGGCCTCGGGCTGCGACCACATCGAGCACGTCCGCACCCAGCTGCCGTACGCCCTCATCGTCGGCGTCGCCGCCTTGTTCGTCGGCTCCCTGCCCGTCGCCTACGGACTGCCGTGGTGGCTGGGCCTGGTCGGCGCGGCGGCGCTGCTGTATTTCCTTCTGCGAACGCTGGGGCGCCACCCCGAAACCGCGTGAGCATCAGCCCGTTCAAGGCCCGGTTCGCCGCCGCGCGCGGCGCCAGCGAGACATGGACCGGGCTGCACGGCAGTTCGACCGCACTGGCCCTGCTGGCCGCCGCCGGGCGGCTGAACGGGCCGACCGTCGTCATCATGCGCTCGAGTCACCAGGCCCAGTTGCTGGCGCGGGACCTGGAATTGCTGAACGGCGACGGCCTGCCCCTGCGCGTGTTCCCGGACCACGAAACACTGCCCTACGACCCGTTTTCCCCGCACCCGGACATCATCGCCAGCCGCCTGACGACGCTCGCCGGACTGCCGGGCCTGGAACGCGGCATTCTGCTGACATCGATCAGCGCCCTGCTGCAACGCCTGCCGCCCGCGGCGTACATCACCCAGCGCAGTTTCAGCCTGGCGGCCGGCGATGCGCTGGTGATCGAACGCTTTCGGCGCCGGCTCGAGCACGCCGGCTACGAGGCCGCCGAGCAGGTCTACCAGGCCGGCCAGTTCGCGGTGCGCGGATCGGTGGTCGACCTGTTTCCGGCAGGCAGCGCAGCACCCTTCCGGCTCGACCTGTTCGACGAGGAAATCGAGAGCATTCGCGAGTTCGACCCGGACTCGCAACGCTCGACCGGGCGCGTCGACCGTATCGACCTGCTGCCGGCCCGCGAGTATCCCTGCGACGAATCCGGCCTGGACACGTTCCGGCGCGCCTTCCGCAACCGCTTCGACGTCGACACGCGCCATGTCAATCTCTACCAGGACCTGCGTGCCGGGGTGCATCCGCAGGGCCTGGAGCAGTACCTGCCCTTGTTCTACGGCGAAACATCCTGCCTGCTCGATTACCTGGCCGTGAAGCCGCACGCCGTGCTGCAGGACGGCGTTGACGACGCCGCGCGGGACCTCGCGCGGCGCACGCACGAGCGCTGGGAGCAGCGGCGGCACGACGTCGAACGACCCATCCTGGAACCGGGCGAGTTGTTCTTTGCACCCGACGAGATCGGCGGCCGGCTCGACGGCCTGGCGCAGACCGTGCTGCCGCCGGCCGAGGCGCCGGCGCCGCGCGCCCCGTATTTCGCGAGCCGGCCGCCGCCCGATCTGCACATCCACGAACGCGGCAAGGAACCGGCCGCGGCGCTGCTGGATTTCATCGCCGGCTTCACCGGCCGCGTGCTGTTCGCCGCGGACACGCCCGGCCGCCGCGAAGTGCTGCGCGGCGCGCTGTCGAGCTTCGGCCTGAACCCGGAACCCTGCGCCTCGTTCGCCGCGTTCCGCACCGGCTCGGCACGCCTCGGGCTGGCGGTGCTGCCGGTCGACGAAGGCTTCATCTGCCCTCTCGCGGACGACGGCGAACTGGCGCTGCTGACCGAGTCGCAGCTGTTCGGCGGGCGCAGCCGGCCGAAGGCCGAGCGGCGCAGCAGCGAGCGCGACCCCGACGCGATCATCCGCAACCTGACGGACCTCGCCGCCGGCGCACCGGTGGTGCACGAGGACCACGGCGTCGGCCGCTACCGCGGGCTGGAAACCCTCGAGATCGACGACCGTCCGGCCGAGTTCCTGATGCTGGAATACGCGGGCGGCGACAAGCTCTATGTCCCGGTGTCCTCGCTGCACCTGGTCAGCCGCTACACCGGCAGCGACCCGGAATCCGCGCCGTTGCATCGCCTCGGCGGCAAGCAGTGGGAGAAGGCCCGGAAAAAGGCGGCGCAGCAGGTTCGCGACGTGGCCGCCGAACTGCTCGACCTGTACGCGCGGCGCCTCGCCCGCGAGGGCTTCGCCTTTCCGCTCGACGAACGCCTGTACGCGGAATTCGTTTCCGACTTTCCGTTTGAAGAGACGGCGGATCAGCAACGCGCCATCGACGCGGTCATCGGCGACCTGACCTCGCCGATGCCGATGGACCGCGTGGTCTGCGGAGACGTCGGTTTCGGCAAGACCGAGGTCGCCCTGCGCGCGGCCTTCGTCGCCGTGCAGGCCGGGCGCCAGGTCGCGTTGCTGGTGCCGACCACGCTGCTCGCGCAGCAGCATTTCGCGACCTTCAGCGACCGCCTCGCGGACTGGCCCGTGCGGGTCGAACTGCTGTCCCGTTTTCGCAGCGGCAAGCAGGTCGGCGAGGTGCTCGACGCCCTGCGCGACGGATCGATCGACATCGTCATCGGCACCCACCGCCTGATCCAGCGCGACGTGCGCTTCAAGCGCCTGGGGCTGGTCATCATCGACGAGGAGCAACGCTTCGGCGTGCAGCAGAAGGAACGGCTCAAGCAACTGCGGGCCGAGGTCGACCTGCTCACGCTGACCGCCACGCCGATCCCGCGCACGCTGAACATGGCGATGTCCGGCATTCGCGACCTGTCGATCATCGCCACGCCGCCGGCGCGGCGCATGGCGATCAAGACCCTGATCTCCGAGTGGGACCGCGGCATCCTGCGCGAGGCCCTGCTGCGCGAACTGCAACGCGGCGGCCAGGTGTTCTTCCTGCACAACGAGGTGCGCAACATCGAGCGCATCGCGCGCGAGGTGCAGGAACTGGCGCCCAACGCGCGCGTCGCCGTCGCGCACGGCCAGTTGCCCGAGCGCGAACTGGAAACGGTGATGCTGGATTTCTACCGCCAGCGCTACAACGTGCTGGTGTGCACGACGATCATCGAGAGCGGCATCGACGTGCCGACCGCCAACACCATCGTGATCAATCGCGCCGATCGCTTCGGCCTGGCCCAGCTGCACCAGTTGCGCGGCCGGGTCGGCCGGTCGCACCACCGCGCCTATGCCTACCTCGTCGTCCCCGACCGGCGCGCGCTGACGGCGGACGCCCGCAAGCGGCTGGACGCGATCGCCTCGCTGGAGGAACTGGGCGCCGGCTTCACCCTGGCCACGCACGACCTCGAAATCCGCGGCGCGGGCGAACTGCTCGGCGCCGAACAGAGCGGCCAGATCAACCAGGTCGGCTTCAGCCTGTACAGCGACATGCTGGCGCGCGCAGTCGCCGCGTTGCAAAATGGCGAGGAACCGGATCTCGAACAGCCGCTGCGGCGCGGCGTCGACATCGAACTGCACATGCCGGCGCTGATCCCGGAGACGTACCTCGCGGACGTGCAGGCCCGGCTGACGCTGTACAAGCGGATCGCAAGCGCCCGCGATGCCGCGGGTCTGCGTGAATTGCAGGTGGAGATGATCGATCGCTTCGGCCTGTTGCCCGACCCGGTGAAGAACCTGTTCGAGGTCGCCGGGCTGCGGCTCGAGGCCGAACGCGTGGGCATCACGCGGTTGGATTTCGGCCCGCAGGGCGGGCGTCTCGAATTCAGCGAAGACACCCGCGCGGACCCGCGTGCGCTGATCCGCCTGGTGCAGGAAAGCCGTGGCCGCTACCTGATGGACGGGCCGCAGATGCTTCGGATCCGCGCCGAAGCGGATGATCCGCGCGACCGCATCCGGGAAGCGGCGCGACTGGTCCGCGCCCTGGTTCCCGAATCGACCGACGAGTGACCATGCGACCTATTTTGCTGACCATCGCCCTGGCCCTGCTGCTGACTGCGCCCTGCAAAGCGCCGGCGCAGGACACCCGCTACCGTGTCGAGGTGATCGTACTGACGCACCTCGGGCACACGGAAACGCCGCGCGACGTGGCGAGCGTGCGCGATTACGGCGATGCGCTCGACTTTCTCACGCCGGACGAACCCGCCGCGGACGACGACGCCGAAACCGACGGGACGGACAGCGAAACCGAAGCCGACACGGCAGCGCTCGACACCGCTCCGCCCGGTGCGGAACCGACCAACGGGAACGCGGAGCCGGAGCCGCCCGACGTCGTGCACATCGAAGAGCTCGGCGACGTGATGCAGGACGCCTGGCGGCGGCTGCGCCTCAGCGGCCCGTTCCGGCCGCTGCTGTCGCTGGCCTGGGAACAGGCCGACACGCCGCCGTTTCCGCTGCTGCGCGTGCACGACGAGAACGTCGTCATGACGCAGGACCCCTGGGCGCCGATCCGCGGCCGGCTCGAGGCCGGTGAACCGGTCGACGCGTGGCTCGAAGCGGGCCTGGTGCCGCCGATTCCGCCGCCCGATCCCGATGCCGATCCCGATGCCGAGGGCCCCGCAATGGGCGGGCCGGACGCGGACCCAACGCGCGGTGCGGACGGTGTCGACAGCACCCCCGAGGCCGCGCTGCTCGAGCGCCTGCCGCCGCCGCGCCGCTTCTACGCCCTGGACGGAACCGTTTCCCTGGTGCGCAGCCGCTTCCTGCATTTTCGCGTCGACCTGCAACAGCGGGAGGGCGTGTACGAGGCGGCGCCGGCGCAGCCGGTCGTGCTGCCGCGCGGTTTGGGCGTCCCGCCGGCAGCCACGCCGGAACCGGAATTCGAAGCCGCCGGGGTCGAACCGCCCCCGACCGCCTTCCGCGTCTTCGATATGGAACAAAGCCGGCAGGTCAAGACGGGCCAGATCGAGTACTTCGACGGCCCCGTGCTGAGCGTGCTGGCCTACGTCACCGCGATCGAACCCGAGTCCGGTACGAACCGATCACCCTGACGCGACGATGCGCCGAACGTTGGCGGCCGGGAACGGATGTTGGCATAGTAGGCACACGCGCCGCCCCCGTCGCGGCGCCGGCAGAATGGGAGTGACCGCACCGTGAATTTTGAGAAAGTCGTCTTCGGATTCTTCATCGTCCTCGCCCTCACGCTGAACTTCGGGTTCTTTCTCGGCGACATCGACAACCCGGACCATCACGACGCCATCGAACTCGCCGCGGCCCTGGCCGTGAGCCTGATCGCGACCATCATCAAGCTGGGCGACCGCTCCCAGATGGGCGCCGTGCTGCTGGCCACCAGCCTGGTGGCCGACCTGCAACTGCTGATCGCCGCGCTGGTCTGGGCCTACGCGGCGAACATCTCCGACACTGGGATGACCAGCGAACTGCTGGCCAGCATCGTGTCGCTGTCCGGCGGCGCCCTGCTCGCCAATCTCGTGTCCGTCACGCTGCTGGTCGCCGAAACCATCACCATCCGCCGCTGATGAACGACATCGTCTGGCTCACCATGCGGCGCATGCGATCGCCGCTGATCCTGCTGATCCTGGTGTATTCGCTGTCGGTGTTCGGCATGGTCATGATCCCGGGCCGGGACGAGTTCGGCCACACGGTGCACGTCACCTTTCTCGACGCGCTGTATTTCGTCGCCATTCTGGCGACGACCATCGGGTTCGGCGAAGTTCCCTACGCCTTTACCGATGCGCAACGCCTGTACACCTACCTGATCCTGTTTCCGAACGTCGTCGCCTGGCTGTACTCCATCGGTACCATCATCAGCCTGATCGTCGACCCGCAGTTCCGCCGCGTGCTGGAACGGGCGCGCTTCAGCCGAGCCATCCGGCGGATTCGCGGCGGCTACTACATCGTCTGCGGCTTCGGTTACACCGGCCGCATGATCGTCGCCGGCCTGCTGCGCCGGAACATCAGCGCGGCAGTGCTGGAACGCGAGGAATCGATCGTGCACTCGATGGCGCTGTCCGAAACGTTCTCGCATTTGCCGGCGCTGCCCGGCGACGTCACCGACCGCCGCCTGCTCGAGATGGCCGGGCTGGACCGGGAGATCGGAAACTGCCTGGGCGTCATTGCGATCACCAACGACGACCACGCCAACCTGACGATCGCGATCACCGCCAAGCTGTTGCGGCCCGACCTGCCGGTGCTGGCGCGCGCGGAGACCCGCCGCGTGGTCGACAACATGGCCTCGTTCGGCACCGACCTCACGGTCGACCCGTACACGATTTTCGCCGAGCGCTTTCACCTGGCGCTCAAATCCCCGACCAAGTACCTGGTGCAGGACTGGCTGATCAGCGTGCCGGGCAGCCGGCTGCGCTCCGAGATCCGTCCGCCCGACGGGCACTGGATCGTCGCCGGGGTCGGCCGGTTCGGCTCGCGGATGACGGCCAAGCTGGACGAGGCGGAGGTCGACTACACCGTGATCGACGTCCACCCGGAGCGCGTCGCCGCCCGGCCCGGCTCGATCCTCGGCCGCGGCACCGAGGGCGCCACGCTGCTGCAGGCCGGCGTCAAGGACGCCGTCGGCGTGATCGCCGGCACCGGCGACGATGTCGACAACCTGTCCATCGTCATGACCGCCCTCGAGCTGAACCCGGACCTGTTCGTCGTCGCCCGCCAGGAGAATCCGCAGAACGACGAACTGTTCGACAGTTCCGGCGCGCACCTCGTCGCGCGGCGCAGCCTGATCGTCGCGCGGCGCATTCTCACGGTCGCGACGACACCGCTGCTGAAGGTTTTTCTCGACCACCTGGTGCACCAGGACGACCGCTTCGCCAAGACGCTCGAGCGACGCCTCGCCGCGGTGCTGGACGGCTACAGCCCGGGCATCTGGACCATCGAACTCGAGGGCCGGAACGTGGAGAGCCTGCGCGCGGCCGAACGCGAGGGCAGCCGGATCCGGCTGGAGCACCTGCTGCAGAACGCGCGCACCGCGCAGGCCGAACCCCTGCCCTGCGTCTGCCTGATGCTCGAACGTTCGTCGTTGCGGCAGTTCATGCCGAATGAGCGCGAAGAATTGCTGGAGGGCGACCGCCTGCTGTTCGCCGGGCGCGGCGCGGCGCGGCGTGAAATGATCTACTCGTTGACCGAGCCCACCACGCTGGTCAGCCTGGCGACCGGCCGCCACATGCCACGGGGCGCCGTGATGCGCCGGCTGGCCCGCCGGCGCGCCCGCTGAGCCGCATCGCGTCCCGCTTCAGGGGCGCAGCAGGAAATCGTCGGCGTCGTCCTGGAACGGGAAGGTGCCGCGGGCCCCGGCGACGGCCGCGAGGTCGAGTTCGACCAGCCGGCAGCACTCCGTGTCGTCGAGCAGGGCGAGTGTTTCGCCCATCGGGTCGTGCACCACGCTCCGCCCCGGGTACACGATGCCGTTGCCGTCTTCACCGACCCGGTTCACCGCCACCACCCAGGCCTGGTTTTCGATCGCGCGCGCCCGCAGCAGGGCCGACCAGTGGGCGATCCGCTTGCGCGGCCAGTTCGCCACCAGCAGCATCAGGTCGTAGTCGCCGCGGTTACGGCACCAGGCGGGGAAGCGCAGGTCGTAGCAGACCTGCAGGTTGATCCGCCACTCACCCAGCCGGGCCGTGACCCGCTGCCGGCCCGCGCTGTAGCGCTGGTCTTCGCCGCCGTAGGAAAACAGGTGCCGCTTGTCATAGTGCGCCACGACGCCGTCGGACGTCGCCAGGATCATGCGGTTGTACCGCCGGCCGTCCGCGGTGATCACGGCGCTGCCCGCCAGCGCGCAGTCGTGCGCCCGGCACTGCTCGAGCATCCAGTGCACGGTCGGGCCGTCCATCGGCTCGTCGGCGAGGCCGCTGTCGCCGAGAAAGCCGGTGGCGAAGGTTTCCGGCAGAACGGCCAGGTCGAACGGGCCGTCGGCGGCGGCCAGCAGTTCCTCCAGGTGCGCCCGGTTGCGCTCCGGGTCCTGCCAGCCGAGTTGGGCCTGCACCAGCAGCGTTCTGAGCCGGGGATCATCGGTTTTGCGGGTATCGCGTGTGCTCATATCCGCGATTCTACGCCACGAACAGGTAGTCCTCACCCTCGGTCCGCCCCAGGCGAGCCATGAAGGCGCGGATCTTGCGCCGTGCGCCCGCGGCGCCGACCGCCGCCAGGACGAACGCCGCCGGCTCCTGTGCCAGCCGCTCGACCGGCCAGACCGGCCGTCCCCGTTTGCGGCCGCCGATACGGCGCGGGTGAACATCGAGGAACGCGGCCACGGTGCCGCCCTCGGCGACCAGCAGGTCGTGGGTCAGCCGCCCGGTGGGACCCGCGCCCCAGATGATCAGCGGCCGGTCGGACGGCAGACGGTAACGGGCGAGGTAATGCAGCTTGGCCGCCTGGAACCGCTCCAGCGCGTAGCGACCGGCCGTGCGGGTCAGGCGGCCGGGGTGTTCGCGCCAGCGCAGCAGCACGCCGTCCGGCTTGCCCATCGACAACCCGGCGGCGTCGGCGCGCAGGAAGAGATCGTAGTCTTCCGGCCAGTCCGGCTCGTGGTACCCGCCCAGGCCGCGCAGCGCCGCGGCGCGGAACAGCGCGGTCGGGTTCGGGATCGGGCTCTCGATGAACAGTTCGCGCCGGATCGTCGCGGGGTCGCGGCAGGCGTTGAGCCAGTCCTGGTACCGCCGGTTGCCGGCCCGAATCCCGCCGGCCGCGAAGATTTCGACGCCGGCGCCGCAGATCGCGACCCCGGGCCGCGCCTCCAGGTAGGCGACCTGGCGCTCCAGGCGGTCGGGCAAGGCGATGTCGTCGGCGTCCATGCGGGCGACGTAG
>Ga0316576_10002433_pt1 | contig 10582 bp, 9 predicted proteins | sample S0NA_FD_203075 | JGI IMG/M metagenome (GOLD analysis project Ga0316576, IMG submission 203075) | Rhizosphere microbial communities from salt marsh grasses in Alabama, United States - S0-2_050615r3r5 | ecosystem: Host-associated > Plants > Roots > Rhizosphere | place: USA: Alabama | collected... | reverse complement strand
CAGTTCACTCTCTGGAAAATGGCGCGGTGTGGATCACCTACCAACCAGACCTGGCCGCCGGGGAGGTGGCAAAGCTCGAAGCATTGGCCGGCGATCAGGACTATCTTCTGCTCAGCCCCTATCCTGGGCAGCGCAGCCCGATTGTGCTGACGGCCTGGGGCGTGCAGCTGGAGGTCGAGTCCAGCGACGACGATCGCATCGGCGCGTTCATCTCCCGTTATCGCCTTGGCCCCACGACCCCGGAACGAGGCGCTGCCTGCTGAACGCACGCTGCTGAGGGTAAAGCCCGGCACTCATGACTGAATGAGCGAACTACGCAGTCTTCTAGATATCAATTACGAATTAATCATTTTTGCTTATGGGCTGGTATTCTTCGTGCTCGGATTGGCCATCGCCTTACAGCCGCGCCAGCGCAGCCGTTTGAGCCTGGCGCAGAGCCTTGGCTGGTTGTCCATTTTCGGCATTATCCACGGGCTGCACGAATGGGGTTATCTCTTTATTCCCATTCAAGCGACCTATATGAATCATGCCGGGGCGGCGCTGCCCCAGGTTTTTCAGACTCTGCTGCTGGGTATTTCTTTTTTTGCGCTTTTCCAATTTGGCGTCGACCTTTACCGCGACCGCTGGCCGCGCTTATGGTACTTACCAACCCTGGTTTTTTTGCTCTGGCTAGGTTGGCTCTTCTACTCCGGCTTATTCGGCGGCTTTGGGGTCGGCCTGTGGCAGCAGTACGCGTCCATCTGGGCACGCTATTTTTTGGCAGTTCCGGCGGCGCTGCTGGCCGCGTTCGGCATCCGGCAGGTCGCCCAACAGCAGATACGGCCGTTAGGATTAAGCTCGATCAATAATATGCTGGTTGTGGCCAGCATTGCTTTCGCCGCTTATGCCTTCTTCGCGGGGATAATCGTCCCCGCCGCTGATTTTTTCCCGGCGAACTGGCTGAATCAAAGCCATCTGGCGGAGACGGTGGGTATTCCCGTGGAACTGTTTCGCTCGCTGATTGGGCTGGTGCTGGCGATCACCATGATCCGCGCCATGCAGGTCTTTGACGTGGAGATCGATCACATGATCGAAGCGATGGAGGCGGAGCAGACGCTGGCCGCCGAGCGCGAACGGTTGGGGAGAGAGTTACATGACGGGGCAATTCAAATGGTCTATTCGGCCGGGCTTATCGTCGAATCCGCGCGGGCCAAGGTTGACGACGGCAGCGTTGTCGGCGATCGCCTTGATAACGCCCTGTTGACAATCAATGAAGCGATCAACAGCCTGCGAGCGACAATGGTGGAATTACGATCGCAAGAAGACGATGTTTCTCTCCTGGACGGCTTGCAGCAGCAGGCCGTGGATCCACGAATGAGCACGCTGCTGGATGTGACTATCGACAATGAGTTACCGGCGGCGGCCACATTGGACCGCACGCAGACGCGGCACGTGCTGGCGATCACGGCCGAAGCGCTGTCCAATGTCGTGCGCCATGCCCAGGCGACGCGGGCGAACGTCGTTGTCGGGAGTGAGGATGGGCAGTTTGTGCTCCTTATCCAGGATAACGGCGTAGGCTTTGACCAGCTTGCGAATGGATCCGGGTATGGTCTGCGCAATATGCAAGATCGAGCACGCCTGCTGGGCGGCGAACTGGAGATCAAGGAAAATTCAGATGGAGGAACGGCCGTTAAGCTGGCCTTCCCAATGGAAACGATATGAAAGAAAGGGTGCGCGTGATCCTGGCCGACGACCATGAAGTCGTACGGCTGGGCGTAAGGACTTTGCTGGAAGATGTGCCCTGGGTGGAGGTCGCCGCGGAGGCGGACAATGCCGAGGAAGCGATCAGGCTTACTGATGTATATCGACCCAACGTGGTGATCATGGATATCCGTATGCCGGGGCTCAGCGGCATCGAAGCCTGCCGCGAGATCACGAGCCGCTTCGAGGACGTGCAGGTGATCATGCTGACCTCCTTCGGCGACGACGAACTGATCCTCAAGGCCTTGCAGGCGGGCGCTTCCGGCTACATTCTCAAGCAGGTGGGCAACCGCTCGCTGGTATCCGCCTTAGAGGCGGTGCGTGAGGGAAATGCTCTGCTCGATCCGCAGGTTACGCGGCAGGTGATCGAGCAGATTCGCAAGGATGAGGTGGCGCGCCAGGCGGCGGCCTTTCGCGACCTGAGCGCGCGCGAGATGGAAGTCCTGACGGAAGTGGCCAAAGGACTGTCGAACAGTGAAATTGCGGCCGTTTTAAACCTCTCCGAAAAAACGGTGCGCAACCATGTCAGCGCCATCTTGAGCAAGCTGCATCTGACAAACCGCATCGAAGCGGCCACCTACGCCGTGCGCCACGATATCGACCGCCACCTACCCGGGCACGACGCATAGCACTTATTTTTATGTCCGTTGAACGTGTTTATGAGTTGGCGATCCCGCTGCTGCCAAGTAGATCGAGGCGCCAGTTGTTGCAGCGCATAAAATGGCCTTTGGGGTACTCGAAGTCGGACGCTCCCAGAAGCTTAAATCCCGCTTTCCTGCAAATAGCGTTTGACGGGAGATTCTCTACCGAAGGATAGGCATGCATGAACCAGTGTCGCCTTTGTGAACGCGCATGTGCCACAGCAAGCATGGCTGCCCTGGTGGCAATGCCCCGGCCCTGGAACTCGGGCAGCACGCTCCAGCCGATTTCCCAGACGGTCTGGCCCTGCTCCTTTCTCTCCCAATATCCGACTGATCCGGCCGGAGTACTTTGCGGACCAACGACGATCACGAATATGCTGCCGGTGTCGCCTATTGTCAAATAACGCTCGTGGCGACTGCGGATCTTGTCCAAGGTCTCAGGGCCGCCGAGATGCTCGGTCATGAAAGGGTCGCCCATCAACCGTTCAAGAAGGGGCAAGTCATCCTTTGACCACGGCCGAATCTTGAGAGAAGTCAGAGCATTATCCATCATGGCACCTTATTTTCATTATAACATAGCGGAGGACCACTATGAGTGAAACGAATCCTGAGGTTGATTTCTTTTTTGATAAGGCCAAACAGTGGCAAGAAGAATACCGGGCCTTGCGGAGGATCGTTCTTGACTGCGATCTGACCGAGGAATTGAAGTGGGGCGTGCCCTGCTATACGTTCGAGGGCAAGAACATCGTTTTAATGCACGGCTTTAAGAAATACTGCGCGCTGTTGTTTGTGAAAGGCGCCCTATTGAAGGACCCCCTGGGGATTCTGGTGCAGCAGACGAAAAATGTGCAGGCGGCGCGGCAAATCCGCTTCACGGATATAGATGAAATCGTGGAGATGGAACCGGTCTTGAAAGCGATTATCAATGAGGCTGTTGAAGTGGAAAAAGCAGGCCTGGAAGTGGAATTCAAAGAAACGGCCGAATTTGATATGCCCGAGGAGTTCCAGGTTAAGCTGGATGAAAATCCGCAGTTGAAGGCTGCTTTTGAGGCTTTGACACCAGGACGGCAGCGGGCTTACCTGCTCTATTTTTCGTCGGCCAAACAATCTAAGACGCGGACGGCAAGGGTGGAGCGTTATACGCCACAAATTCTGGAGGGCAAGGGGTTGAATGATTAAGCAACCTGATGGAAGTTCACAAAATAACTAGGTAAATGGATCGGGTCGCTCTCCATTTGAGCCTACCATTTGTAGCGCACCCTTCAGGTTGCGGCGGGCACAACGTAAACGTTGTGCTACAACTTAACGCGCTACAACATTACCTACTTAAATTAACAACTCTCATAAGGTTACGCTACAAAAACGACCGTTCGTCAGGGAGGATTCGCTCGTCCAGCTTGGTGGAAACTGGCAAACCGGCCTCTTGAAATAGTTTGGAGAGCACGCGCGGGTTGACGCCTACAAGACGGCCGATCGCCTTCAGGGACAACCCGTGCTGGTAGTAGCGCTTATACCAGTCGCGCAGTTTTTGTTCGGGAACCTTTTCGCGAAAGCGGCGGTCGCGGCGCTTTTTCTCTTCATCATCCATAAATACGTCACGATTTTAGAACATATGTTCGTCACATGTCAAGGATCAAAAGGCGTGAATAGGAGTAAGCCTCACACGGGCGGCAGCTGCCAATTATCAGGAAAAAACCAGAATTACAGCGAAGCTGTATTTTTCTTTACAAGGAGGGAAACAATAACAATACAGAGGGCTATCTTTTGTGCAATTTGGTATCTTTCAGCGCCTTAACTGATGGTATACTTAAAAGTGGAGTCCCGGGACCCCTGAAAAAACCGGCCTCTTACACCATCATTTTCTTCGCCGCTCAGAGATAGAGGCCACCTTCATACACGGCAGCCGGCGCCGCTAAGGCGGCATTTAGAGCATTGTTCTTAACAGAACAAAATCATCCGCTTAATCTATATTTTTGTTCATATCACAAAGGAGGTTCTATGCAGGATTAAGGGCGTGTTTTGCAACCAGGCTTTGTCAATTCAGGTTTCAAGGAGAAAGAGAATGCATAAAAAGATGCGCACCATTTTTATTTTCGCCCTACTCTCTCTGCTGGTTATGCTGGCCACGAGCACCGTGGCCGCCGGGCCGGGTAATTGGTGGGATGTAGAGCCGGAGGAAGAAAACCCATCCCCCTATTACGATTCCATACTTTATTCTGAGATCGCGCCTAAGCTGCGCGAGATTGAAAAGAACAGCAACCGGGTCAAGGTTGATGTCATCGGCCAGTCGGCCGGCGGACGCAATCTTTTCCTGGTCACGCTTTCCGATCCACAGGCCATGGGCCGCCTTGGCCAATACCAAGCGATCAGCAATACCATGCTCAAGGATCCTGAGAAGGCACAGGAAATGATCGAGAAATTCGGCGATTTCAAAGTGCCTGTTTTCATCAACGGCAGCATCCACGGCAATGAGTACCCGGGCACGGACACGGTCATGCGCCTGATTGAACAACTGGCTTATGATGACTCGCCGGAAGTCCAGGCTGTCCTCGAAAACACGATCTTGCTCTTTAATGTCGTGCAGAATCCCGACGGCCGTGTAGCCGGCAGACGCCAAAATGATAACGGCTTCGATATCAACCGCGACTTCATCACCCAGTCGCAGCCGGAATCGCGGGCCACGGTAAAGGTCTTCACCGAGTGGAATCCAATGGTCGTACTGGACCTGCACGGTTTCGTCAACCCGATGCTGATCGAGCCCTGCACGCCGCCGCATAACCCGAATTACGAGTATGATCTCTATATCAAGTGGGCGCTGGCCGAGGCCGAGGCCATGGAAGCGGAATTGTATGCGCAGACCGGCTTCGATGCGCAGATCCCTTACCGTGATTTTGATTTAGGTTGGGATGACTGGCCGCCAAGCTACGTGCCCATGTACGCCATGTACCACGGCGCTTACGGGCACACGCTCGAGACGCCCTATCGCGACGAGCGCGGCGTCGATGCCCAGTACGCGGCCGTGTGGGGCGCGCTCAATTTCGTGGTTGAGAACCGGGAAGACATGATCCATGACCAGGTCGAGATCTACCGCCGCGGCTTCCTCGATCTCTTGCAGCAGCCTGTTCCCCCGGAACTGCTGCCTGCCTATCCGCAGTACCAGGAATTGATGATCCAGGACTTCCCGGCGGCCTACGTCATTCCCTCCGGTACGCCGCTGCAGATCAGCAGCCACCAGGCGGCACGTCTGGTTGATTTCCTGCTCTTCAACGACGTCCAGGTCGAACAGGCCAATCAAGCGTTCATGCTTGACGGGGTCACTTACCCCAAGGGCTCTTATATCGTCTGGCTCGACCAGCCGAAGCGCGGCCTGGCCAACACGATTCTTGGCGCCGGGCTCGACCTTTCCGATATTCCGGGCCTATACTTCTACTCCCCGCCGTCTGTATGGAGCAACCCCTATCTCTGGGGCGCCTCCATTGCGACGATGGAGGATTATATACCTCTTAATACCAGCGTGGTAAACAACGCGGACGCGCCGAAGGGCTCCCTGGAAGGGAAGAAAGGCGCGGCCTACGCCTATGTGCCCACGAGCATCGCCGCCTTCCAGGCCACCAACGATCTGCTGGCCAGAGGCGTCTCTCTCTACCGGGCGACGGAGCCCTTTGACGGCTTCGGCGCGGGGACGATCATCGTACCTGCCGACGCGGCCTTAGCCAATGAGTTAATCAATGGCTATGCCCTGGACTTGACCGCGCTGCGGACGATGCCCACGGCAGTGGCGCCTATGCACGAACAGAAGATCGCTGTCTATGGTGATGAGGGCACGAGCCACGCGCTGAAGACGCTGGGTTTTGAGTTCGATTCTGTCAGCACCGGCGATCTCAACGCCGGGGCAATCGCCGGTTATGATGTCTTTGTCAACTATGGGCTCAGATGGAACTCGATCGGCAGCGCCGGAAAAGCTTCCTTCATTGACTGGTTCGCCGCGGGCGGCAACTATGTCGGACTGAGCTACCAGGGCCGGGCGATCGACTTCGCCAATGACGCCGGCTGGACGGCCGTTGATTATGGCTACATCTCCGGCAATGCGATTCTCAAAATCGACTACGACCCCCAGGATTCGATAGCCGTCGGCTTCCGTGACAATGGCTACGCCTTCGTCTATCGTTCGGTGTGGTTCACCGATTGGACGGGTATGGACGTCTCGGCCACGATCGACAGCGGCGATTTCCTGCTCTCCGGTTTCTGGGAGAACTGGCAATCCAGCGGCGCCGCCGGCATGCCCGTTATTGTGCATGATTCGGATGGCGAGTCGGATGTGACCCTGATCGGCGTGGACAACACTTTCCGCGGGCACCCGGAAAATACTTTCCGCCTGATCGGCAACGCGATTTATGATGGGCTTGATTAGGCCTGATTAGACTTGATTAAGCGCGTCATCAGGTAGTATAAAGGATGCCATCTTTTGGAAAGATGGCATCTTTTTTATTGGGCAGGTGGTTAGGTTTTCAGGGTAATCAAGATGAAATTTGTGATGGTTTTTGTACTTGTGGTTGTTTTATTGGTTGGCTGCGGTTCGCAGACGTCTGGGAATACAGACTTAGCGACTCAGGAAGCCGGGGATGGCGGCGGCGAGGAGACAGGGCTAGTGGAGCCCAGCAGCGAACAGATAACGGCCGTCGAGAGTGAGCTGGCGCAGTGGGCGGACGGCCGTTGGACGGACTATTCGGCAGCGTGGTCGGCCGACGTCGGAAAAGTTCTGCTCACGGCGACGGCCGAATCCGGCGCCGGCGCGGATGACATCAAAGGCTACTGCCGCATCCTGGATGAAATCGCCGGCAACTACCTGGCCGATTTCAAGGTGTCCGCGGCCGTCTATTTTCAGAGCGGGGCCAAGATTGAGTGTAAATAGAAGAAGCGCTCACTTTTTCGCGAAAGGGTTTCCCGTTATTTCTTTCCGGCAATGAAAATCAGCTCCCCTGGATACTGCGAGCCGTAAGGACTTTTATCGTAATCAGCATACAGCGCCTCCACCTCGAAACCGCAGCGTGCCAGGAGATGCTCAGCCTCGAAACGGTAAAGCCAGCGCATGGGAAAGGCGTGCACCAACCGTTCTTCACGGCCGTCGGGATAGGTCACATAGTAGATCAACTCCGCGCGCAGCACCTGCTCAAAGATATCGCGTTCAGTCACGACATGGCCGCGCCTTACCCGACGACCGTCAGGCATCTCGAACGGCTCTTCTAAAGCGTGTTCCTCACCCAGCTTGCGTTCGGTCAGCGCTTCCAGCTTGGGGTTGAACAGATCGAGGATCAGTTTCCCGTCAGGCTGCAGATGACGGTGGATCGTCCGCAGGCAGGTCATCTGATCGTCTACCGTCGTCAGGTGCTGAAACGGCCGAAACGGGATCGTGACCAGGGCAAATGTCCGCCCCAGCTCAAAATCGCGCATATCGGCCAACTGCAGATCGACACGATCCTGCACTTCCGGCGCTTCCTGGGCCAGGTTCGCGTGGCACATGGCCAGCATATGCTGTGACAGGTCCAGTCCGCTAATCTCTATTCCCGCCCGCGCCGTGGGGATCAGCACGCGGCCCGTGCCGCAGCCCACCTCCAGCACCGGCCCGCCCGATTCCTGCGCGGCTTCCACAAAAAAGTCCACATCAGGCCGTCCGCGGTACGGCACCACATAATCGTATAACTCGGCGATAAAGTCGTAATCCTCGTATCCACCCGCTTGTCCCATCATGACTGACCTCCTATTGAATGTGGTATGCGGCTCAAGGGCTTGAGCGATAAAACCTGTCTTGAACCGTGCTCGTCCGGGCTTAGACTCTAACATTCTACAACGCCATCTCCGCTCTGTAACCCTCCCCCGCACCTTTTCGTCCTCAAGAAAGAGCTGCTACCTTTTGATGAAAGTTGAATTTTCAAATCGGTAATAGCCGATCAATCAAATGCGGGCAAAATTGTAGCACATCCTTTAGGTTGTGCGGCCGTGCTCCTCTCTTCAACTTCATGGCAACCTGAAAGTTACCCTACAAATGAAAGCCACTATCTTGAAAGCCACTATCTGTGCGTACCGTGAATACCGGTTTATTTTTAAAATTTTCATAAAAGTTGGCGTCTCTATACTCTATACCGCCATAAATGGGGGGTGATCGCGATCTCTGAGCTATATATAGCCCTGTAATCGAGTTTCAAATAGATTAGCCTGACTTGAACTTCAGCATCTATTAACGGCCGATTCTGTTAAAGCCTGCTTGTTTCAGGCAAATTACTATTACTATACGAAGAAATTATTGTCCTGCAATACAATTTCCCCTATCATTATCATCCGCGTCCAACATTACCTGTTGTTTATTGGCTTATTGACTACCGGTTATTGGCAATTGACTATGCTATTTGATCCCAACCTGCACCCGCACCGCCGCTATAATCCCCTTACCGGCGATACTGTTTTTGTAGCTCCGCAGCGCCTTCAGCGGCCGTGGGGCGGCCGTGAAGAACGAAAGGGGACCGCCGCCCTGCCCGCCTATGATCCCAACTGCTACCTCTGTCCAGGCAACATGCGCGCCGGCGGCCAGCGCAATCCCGACTACAGCACGACCTATGTCTTTCCCAATGATTTTCCCAGCCTGATTAATGCGGAGTCCGGAGTGCGGAGTGCGGAATTGGATGTCCCGCTTACGGCCAAATCCCTGCTGCGCGCGGCGCCGGTGCACGGAGAGTGCCGCGTGTTTTGCTTCAGTCCGCGGCATGATTTGACGCTGCCGCAGATGGCGCTGCCGCAGATTCGCGGCGTTGTCGATGTGTGGGCGGAGCAAACGGCCGAATTGGGCTGGCTGTACCGCTGGGTGCAGATTTTCGAAAACAAAGGAGCGATCATGGGCTGTTCCAACGCCCATCCCCACGGCCAGATATGGGGCATGGACGCCCTGCCCCATGAAGCGGAGAAAGAGGATCGCCGGCAGCGCCTTTATTACGAGGAGAACGGCTCGCCGCTGTTGATGGACTATGCCGCTTTAGAATTGGAGCTGGGCGAGCGTGTGGTGATCGAGAACGAGCAGTGGCTGGTTGTCGTGCCATATTGGGCGATGTGGCCTTTTGAAACGCTGCTCCTGCCCCGCCGCCACGTTCAGCGCCTGCCTGAACTGGATGACGGCGAGCGAGACGCCCTGGCAAGCATTCTTAAACGCCTGCTCACTCGCTACGATAATCTTTTCGAGACCTCTTTTCCCTACAGCATGGGTTGGCATGGAAAACCATTTTGGAATGCGGAATTCGGAGCGCAGAGTGTGGAATCTATTCCCCATTCCGCATTCCGCACTCCGCATTGGACAGTGCATGCTCATTTTTACCCGCCGCTGCTGCGTTCGGCGACGGTGAAGAAATTCATGGTCGGCTTCGAGATGTTGGGCGAGCCGGTACGTGATTTGACACCGGAGATTGCCGCGGCGCGGCTGCGAGAGCTGCCGGAGGAACATTATCTCGATTGATTTCGGATGTCGGATTGCGGATGTGGTTAGCAGCAGAAGCTGAGTTTTTGGCAAAAACTCAGCTTCTATTCTTTTAGCGGGCCTGGACGTCTACTTTGGCTGCGCCGAGGAAACGGCCGAGATCTTGTGCTTGGGCATTGATGGCAGCTGTGACAGGCTGCGGCAGGGGCTCGAACGGCCGTACTTCGACCTCCAGCTTGTCTTTCTTTTGATCATGTCTCCAAACGGCGGCGATACGGCCGTTTACGAGCATGACGGGGGATACCCAGCCCTGTGGGCGGTAGACTTTCGAGCGCTGCTCTTCGGCCACGAGGTGATCCCGCCCTTTGTGACCAAGCAGGAAAGTATCGAAATAAGGTAAAAGGCGGACCAGCGGGTATTCGAGTTCTGTCAACATGAACTGTTCGAGGTCCTCGCGCAAGACGGCCGATTCCCAACCCTCAACATTGACCGGTGCAAAACCACCCCGCACGCGCGCCCATATGGCGCGCGACTCCGTGAGCGTCAAGCCGCTCCACGCGGCGAAGTCCCTGGCGGTCGCCGGTGCAAAGGCGCGCATATACCAGCGCAGAAGCATTTCTTCCGCCTCTTCCTGGGCGACGTCCTGCCAGTGTGGGATCCAGGCCGCGGCGCGAACAAAAGTCGGCTCGTTTCCACGATTAGGGCCATAGCAGATCACGCCGCGAGCGGCCGCGAGGTGCAG
>Ga0316576_10002432_pt1 | contig 10583 bp, 9 predicted proteins | sample S0NA_FD_203075 | JGI IMG/M metagenome (GOLD analysis project Ga0316576, IMG submission 203075) | Rhizosphere microbial communities from salt marsh grasses in Alabama, United States - S0-2_050615r3r5 | ecosystem: Host-associated > Plants > Roots > Rhizosphere | place: USA: Alabama | collected... | reverse complement strand
CCAGGCACAGCAGGACGGAACGCCGGCGTTCAGCTACGTGTACGACCCCGAGCAGCAAATCGACGTCAGGAATGCCGCCGGTGACCCGTACGTACTGGCCTCTGCGCCGATCCCACCGGCCTGGACGCTGATCGGCGCCGGCATGGCCGTATTGCTCCGCCTGCGGGCACGCTCACGCACCTGAGCCTTGTCCGGGTCATCAACCGTCGCCCTCCCCGCGGCGGCGCCATCCTCCCCCTTGATCGGTGCCGCCCGGTGGCTCACCTTGTGAGCCCTGTCTCCACCAATACCGATGATCCGGACCGTGCAGCGGGCACCTGACCTCTTCTCCTACCCCAGACACTGGGCGCACAAGCTCGGCACCGCCCCGGAGCTGCCCATGTCCCGCGCCGAGATGGACCTGCTCGGCTGGGACAGCTGCGACATCGTCATCGTCACCGGCGACGCCTACGTGGACCATCCGTCCTTCGGCATGGCCATCATCGGCCGGCTGCTAGAGGCCCAGGGCTTTCGCGTCGGCATCATCGCGCAGCCGGACTGGACCTCGGCAGAGGCATTTCGCGCGCTGGGCCGGCCGAGGCTGTTCTTCGGCATCACCGCCGGCAACATGGACTCGATGGTGAACCGCTACACCGCCGACCGGCGCATCCGCTCCGACGACGCCTACTCGCCGGACGGCGAGGGCGGCCGCCGGCCGGACCGCTCGGTGCTCGTCTACGCCCAGCGCGCCCGTGAGGCCTTCCGCGACGTGCCGATCGTGCTCGGCGGCATCGAGGCCAGCCTGCGCCGCATCGCCCACTACGACTACTGGTCGGACACCGTGCGCCGCTCGGTACTGCTCGATGCCAAGGCCGATCTGCTCCTCTACGGCAACGCCGAGCGCGCCGTGGTCGAACTCGCGCACCGGCTGGCCGCCGGCGAGCCCATCGAGCGCATCCAGGACATCCGCGGCACCGCACTCCTGCGCCGGGAGCTGCCCGCGGGCTGGACCGGCATCGACTCGAGCGACCTGGACCAGCCCGGCCGGATCGAGGCCCAGCCGGACCCCTACGCCAGCACGGCGCCGGACGCCGCCTGCACGGCCAGCGCCGCCCCCAGTACCGCTGCCGATGCCGACGGCCGGCCGGCGCCGCGGCCGATCCAGTTTCAGCGCCGCGCACCCCGCGCGGACCGGAACAGGACCTACATCCGGCTGCCGTCCTTCGAGCAGGTGCGCGCCGACCCGGCGCTCTATGCCCATGCCTCGCGGGTGTTTCACCAGGAGACCAATCCCGGCAATGCAAGGGCCTTGGTCCAGCGCCACCGTGAGCGCGAGCTGTGGCTCAATCCGCCGCCGATCCCGCTGACCACCCCGGAGCTGGACCGGATCTATGCTCTGCCCTACAGCCGCCGGCCCCATTCCAGCTACGGCGAGGCGCGCATGCCGGCCTGGGAGATGATCCGCTTCTCGGTCAACATCATGCGCGGCTGCTTCGGCGGCTGCACCTTCTGCTCCATCACCGAGCACGAGGGGCGCATCATCCAGAGCCGCTCCGAGCCGTCCATCCTCGACGAGATCGCCGAGATCCGCGACCGCACGCCGGGCTTCACCGGCACCATCTCCGACCTGGGCGGGCCGACCGCGAACATGTGGCGGCTCCACTGCAAGGACCCGGCCGTCGAGTCGGCGTGCCGGCGCCCGTCCTGCGTCTACCCGGACATCTGCAACAATCTGAATACCGACCATGCCCCGCTGATCCGGCTCTACCGCAAGGCGCGCGCGCTGCCCGGCATCAAGCGCGTGCTGATCGCGTCCGGGCTGCGCTACGACCTCGCCGTGCGCTCGCCGGCCTATATCCGCGAGCTGGTCACGCACCACGTCGGCGGCTATCTGAAGATCGCGCCGGAGCATACCGAGCCGGGACCGCTGTCGAAGATGATGAAGCCCGGCATCGGCAGCTACGAGCGCTTCAAGCAGCTGTTCGACCGCTTCAGCAGGGAGGCCGGGAAGGAGCAGTACCTGATCCCGTACTTCATCGCCGCCCACCCGGGCACGTCGGACGCGGACATGCTGAATCTCGCGCTCTGGCTCAAGCGCAACGGCTTCCGGCCGGACCAGGTGCAGGCATTCCTGCCGACGCCGCTGGCCACCGCGTCGGCGATGTATCACACCGGCCGCAACCCGCTGAAGCGGGTCACCCGCGACTCGGAGCAGGTCAGCGTCGTGCGCAAGCTGCGCCAGCGCCGGCTGCACAAGGCATTCCTGCGCTGGCACGACCCGGACAACTGGCCCCTGCTGCGCGAGGCGCTCAAGGACATGGGCCGCGCGGACCTGATCGGCAACGGCAAGCGCCACCTGGTGCCGAGCTTCCAGCCCCGGAGCCGCGGCGACCAACCCGAGGGCCGGCGCGGCGCACCCGGTCAGGCCCCCGCCCAGCGCCGCGCACCGGAGCGGCGACACCGGCGCCGTCCGCGGCGCGGCCGCTGAGCCCCTGCCCGCCCCCGCACTGCATACGCCGGACCCCGCACTTCCTCCCCGGTTGTTGCCCCCCAACCGATCGGCTAAGGTCAGGGCATGAAATTCGCCGAGATCGACCAAGGCGGCGCCAACCTCATCGAGGCCTACGACGCCGCCCACATCCGTATCAACGGCCGCGATTACGGCGGCAGCCTGGCAGTCACCGCCGACGCGGTGCTGGCCGACTGGGGGCCCGCGTGCATCGAGGAGCTCGACGCGGCGCAGGTGCAGGCGCTGCTGGCCTCCGAGCCCCAGGTGGTGGTCATCGGCACCGGCAGCCGGCAGCAGTTTCCGGACCCGGCGCTGTACTTCTCGCTGCTGGAGCGCGGCATCGGCGTCGAGATCATGGACACCGGCGCCGCCTGCCGCACCTACAACATCCTGGTCAGCGAAGGACGGCGCGTCGTCGCGGCGTTGCTGCTGGACTGACCGGCCGCGCCGCATCGTCCCCCGCGGGGCTCCCAGAGGCGCCGCGGCGGCCGGGCCCGCACCGTTTGCACCCCGCCCGCGCATGGGGGATGATCCCGCCCCCGCAGTACCTCGACCCGAGCCCCCCATGGACCGCAAGATCATCCTCTCCGTGCTCGCCGCCGCGCTGATGGGTTTCCTCGGCATCTGGCTGCTGTTGTCCATCACGCCGGACCAGCGCGCCGGCGTCAGGCTCTACCCCTGGGACGTGAGCCGCGACGCGGCCGGGCAGACCCGGGTGCTCGACCTGACCCTGGGCCAAAGCACGCTCGCCGATGCCCGCGCCCTGGCCGGCGAGGAAGGCAAGATCAACCTGTTCGACAACCCGGACGGCAGCCGCACGGTCGAAGTCTTCTTCGACGACGTCATCCTGAGCAACATCCGCGCGGATTGGATCATCACGCTGGATCTGGACCAGGACCGGCTCGGGGCCATGTACGACCGGGGCCTGCGGGTCAGCAAGATGAGCAGCGGCAGCCACAAGGTGAAGATGACGCCCGAGGACGTGGAGGCGCTCGCCACCGTCCCCGTCCGCAGCCTGACCTATCTGCCCTGGAAGAGCCTGGAGGCCAGGGACATCGCCGGCAATTTCGGCCCCCCCGCCGAGCAGCGCACCGAGCAGAAGAGCGGCGTCGTGCACTGGCTCTATCCGGACAAGGGCATGGACATTGCCCGCGACCCGGACGGCGGCGTCGTGATCCAATACCTCAATCCGGCGGACTACGGGCGGGCCGTGGCGCTGCTGCCCGCGCCCGCCGCCGCCCCGGGCGCTGCCGGCCGGGAGACGCCGGATCCCGCCGACACCGGCGCAAACTAGGCCCGGCTCTCAGCGGCCAGGTGGCCGGGGGCTGCATGGAAGACGCGGCCCCCCTCGACCGGGTGACCCCGATACGCGGACCTTCCTTCGCGTCTCCGCGTCTTCGCATGCCCCTCTTCGCCCAGCGAGCCCCGGGCGAGCGGACACTCACCCGAACCGCCGCTCCAACGGATAGGGAAACACGTCCTCGACCTGGCCCTGCTCGATCGCCCGCTGCCGGTCGCGCCACCATTGGGGGTCGAAAAGCTCCCGGTGCAGCGGCAGGAAGGCCTTGCGGAAGCGCGGGTCGGTGAGCAGAAAGGTCTCGAACTCCTCGGGGAAGACATCGCCGGGCGCGGCGGTGTACCAGGGCTCGTCGGCGAGCTCCATCTCCGGGAACGGCGCCGGCGGGATGTCGCGGAAGCGGCATTCGGTGATGTAGCAAAGCTCGTCGTAGTCGTAGAAGACCACCCGCCCCTGGCGGGTGACGCCGAAGTTCTTGAACAGGAAGTCGCCCGGGAAGATGTTCGCGGCGGCGAGCTGCTTGATCGCGTCGCCGTACTCGGCGGCGGCGTGGGCGATGTCGTCGGCGTCGGCACTGGCCAGATACAGGTTCAGCGGCGACATGCGCCGCTCGATGTAGACATGGCTGATGATGACCTGGTCGCCGTCCATCGACAGGCTGCCGGCGCACTCCTCGCGCAGCTGGGTGATCAGCGCATCGGAGAAGCGCTCGCGCGGAAACGCAACGTGGGAGTACTCCCACGAGTCGGCCATGCGCCCGACGCGGTCGTGCTTCTTCACCAGCAGGTACTTCGCCTTGACCTGATCGGGAGTCATCTCCTTCGGCGGCGGGAAGCGGTCCTTGATGACCTTGAACACGTACGGGAACGACGGCTGCGTAAACACGCACATGACCATGCCGCGAATGCCCGGGGCGATGACGAACTGATCGCTCGAATAGCGCAGGTGCTTCAGAAAGTCCCGGTAGAACTCGGCCTTGCCGAACTTCTGCAGGCCGATGGCAGTGTAGAGCTCGGCCTTGCCCTTGTGCCGCATCAGCGGCCGCAGGAAGTCGACGATGGCCGCGGGCACCTCGGTGTCCACCATGAAATAGGCCCGCGAGAAGCTGAAGATGTTGGAGATCTCGTCCTCGCCGGTGAGCAAGGTGTCGACGTAGAGACCCTGCTGCTTGTCGTTCAGCACCGGCAGCACGAACGGGATCTGCTCCGCGCCGTTGATCGCCTTGCCGATCACGTAGGCCGCCTTGTTGCGGAAGAACGGCTCGCAGAGCACCGCCAGCTGGAAGTTCTGGTGCCGCGCCCGGTTCGGCGGAAAGCGCTCGCGAATCGCCCGCAGCACGTTGCGGATGTCGCGGCGGCGGTCGCGGAACGGCACGTTGAAGCCCAGGTCCTCGAGGATCTCGCCGATGACCGCGGCGAAGCCGTCGCGGGCCGGGTAGTAGGGCCGGAAGATCGGGACCTCCGCCTCCAGATGCTCGGTGGAGAGCATCGGCCAGACGAAGATGTGGGCGTTGTTGTAGTAGCGCCGGTCGAACAGCCGGCAGAAGACGGAGTTGAAGAAGGTCTCGGCCAACTCCGGCTGATGGTGCTGGGGCAGCAGCCGCGAATACTCGATCTTGACCCGCTTCCAGAGCTGATCCTCGGGGCTGCGCAGGCGGAACTCGCGGCGCAGCACCGCGACGGTCTCGGTGATGCGCCGGTCGTAGAATCCGATGCGCTCGCGGGCGGCCTGCTGCGCGGCGGCCCATTCGGCCCGCTCGAAGCGCTCGCGGGCACCTGAGGTGATGCCGCGAAACAGCCGGTAGTGGCGGTCGAAGCCGTCGAGGATGGCCTCGGCGAGCTGCTTGGCCTCGATCCAGGCCATCAGCGGCGCGGGTGTGTCAGCGGGGCTGACAGGGCCGTGGGCGGCGCTTCGCCGGGCCCGAGGCCGCTGGGCTGCCGCTCGGGGTCCAGGCCGTCACTCGCGCGTCCGGGAGCGCGGGCCGCGAAGCGCGAGGTCAACGCAAAGCCGCAGGACTGGTACAGGTCGCCCGCCCCCCGGATCGGCAGCTCGGGACCCATCAGGCCTCCTCCGGCTCGATCAGGCCCGGCGGCGCGACGACGATACCGTCGCAGTCGCAGCAGACCCAGTCGCCGGGGCTCACCGGGACGCCGCCGATCTCGATGGTCAGTTCCCGCAGCCCCTCGCCGCGGCGGACGCTCTTGCGCGGGATCGCGGCCAGGGCCTTGATGCCCAGGTCCATCTCTCTGAGCCGGCCGCTGTCGCGCACGCAGCCCTGAATGATCACGCCGGCCCAGCCGTGGGCCACCGCGCTCTCGGCGATGAGGTCGCCGAGCATCGCGCAGCGCAGCGAGCCGCCGGCGTCGACGACCAGTACCCGCGGGCGTCCGTCGACGGTACCGGGCTCGGCCAGTGCCTCCTTGACGCGGGAATTGTCCTCGAAGCATTTCACCGTGGTCGCCGGGCCGCGGAACCCGCTGCGGCCGCCGAAGTCCTGGAACACCGGGGCGCAGACGCGCAGCTGCTCTCCGTAGCGGTCATAGAGGTCAGCGGTGGAGAGGGTCGGCATCTCGGGTGTCTCCCCCGTTAGGGCGAAGCCAGGGCGTGCAGCGCCCGGGACGCAGGACACCGCGGGAGCGGTGTCAGGGGCGCAGGAACGCAAGCGGCGAAGCCGCCGCGCCGGGAGATCCGGGCGGCACGCGAGCGCCGCCCGGATGGCCCGAGTCAGAACTGGGCCTCTTCGGTGGAGCCGGTCAGCGCCGTGACCGACGACACGCCGCCCTGGATGGTGGTGGTGACGTCATCGAAGTAGCCCGCGCCGACTTCCTGCTGGTGGCTGACGAAGGTGTAGCCCTTGTCGCGGGCCTCGAACTCCGGCTGCTGGACCTTCTCCACATAATGCTTCATGCCCTGGCCGCGGGCGTAGTCGTAGGCCAGGTCGAACATGTTGAACCACATGCTGTGGATGCCGGCGAGCGTAATGAACTGGTACTTGTAGCCCATGTCCGCAAGCTCGTCCTGGAACTTGGCGATGGTCACGTCGTCCAGGTTCTTCTTCCAGTTGAACGACGGCGAGCAGTTGTAGGCCAGCAGCTTGCTCGGGTTTTTCTCCAGCACCGCCTGCGCGAACTCGCGCGCGAAGCCCAGGTCCGGCGTCCCGGTCTCGCACCAGACCAGGTCCGCGTAGGGCGCGTAGGCCAGGCCGCGGCTGATGGCCTGCTCCAGGCCGTTGCGGACACGGTAGAAGCCCTCTGCCGTGCGCTCGCCGGTCAGGAACGGGCGGTCGTTGTCGTCCACGTCGGAGGTCAGCAGGGTGGCGGCCTCGGCGTCGGTGCGCGCGAGCAGCAGGGTCGGCACGCCCATGACGTCGGCGGCGAGGCGGGCGGCGGCCAGCTTCTGCACCGCCTCGGAGCTCGGCACCAGCACCTTGCCGCCCATGTGGCCGCACTTCTTGACCGCCGCGAGCTGGTCCTCGAAGTGCACGCCGGCGGCACCGGCGGCGATCATGTTCTTCATCAGCTCGAAGGCGTTCAGCACGCCGCCGAAGCCGGCCTCGGCGTCGGCGACGATGGGCAGGAAGTAGTCGACGTAGCCCTCGTCACCGGGGCCGATCTCCTTCGACCACTGGATCTCGTCGGCACGCTTGAAGGCGTTGTTGATGCGCCGGACCATGGTCGGCACCGAGTCGTAGGCGTACAGCGACTGGTCCGGATACATGGTCTCGGAGGTGTTGCCGTCGGCGGCCACCTGCCAGCCGGACAGATAGATCGCCTCGATACCGGCCTTGGCCTGCTGCATCGCCTGGCCGCCGGTGATGGCGCCCATGCAGTTGACGTAGCCCTTCCTCGCGCCGCCGCGCACCAGCTGCCAGAGCTTCTCGGCACCGTTGCGGGCATAGGTGTGCTCGGGCTGCACGCTGCCGCGCAGGCGGACCACGTCGGCGGCGCTGTAGGCGCGCTGCACGTCGGTCCAGCGGGGGTTCTCCGCCCAGTCCCGCTCCAGGGCCTGGATCTGCTGTTGGCGGGTGAGGGTCTGGCTCATGGCGTTCTCCACAATGGTGTCGGTGGTGCGGTCCACCCGGGGCGCGGGGACCGATATGCGATCGGCCCGGGCGGCTCGATATTTGACCGCTGTAGTCGGTCTTGTGGAGAACGGTAGCCAGACAGTGATTATTTGAGAAGCTAATTCTCTAAATCCTGGCTATTGGGTTTGCGATTTGTCATGGAGTCTCCGGCTCGACGCCGATCGCGGCGGGGCGCCGCTCCTACAGCCGGCGGGTCGCGGCGGGGCGCCGCTCCTAAAGCCGGCGGGTCGCGGCGGGGCGCCGCTCCGGCCGGGGCGTGGCGGCCCGCGGCGAAGGCGCGCACCGCCTGCTCGGTGGCGGCGGCGAGGAGCCGCTCGGCGTCGCGCTGGGCGGCTTCGAGGGTGATCGGACCGGGGCAGAGGCTGAACAGCGCGTCGATGCCGCCGGCATGCAGCAGGCCGGCATCGTCGCCGATACCGCCGGCGATGGCGATGCAGGGCACGCCGAGCCGCAACGCATGGGCCGCGACCGCCGCCGGCGCCTTGCCGAAGCGGGTCTGCCCGTCGATGCGCCCCTCGGCGGTCAGCACCAGGTCGGCGCCGGCCAGGTGCCGGTCCAGCTCCACCAGCTCCAGCACCACGTCGGCACCGGGGCGCAGCTCCGCCCCGCAGAAGGCGAGCAGCCCGGCGCCGAGCCCGCCGGCCGCGCCGGCGCCGGGCTGCCCGCATACGTCCGCACCCAGGTCGCGCCGGATCAGGGCCGCCAGGTGCGCGAGCCCCGCGTCGAGGTCCGCGACCTGCGCCGGCGTCGCGCCCTTTTGCGGTCCGTAGACCTCTGCCGCGCCGCTCGGGCCCGTCAGCGGGTTGTCCACGTCGCAGATCGCCTCGACCCGCACGCCCCGCAGTCGCGGATCGACCCGCGACACGTCGATGCGACGAATCAGCGCGAGGTTGCCGCCGACCGGCACCAGCGGCTCCCCGGCCTCGTCGAGGAACCGGTAGCCGAGCGCCGCGGCCATGCCGATGCCGCCGTCGTTGGTCGCGCTGCCGCCGATGCCGACGAGCAGCGTCCGGGCGCCGAGCGCCAGGGCATGGCGCATCAGCTCGCCGGTGCCGAGCGACGTGGTCGTCGTGGGGTCGCGCTCCGACTCCGCCAGCAGCGCCAGCCCGCTCGCGAGCGCCATCTCGATCACGGCGGTGCGCCGTCCGGCGAGCCAGGCGAGCTGCGCGTCCACGGGTGTGAAGCGCGGGCCGCTGACCCGGACGCGTCGCGGCTCCGCACCGAGGGCCGTGCGGGCGACGTCGGCGAGCCCGTCGCCGCCGTCGGCGACCGGGACCTCCACCCGATGCGCGTCGGGCAGCGCGCGCGCGGCACCGGCCGCCATCGCGGCGGCCGCGGCGCTCGCGCTGCAGCTCCCCTTCAGCGCATTGGGTGCGAGGACGATCTTCAAGGGGGCACCGGAGATCGCGCGGGGCCGGGAGACGCCGGGCGTGCCCTTCCGCGCCGCGGCCCGGTCAGCTCGCCAGCCGGCGCCAATACGTGCTGCGCCAATAGTACAGCACCGTGGTATCGGGCCAGGGATAGGAATCCCCGTAGCTGGCGCCGCGGCGCGGATGCTCGATGTTGTCCCGCCGCGGGTCCAGCGGACGCCAGGACGGCTCCCGCGGCTCGCCGTCCACCGGTGCCCGGGTGTTGCCGAGATTACGTCGCTCCGAGGCGCCGTAGTCGCGGTAGTTCTGTTGCGCCTCGGCCAGACTCACGGTATTGCTGCCGCCAGGCATCTCGGGGAAGCGCAGCTGACTCAGGTCGTCTTCCCAGCCGCAGATCGGGCAGACCTGGTGGAAGCCGGGCACCTGGTCGTGCACCAGATGGCCGCAGCAGGGGCATGGATACTTGCCCGCCGGCGGCCCGTCGATCGGGCCGTCCGCGGGAGGCATGGCGCCGGGGTCGAAATGAGACTTGGACATGACGGTGCGCGGGTCGGGCTGCTCGGTGGGTGGGCCAGGTTCGTGCCGTGCGCCGGCAGGACGTGCCGGCGCTGACTCCCCCGACTATACGCAGAACCGTTGTCGGTCAACACGCACCGAAGGACGGGTTACCCCAGCGACCGACCACAGAGGGGCGCCCTGCCCCGCCGGGGAAGCGCTGAAGCGTCCAGGCCTTCCTATTTCAGCTGCTCGAGCACAGAGTGGATCAGGATCGGCGGGAACGGGATGTAGCCGAACTGCTCGGCGACGTCCTGCCCGGGTCCCATCGCGTACTCGACCACCGACTTCAACGCCGAGAGCTTCTCCGGGTCCTGATAGTCTTTGCGCAGCAGCAGCCAGGATACGCCGACGATGGGATAGGAGCCCTCGCCGCGCGGGTCCGCCGCATCCTTCAAGGCCCTGTCTTCGATCAGGGACTTCAGCGCGACGCCGAAGCCCACGGCGGGAGGGGCCACGAAGTTGCCCGCACGATTTTCCATCACCGCCATACTGATGCCGGGCAGCAGCCCGAAGGCGTACTGCACATAGCCGATGCTGCCGGGGATGGCGCGTACGTTCGCGGCAACGCCGTCGTTGCCCCGGCCGCGGACTAGCCCGCCGCGCAGCTTCAGGGGCTCGGGCCAATTGGGGAGCATGCTGGTGCCGACCTGCTCGGTGAAGGTGTCACTGACCGCGCTCAGGTGGCGTGAGAACTTGTAGGTCGTGCCGCTGGAGTCGCTGCGCGCGACCACGACGATCGGCACGTCCGGCAACGAGACACCGGGATTCGCGGCGGCGATAACCGGA
>Ga0316576_10002431_pt1 | contig 10584 bp, 10 predicted proteins | sample S0NA_FD_203075 | JGI IMG/M metagenome (GOLD analysis project Ga0316576, IMG submission 203075) | Rhizosphere microbial communities from salt marsh grasses in Alabama, United States - S0-2_050615r3r5 | ecosystem: Host-associated > Plants > Roots > Rhizosphere | place: USA: Alabama | collected... | reverse complement strand
AAAAGAGTCAGAAGCGGGGACTACAGCTGATCAAGAATTACCTAGAAATGGATTAAAAGGAAACTGGTGTGAAATTTACGATTTATCCGGCAATCGACCTGCGCAGCGGCGCTGTCGTACGTTTACAACAAGGCGATCCAGACCGCCAGACCATATTTGGAGATAATCCACAAAAAACGGCCGAACAATGGGTCGACGCGGGCGCAGAGTGGCTGCATGTCGTCAATTTAGATGGCGCATTTGATGAAGGCGGAGGCGCAAACTGGCAAGCATTACCCGGCATCATAACCTCCGGCGCAAAAGTCCAATTTGGCGGGGGTTTACGCACGAAAAAAGATATCGCCCGCGCTTTGCAGCGCGGCGTGTCGCGCGTAGTTCTGGGAACAGCGGCCGTTGAAGATCCTGATCTGATCGCCGATCTCGTCCGCCACTTCGGCAGCGAGAAAATCGCCGTGGGAATCGATGTTCTCCATGGCCAGGTGCGGACACATGGCTGGACAGACAGCGCGAATCTATCCCCAGAAATTCTCGCCTTGCAAATGCGCGCTTTGGGTGTAAATAGAATTATTTATACGGATATCGAACGAGACGGCCTGTTGAGCGGCGTTAACTATGAGTCGACGGGGAAACTTGCTCATACAACCGGTATGCACGTGATCGCCTCCGGAGGCGTTGCTTCTCTAGACGATGTACATGCAGCCCTCAACCAGATATCAAGTGGCGTGGATGGTCTGATCATCGGTCGTGCTCTTTACGACGGCCGTATCGATCTGGCTGAAGCGTTAAAGATATGTCAGTAAATCAGTTAGTATGTTTTTCCGATCTTACTAACTAATCTACTGTCTTAGGAAACCACTTCTGTTTCCTTGTTGCCGCAATCATCTATAAGATGCGGAGAAGGTACAAAAAAGAAGGAAAAAATAGAGGTATTTTTTCTGAATTACTGAAATACTGAGATACATAAAATGCTCGCAAAAAGAATCATTCCCTGTCTTGATGTAAAAAACGGCCGTGTTGTCAAAGGCGTCAATTTTGTCAATCTGCGTGATGCAGGCGACCCGGTTGAACAGGCACGTATCTACGACGCCGCGGGTGCTGACGAGTTGGTTTTCCTCGATATTACGGCCACGCATGAAGCGCGGCAGACGGTCATGCAGATGGCGCGCGCCGTCGCGGACCAGGTGTTTATCCCCTTCACTGTTGGTGGAGGTATTCGCTCGGTTGATGATATGCGGGCCATCTTGCGTTCCGGTGCAGATAAGATAAGCGTCAATTCTGCAGCTGTGCGTAACCCAGATCTCGTTTCCCAGGGAGCGTGGGAGTTCGGAAGCCAGGCTATCGTCGTGGCAATCGATGCCCGGCGTGTTCCCGATCGAGAAAACCAATGGGAGGTATATGTGCGCGGTGGTCGCGAAAAGACTGGAATCGATGCCCTGGAATGGGCAGAAAAAATGGAAGAATTTGGCGCGGGAGAAATTTTGCTGACAAGTATGGATGGTGACGGCACGCAGGCCGGTTATGATGTTCTCCTCACCCGCGCAGTTGCTGATGTCGTTTCCATTCCGGTTATTGCATCCGGCGGCGCAGGTTCTTTGGAACATTTCGCCGAAGCTTTAACCATTGGTGGCGCAGATGCTGCTCTAGCAGCTTCTTTATTCCATTATAAGCAACTAACCATCGCCGAAGTTAAAAAATATCTGGCAGGACAGGGAATATCCATCCGTCCTGTTATTGAATAAAGTATCTGAATTCTGGAGGTCCAAGATGGTTCTTGAAGCAGTGACTGATTTACAATTGCAATATGATGACCGGGGACTCATCCCCGCCGTCGTGCAGGATGTCAATACCGGGCAGGTTCTGATGGTAGCCTGGATGAATCGCAATGCGCTTCAGCTGACTATCGAAACAGGGGACGCTCACTTTTGGAGCCGCAGCAGAGAGTCTTTATGGTATAAGGGAGCAACTTCCGGCAACGTCCAAAAAGTGCGAGAGATACGCGTGGACTGCGATGGAGATACCCTGTTGTTATTCGTAGATCCAGCCGGACCTGCCTGCCATACGGGCGAACTCAGCTGTTTTTACAGAAGACTGTCCCCAAAATCGATTTAAAGCGGCAACCAAAGGATGACTATGAGTGATCAAATAGAAACGCTCTACCAGGTATTACGCGATCGAAAAGAAAACCCGAAGGTAGGTTCTTATACCAACCAGCTACTCGCCGATGACGAAGAAATAGCCAAAAAAATCGGCGAAGAGGCAATAGAGGTGATATTAGCCGCCTCAAGCCAGGGAAAACAGCGCATTCTTGAAGAAACAGCGGATCTCATCTATCACACCCTGGTCCTCCTGGTAGCCAATGATCTCGCGTGGGAGCAGGTTCTGGCCGAATTGGAACGCCGGCGCAGGTAAAGCGTTCAATAGCCACCAGATAAGCGTTTGCCGCTTACTCTCACCCTGATGTACCATCCTGCAAAAGGGTTAAAGCGCGAACATTGTCTGGATTTGCTTCAAAATTAACAACCGCTGCGCCAGGGCTAGCAGCCGGTCTTTTTGCCGGGCGTGTTCTGAGCGAACTGTCGGCAAAATGGAACGGCAATACGACCTGGTGGTTAGCCGTCATTATCACGTTTCTTTGCCTCCTGGGAGGTGTCTGGTCTTTCAGACGCTTATCATTCCGTCAGAGCTGGCCTGCTCTGTTGCTGCTAATTTATGTTTTTTACCCCGAGAACAATCTCTCAGCAGCCGGGCTGATTGCCTTTCTGGCCTTCGTAACCTGGTGGCAAATAAATGAGATTACACTGCCAGGGTCTGAAAAATTTATAAATGTTCTGTTTCCCACCCTCCTACTTTTGTCTTGTTTCGTCCTTTACATAAGGACCCTGGCTCCAGATATTCTTCCCGCGGACAACGGCGAGTTTCAGCTGGTAGCTGCAAACCTGGGCGTCGCCCACCCACCAGGATTTCCCCTTTACACAATGCTGGCGCACTTTATGACCCGATTTCCCTTCGGTCCAACCCCGGCTTATCGGGTGAATTTCTTTTCGGCCGTTACCAGCACTATGACCCTGGCTGCCATTTACATCTCCCTATTCAAACTAACCAGACGCATCCTGCCCGCTGCGGCAGCAACGCTTATACTGGCTACAGCGACAACCTTCTGGGCGCAGGCAACAACGGCTAATATTCGCAGCATGACTGCATTATTTGCCGCCTTGATGTTCCTAGCACTGGTCTTGTTTTACGAAGAAATAAAGAGAGATAATCCGCATCAGGCCGATCGATTCTTAATCCTCTTTGGCTTAATATTGGGTCTGGGTATTACCCATCATGCTTCGCTTGTTTTTCTAGGGTTGGTAGCTGTTCTTTTCATCTTGTTTGTTGATCGTTCATTAGTAAGAGCACCAGCGCGCTGGTTGCTGCCGATCCTGGCTTTCTTGATCGGGATGCTCCCCCTACTCTATTTGCCCCTTCGCGCGACTGCGGACGTACGCGGCGCCTCCTCCTCGCTGGCTACGTTACCGGGATTTTTAGAACATGCACTGGCAACCGGTTTTCGTGGCGATCTTTTTGTCTTCTTGCAGCCATCCCTTTTCCTGGAACGCCTGCGAATTATGTTCAATGTCTTGATCTTCCAGTTCTCAACAGGGTTTATGCTCATTCTGGTTCTCAGTTTGCTCCTTCTTGCCTCGGAGGAATGGCGGCTGGCTTTTTTGTTCGGCGGTAGTGCGCTTCTGTTTACCTTTATCACCGCCACCTATCGCGCGCCGCAGACCGTAGAATATATGATGCCGGCCTATGTAGCGCTGGCTCTCGGTTTGGGTGCCGGGCTTGGGGGGGTTAACGGCCGTCCTCTTCCCGGCGCAACCACCATCTGGCCTTCATTCCGTTATCTGCTCACCGCGCTTATTATGGTATTAGCTCTTTCCCAATTGGCCTCTCGCTTCCAGAGTTACTCGCACCTTAGTAAAGAGTTCACTGCCCGCGACTATGCGAATAGAATTTTATTAGAAGCGCCGGATGATGCATTAATTCTGGCCAATTGGCATTGGGCTACACCGATCTGGTATTTGCAAGAAGTAGAAGGTGTCCGTCCGGATGTCGATGTGCGTTATGTATTCCCGGAAGGCGAACCCTATGCCCAGACCTGGGCCCGGCGTGTGTCTGCAGGCCTCGCTGGTTCGCACGACCTAATTACAACCAATTTTGATGAAAACGCATTTGCTACTTTAGCTGTTTCCGAACCGTTGGGAGAAGCCTTCTTGTTCCGCCAGGAACCACGGAGGGATCTGCCGGCTAATTTCAAAAAATTTGAATTGACCCTGGGTGAAGCGATACATATTATGGGTTTTGAAATCGAAAGCCCAGGCATATCTCTTACTGACGAGGCTATCTTAACACTGGCCTGGCAACCAATTACTGCCCTGGAAGAAGGTACAACTCTTTTCGCTCACCTGGTTGCAGCGGATGGAAGCCTTGCCGGACAGCAGGATATTCCTGTTCAGGCACAGGAAGAAGGAATCACACTGACCCAATTTCGCCTGGCGCCGTTCGCCGGTACGCAGCCAGGCCAGTTCCAGGTTTTGATTGGTGCTTATGCTCAAGAACCATTATTTGATCCAGACAAAGCCACACGCACGGCCGTGACTCAAATTGAAATTAAACCCGCTGCGTTCGCTCCGTCAACAAGCAATCCGTTACAACGCCGCCTGCTGGACGGTTCTGAACGCCGGTTGATCGGCTATGATCATGACAATACCCTGCCCGATCGATCACGTCTTTATCTTCATTGGCAGTCCGGGTATGGCTACACCAGTGAAGTGTTCGACAACACGATTCCATCACTTCCCGCCTTCGCCGGACCCTGGGGTGTATTGAGCAATCGCTGGCAGCTCCTTGATAGGACAAAGCCGGCGAATTACGTTCCCTTGGGCCAGGGAATTACCTGGACCGGAAATTCAAAGTTTCCGGCAGCCACCGAGCCCGGCCAGGAGCTGGTAATCCGCCACTCTTTTTTAAGCGCTCTACCCGTTTTAAGCGACCAGGTCGTGTCGATGCGACTGATTGGCTTTGAAGAAGATGGTTATCATTGGCGGTGGTGGGACCTGGATGACACAATCCCGGCCATGGGCGCTATCCCCACTCTAAAATGGATCGCCGGGTCGGGGGTAACGTCACCGCACTTTGTCACTATTGATGAATCAGCCATACCGGCGCAAGAAATTGGCGGTGCTTTGACCCTCTATGATGCTTTCACCGGGCGTGTTTTACCTATCCTGGACAACCGTCTGGCTGGTGAAATCGGCTGGATTCCTCTCAACCAGCGCCAGGCTGAATAATACAAACTAGAAAACATCTATTTTTGCATTAACACAACACTATCCGATCGCCTGCTGTACAAAAAACTGAAGAATCATCAGCAGAACCGGCAGGGCGACGGCCGTCAGTACAATCCGGGCTGTTTCTGACCGCCAGGGCCAGGTTGGTACGGCATTGACCTTGTTATGCTGAATTTCCAGACTCATAATGGTACCATTCAATTTTTCCGCCGCGGCATAATCATCTTTGGCAACAAAACCGTTAAATTTTTCAAACAGCGCCTCAAACTGCAGCTCAATTTCATTTAAGGCATGTTCTTTCTCAATAACCATCATCCGGTGCACGCTCCACAGTGGCCAGACAAAAACCAGGACAGCCAGGATAGTGAACATTAAAGAGATCCCTAAAATCGCCGGATCCGCCAGCAGCTCCGGATTGATAATTATCCAGCCATAATAGAACGCCAGCAGCCCCAATGCCGTTGAGGCAGTCAACTTTGAAAAAGCCTGCACCGGCCGGAGCTGAAAAATGTTGATGTGCACGTAATTGGAGTTAATTATATTAACGAGACGGAGCTGCCTGATTGTGTGGTAAAGAATAACGCCAAACAAGAATGCCGAGCTTTTATCGATGATATGGTAAACGAACGAGAATAAAGAAAGGTGATCAAGCGCCGCATAACGCGCGGGTTCACTAGCAATCAGAGGAAGTAGAATGGCGAACGCCGTCATCGCCAGGCCGGCCAGCAAAGGCGCCAGGAAGGGCATGGTAGAAATTTTTCTCTCGATGGTTTCATATCCCTCATTGGTCATTCTTAACACGGGCTTCATGCTCTCGAGTCCCTGCAGAGCCTGTTGGTCGAGGATCCATATCAGGGCCAAAAGATAGGGAACAGCCAGCCCGTTAAAAATGATGACCGGGAGTAGTTCAATGGCCAAGGTTCCGCTGTCCAGCCACAAGAATAAAACCTGCAGCAGTATCAGGCCAATTCCCAAAACGAGGTAGAAGACCCACGGCCGTATTCGAAGCTGTCCCACCCAGCTATTAAAACGATCGATCCAGCTCGGATTAAAGACCTCAGCGCTGTTTTCTACCATCATGTATCTGGTCCTGTTTGGATATCATCACCATCCTTGATGGTAATTACCACATTGCCCTGCTTCGCTCCAGTTTCCACATAGCGGTGTGCTTCAACAATCTCTTCCAGCGGGTAGGATCGGTCAATTACCGTCTGCAGCTGGCCCGCCTCAATCAGATCACGCAAATACACCAGGTCTTCGACTGTGCCGCTCGCCGTCTGCATCTTCACCTTCTGGCTGCTCCGCCACCCGTGCCATGGCCCGCGAAGCATCTGTCCTCGCAGAGGATTGGCCAGGAGATAAGTACCGTCAACCGTTAAAGAATCAGCAGTATCGGACAGAGATAGCGTGCCCACGACATCGAAAATCACATCATACACAGTACCGTTCTTGGTGAAATCCTCGCTGGCGTAATCAACGACATAGTCTGCCCCGATGGCTTTCAACATGTCCAATTTTTCCGCACTGTCGACGGCCGTCACTTCAGCACCCATGATCTTCGCCAGCTGCACAGCGAAAGTACCGATGCTTCCTCCCGCCCCATTTATCAAAATTTTCTGGCCGGGTTGGACTTTGCCCAGGCGCAGGAAATGCAGTGCATCTCTGCCGCCAAATGGTACCGTCGCCGCTTCTTCGAAGCTCATATTGGCGGGCATAACAGCTACACCTTCACCTGAATCGCCTGATTCTTCGGGCAGGGTTATATAAGCTGCATTTGTACCCAATGCCATTCCCACCGCGCCAAATACTTTGTCGCTTACCTTAAACTGCATAACATCCTTGCCCACAGCCTCAACTTCTCCAGCCAGTTCTGTGCCTAAAATTGACCCCTCCTTAGGTCTTACAAGTCCCAGCCACAGACGCATTGGAAGGTTGAGATATAAAGGAAAATCCATACGCCGCGTCTCACAATCTCCGGCCGTTACCGTCGTCGCGCGGATCTTAATCAGCAAATCGTTATCCTTGGGGGTAGGCTTTGGTACCTCTCGAAGGATAAGAACTTCCGGTGGTCCATATTTTGTCCAAACAACCGCTTTCATTCCTCACCCCTCTTTTTGTGAATATGCCAGCGCCGAGGGTGTCTGGCAGCCGACAATTGCCGGGGCTTTTTGAATAAGCGCCTCATTTTCCAGCGCCGCCACCATGAACAGGGCAAAATCAATGCGCCGCGTAACTTTACTGGCTAAAACGGGATCACCCACGTGTTCGCTCCATACTGGCAGGCCTTGACTTGGCCCTTCTTCCAGGTCTCCCGCGCGCACGACCGTCCATAAGCGGTCGCTGTCGAAAATCATTCGCGTCGCCTGCACCTGGTCATCGAGGTCCACCATGCGCGTCAGTTGCCCAATCCAACTCGAAAACTTTACCTGCGCCAGGAATAGGGGCGAATAGATATCCTTGCCATCTCGCGTAATGTGCCAGCCACAGGAGAAGCACAGGCGCGCGCCCTCTTGGGCAAAATCAAGCACCGCCTGCGCAGTACCGGAAGAATATTTATCCATGCCCCAGGGCACCAGGACAGTAAGGACGCCATCGCATCCTTTAACAGCTCGTTCAATAACCTGTCGATCATTCGTCTGGCCGCTGAAAATCGTCATGCGGTCTTTATAAGCATCAAGCTTAGGGATGCTTTCTTCACGGCAAACACCGACTACCTTGTAGCCACGGTCCAGCGCATGCTGCACCATGTACTGCCCCAGCTTTCCTGAAGCGCCGACTATACAAACTTTTTCAATCTTCATGGTTTCACCCCCATATTGCATTGAATAATATTCCCGAAAGCTTATCCTTGTCATCTATCAGTTCGTTCGCCAACCAGGATTCGGGAAATTGAAACAGATCGTCTTTACAAAGTTCTAATGCTCTCTTATATGCTTAACAATCCCACCCTTAACTTCTTTGATGCTATGCATGTAGATGAATGCTTTCGGATCCTCTTCCAGGATGGCCTTTTGAATGCGATGTATCTCCAGGCGCGTGGCGATGGTCATCACAATATCAACTTCGAAATTCTCGTCAAAATGACCGGGAAGATATCCTCTCTCACCTTTATAAACGGAGATTGCCTTCCCGAAGTCGTTGACAATGATCGATTTCATGGTCTCGTATTTTTGGGACACAATCGTTAAGGCGGTATATTGCTCAACACCATCAACGACATAATCCGAAGTTCTTGTTGCCGAAAAATAGGTCAAGATGGAATACATGGCGGCCTCGATTCCCAGTTCAAACGCCGCTATCAGGAAAATCAAGGTATTGATCAATAAAATAATCTCGCTGGTCGACAACCCTGATTTTTCATTGGTAAATTCGGCGACAACCTCCAGGCCATCAATCATGCCTCCGCCTCTGATGACCAGGCCAATTCCTAAACCAATCAGGAGACCACCAAAAACCGCGATCAGGATTTTGTCGTTGGTAACGACCGGGATATTGACAACATTCATCATAACAGCCAGCAAGCCGATGGCAATCATTGAATGAACGGTAAAAGTAGCGCCGACTTTCTTATACGCCAGGAACAAAAAGGGGAGGTTGAACAGGATTAAAAATATGCTGATATTTATATGCGTATACTCATACGCCAAAATCGAGAGGCCTGTCACTCCACCATCGATAAAATGGTTGGGCATCATGAACCCCTTTAAGGCCACAACAGCACAAACAACACCCAGGAGTGTATAAGTTAATGAAGAACGAGAGAAAATTCCTCTCCATTCTATATTGTTATTTTGCATCGACTGCCTAATATTTGATTGCTAGCCTAACTTTTCAGGGTTGATATTACAATAGGTTTATACAGGCACTTTGCCCATTCATCAAGACTAATTCTAAAAATGACCTTGCTTATTAGCTGGATGCACCTTGACGCCGACATATTCTTGACATGATATGTTACAATATTATCTGGCTGCTTATCGATCGTCGTGATTTATTAGGCCATTGTACCTTCAGCAACTTCCCTTTCGTTCATAAGGTCCATAAAGACAAGGAGAATATTATGTCACAACCCGTCTATTTGCTTGTTCTTGGTAAAGGCTGGACCGAAGCCTGGTACCAACTTTCAGAGGAAGAAAAAGATAGTTTATGGTCCAAAGTTTCCGAGGTTGACAAACGAGCCGGTAGAAAGCTAGTTATCGGGTGCCATTCTCGTTGGGCGGACGAAGAAATCTTCGATTGGGCTGTCATGGAATATCCCAATATGGAAGCCTATCAAAAGAAAGTCGAAGAACTTGAAGAACTGGGCTGGTGGCGATACTTCTCAGCCAAAACAATTCTGGGAACAAAAATGGAAGATACCCGACTTTCTTCAGCTGACGAGTGACGAAGCTGTCCTCGTTCGAGGGCAAAGGCTCGCCATTCAGTTTTTTAGCATGAAAACTTCGCCTGGATCTAAGAGGATAGCCAGACGGAAAGTCCCCTGATAAAAGATGCTAACTTCCTGAAAAGTTGGCATCTTTTTGTTAAAGGGGGTAAATATTTCAGTCAACGAAGGAGCTATCTATGAATTCTAAATTTGACCGCGAGCTGGAAGAAAGGCTGGTGCGCTACGCCGCTATTGACAGCCAATCCGACGCCTCGTCCGACTCTTCACCCAGCTCAGTTATTCAGATAGAGCTGCTAAACCTTCTGGTGGCAGAACTCAGAGAGATAGGCGCTGAGGATGCGCGCCTGACGGATTACGGGGCAGTACTGGCAACAATCCCAGCCACTCTAGAAACAGACGCACCAACGATCGCCTTCCTGGCCCACGTAGACACCGCACCGGGTTTTTATGCCCAAGGAGTTCGGCCGTTGGTGCATCGCGCCTGGGACGGCCGTGAAATCATCTTGCCCGATGATCCACAACAAGTTCTCTCACCAGATAACCTACCCTACCTGGCTTCCAAGGTTGGCGATGACATCATCACCGCCGGTGGCACAACGCTTCTCGGCGCGGATGATAAGGCGGGTGTGGCCATCATCATGACTATGGCTCAACACCTTCTGGCGAATCCAGATATTCACCACGGCCGTATCCGCATATGTTTTACGCCAGATGAAGAAATAGGGCGCGGCGTGCATGAAGACCTGCCGGCCGATCTCGATGCGAAGGTGGCCTACACGCTCGACGGTGGGCCGCTTGGCGAAATCGTCGATGAAACGTTCTCGGCCGATGGGGCCAGAGTAGAAATCCAGGGCGTTTCCG
>Ga0316576_10002430_pt1 | contig 10587 bp, 10 predicted proteins | sample S0NA_FD_203075 | JGI IMG/M metagenome (GOLD analysis project Ga0316576, IMG submission 203075) | Rhizosphere microbial communities from salt marsh grasses in Alabama, United States - S0-2_050615r3r5 | ecosystem: Host-associated > Plants > Roots > Rhizosphere | place: USA: Alabama | collected... | reverse complement strand
CCGGCGATCTGGCCTGGGCGTCCGAACCGCTGGCCGGGTAGCGGTTCCGGCCGATCACCCGCGTCAACATGGTCCCCATGACGCTCCCACTCCCCGACTTCGACACCGTGACCGTGACCGAGGCCGACGACGACATCGTCCTCGTCACCCTCAACCGGCCCGATCGGCTGAACGCGATCACCTCGACGATGATCAGCGAGCTCGAGGCGATCGTCGCCGCTGTCGACCTCGATCCGAAGGTGCGGGTGGTGCTCGTCACCGGCGCCGGCCGGGGCTTCAGCGCCGGCCTCGACCTGCAGTCCCAAGGGCGGGCGCCGGGCGCCGAGGGCGTCCAGCCGACGGTTGCATCGTTCATGTGGCAGGACCACCTCGCCACGCTGCACGAGAAGATCCACCGATCACGCAAGCCGTGGATCGCCGCGGTGAACGGCGTCGCGGTCGGCGGCGGGTTCGCGCTGACGTTGGCGTGCGACATCCGCTACGCGGCGAGCAGCGCGTCGTTCGGAGCGGTGTTCCTCAAGATCGGCGTGTCGAACTGCGACATGGGGACGAGCTACTTCCTCCCCCGACTGGTCGGCGCGTCACGAGCCGCCGAGCTGATGCTCACCGCCCGGATCTTCGAAGCGACCGAGGCGCACGAGATGGGGCTCGTGCTCGACGTCGTCGACGACGGCGCCGTCGTCGACCGGGCCCTCGAGACCGCTCGGCTCATCCGCGCGAATGCGCCGTTCGGGACGTGGATGACCAAGGAGACGATGTGGCAGACGATCGACGCCCCCTCGTTGCGCCATGCGCTCGACATCGAGAACCGCACGCAGATCATGTGCGGCGGCACCGGTGACATCGTCGAGGCCCGCGCCGCGTTCGTCGAGAAGCGACCACCGCGGTGGGGTGGCCTCTGAACACGACGTCCTACGCTGGGGTCGGAGGAGCGACGAGATGGCCGACCGACTCGACATCGACGGACTGCTGATCGACATCGACGGGGTCCTCACGGTGTCGTGGGCACCGATCGACGGTGCCGCCCACGCCCTCTCGACGCTGCGGGCGTCGCAGATCCCGCTGCGATTCGCGACGAACACGACCACGCGCACGCGTACCGAGGTGGCCGAGCTGCTCGGACGGGCAGGGATGCCGGTCGACATCGCCGAGATCCTCACGGCGCCGGCGGCGACCGCCGCCCACCTCCGGCGCGAGCACCCCGGTGCCCGGGTGTTCCTGCTGAACACCGGCGACCTGTCGGCCGACCTCGGCGGCATCGACCTCGTCGATCACGCCCCCGCCGACGTGGTGGTGATCGGCGGTGCGGGTGTCGAGTTCACCCATGAGCAGCTCAACGAGGCATTCCGTCTGATCCTCGACGGCGCAGCGTTCGTGGCGATGCACCGAAACATGTACTGGCGCACCGCGGACGGGCTCGAGCTCGACACGGGTGCCTACGTGCGCGCACTCGAGGAGGCGACGGGCGTCGAGCCGGTCGTGCTCGGCAAGCCGTCGCCCGACTTCTTCGCGTCGGCGGTCGCCGAACTCGATCTCGCCCCCGAGCGTGTGGCCATGATCGGCGACGACCTGCACAACGACGTGCTCGGCGCCCGACACGCGGGCCTTCGGGGCGTCCTGGTGCGCACCGGGAAGTTCCGGCCCGAGGTCCTGGCCGCGAGCGACGAACGACCCGACGTCGTCGTCGACTCGTTCGCCGACGTGCCGTCGTTGCTCTGACGGCGTCCGTCAGATGGGCAGGCTGTCGGTGACCGACGACGTCGTCGACGAGATCGAGTCGCCGAGTTCGCCGACGAGCTGGCGACCTCGCCAGAAGACCGAGGGGCGGCCTCCGGTGTCGAGGGCGGCGAACACGAGGCCGCCGAGAACGCCGGCGTTCTTGGAGAACTGCAGCAGCTCCCTGCGGCGATCATCCGATTCCGCGGCCTCCCAGAACCGGTGGCCGGCCAGCGTGGTCGGGACCAGGGATGCGCCCAGCACGACAGCCATCACCCGGGGGGCGACACCGATCGCGAACAACCCACCTGCGACGACCTGGACCGCGGCATTCGCCTTGACGAGCTCCTCCGTGCTGGCGATGTCGCCCAGCGCCGACTCGACGGGCGCAACGATGTCTTCGGCCGCCGGCGCCAGCTGGCTCGAGCGCTTCCAGGCGGCGATGCCGCCGGAGATGAACGTGCCGGCGATGAGCGTGCGAGCGAGTCCACGGATTCCGATCATGCGCCGGGCGTACCCCGAACCGTGCCCCATCAACCGCCGCGGCCCCGGGTCGTCTCGCTACGTCAGGTCGCCTGACCGGCGAACTGCGCGTTGTAGAGGCGCCAGTAGGCACCGCGGGCCTCGAGCAGCGAGTCGTGGTTGCCGTGCTCGACGATCTGGCCGTTCTCCATCACCAGGATCACGTCAGCGCCGCGGATCGTCGACAGCCGGTGGGCGATGACGAAGCTGGTCCGGTTGGCCCGCAGGGCGTTCATCGCCTCCTGGATCAGCACCTCGGTGCGGGTGTCGACCGAGCTGGTTGCCTCGTCGAGGATCAGGATCGACGGATCCGCGAGGAACGCCCGCGCGATCGTCATCAACTGCTTCTCGCCCGCGGAGATGTTGTCGCCCTCGTCGTTGATCAGCGTGTCGTAGCCGTCGGGAAGCGAGTGGACGAACCGGTCGACATAGGTGACCCGCGCCGCCTCGTGGATCTGCTCGTCGGTGGCTCTCGGGTTGCCGTACGCGAGGTTGTCGCGGATCGTCCCGCCGAAGAGCCAGGTGTCCTGCAGGACCATGCCGACATTGCTCCGCAGCTCGTGACGGGGGAACGAGGCGATGTCACGGCCGTCGAGCGTGATCCGGCCCGAGTCGAGGTCGTAGAAGCGCATGATCAGGTTGACCAGGGTGGTCTTGCCGGCGCCGGTCGGCCCGACGATCGCCACCGTCTGGCCCGGTTCGGCGACCACGCTCAGACCGGTGATCAGCGGCTTGTCGGGGTCGTAGGCGAAGTGGACGTCCTCGAAGGCGATCCGACCCCGCACGGGCGGGGCGTCGACGGTGTCGTCCTGCTCCTCGGACATCTCCTCGGCGTCGAGCAGTTCGAGCACCCGCTCGAGCGACGCGATGCCCGACTGGAAGGTCGCCGCCATCGACGCGAGGTTCGTGAGCGGCTGCGAGAACTGCCGGGCGTACTGGATCATCGCCTGCATGTCGCCGACGCTCAGGGCCCCCGACGAGATCCGCAGCCCGCCGACGACGGCGATGAGGACGTACTGGATGTTGCCCATGAAGATCATGGCCGGCTGGATCAGGTTGGCCATGAACTGGGCCGCGAAGCTCGCCTCGTAGAGCTGGTCGTTGTCGTCCCGGAAGCGCTCCTCGGCCTCACGCTGGCGGCCGAAGCTCTTGACGATGGCGTGGCCGGTGAACACCTCCTCGGCCTGCGCGTTGAGCGAGCCGGTGTGCCGCCACTGCGCCATGAAACGTGGTCGCGCCTTGCCACCGATGTACTTCATCAGGAACAGCGAGACCGGCACCGTCGTGAGCGCGATCGCCGCGAGCAGTGGCGAGATCGTGAACATCATGACCGTCACGCCGATGATGGTGAGCAGCGAGGTGAGGATGTTGCTCACGGTCTGCTGGAGGCTCTGGGACAGGTTGTCGATGTCGTTGGTGACCCGACTGAGCAGATCGCCGCGCGGCTGGGCGTCGATGTACTTCAGTGGCAGCCGGTTGAGCTTGCGTTCGACCGACTCGCGCAGCGTGTACATCGACCGCTGGACCACCCCGGCCAGGATGTACGACTGCGAGAACGACAGCGCCCACGACGTGGAGTAGATGACGGCGACGATGATCAGCTGCCGGTGCAGTGCGGCGAAGTCGATGCCCTCCGGACGGAAGTACCCCTCGAAGATGATGTTGGTCGCCTCGCCGAGCAAGCGGGGACCGAGCACGACCAGCGTCACGCTCGTCACCACCAGCACGAGCACGGCGACCAGCCGCGGCCGCTCCCGACCGAGCAGTTCGCCGAGGCGGCCGAGCGTCACGCCGAAGTTCTCGCTGCGCTCGGCCGGGATGCCGACGCCGCCGCCCGGGCCGAAGCTGTTCCGTCGGGCCTGGGTGCCCGCCGTGGCGAGGATGGCCTTGTCGTCGACGCTGTCGCCCGGCCGCCCTGCACGCCGCCCGTTCGTCGCGGCGCTCGAACCCGTCGAGTCGGGGGGAGGCGAACTGCCGTTGCCGTTGGTGCTCACGCCACCGCCCCCTGACCCAGCTGGGACTCGACGATCTCGGCATAGGTCGGACACGTCTCGAGCAACTCGTGATGCGTCCCACGCCCGATGATCTCGCCGTCCTCGAGGACGAGGATCTGCTCGGCGTCGACGATGGTCGACACCCGTTGCGCCACGATCAGCACCGCGGCGTCACGCGTCGTCGGTCTGAGGGCTGCGCGGAGCCGCGCGTCGGTCGCGAGGTCGAGCGCCGAGAACGAGTCGTCGAAGACGTAGATCTCGGGTCGCACGACCAGGGCCCGAGCGATGCACAGCCGCTGCCGCTGGCCACCCGACACGTTCGTGCCGCCCTGGGTGATCTCGCTGTCGATGCCGTCGGGCATCGCCTGCACGAAGTCGCTCGCCTGGGCGATCTCGAGCGCCTCCCAGAGCTCGGCGTCGGTGGCGTCCGGACGTCCGTAGCGCAGGTTCGACGCGACCGTGCCGGAGAACAGGAACGGCTTCTGCGGGACGTAGCCGACCTTGCTCCACAGCAGGTCGAGGTCGAGATCGCGCACGTCGACGCCGTCGACCATCACCGCACCGTCCGTGGCGTCGGCGAGCCGCGACACGAGGTTGACGAGGGTGGTCTTGCCCGCACCGGTGCTGCCGATGATCGCCGTGGTGGTGCCCGCCTCGACGCGGAACGACAGGTCGTGCAGCACCGGTTGCTCGGCGCCGGGATAGGCGAACTCGACGTTGCGGAACTCGAGCGTGCCGCGCTCGGGGACCTCGGTGATCGGGTTGGCGGGCTGCACGACCGTCGACGGGGTGTCGAGGACTTCGACGATCCGATCGGCCGCGACGGACGCACGCGGGATCATCGACACCATGAACGTCGACATCACCACTGCGAACAGGATCTGGATCAAGTAGGTGAGATAGGCGACCAGCGATCCGATCTGCATCTGACCGGCACCGATGCGATCACCGCCGATCCAGATCACGGCGAGGCTCGACATGTTGATGATCAGCATCACGGTCGGGAACATCGCCGCCTGCAGGCGCCCGGCGCGAAGCGCCGTGTCGGTGAGTTCCTCGTTGGCGATGGCGAAACGGGCGGTCTCCTCCGGCTCACGGACGAAGGCCCGGACCACCCGGATGCCGGTGATCTGTTCCCGCAGGACGGCGTTCACGCGATCGACGCGGAACTGCATCGCCTGGAACTGCGGGACCATCCGGTAGACGAGCGAACCGAGGATGATCACGGCAGCGGGGATCGAGAACACGAGCACGATCGACAGCCCGATGTCCTCCTGCAGTGCCATGATCGTGCCGATCACCAGCATGAGCGGGGCGGCGATCATCATCGTGGTCGCCATCACGACGAGCATCTGCACCTGCTGCACGTCGTTGGTGATGCGGGTGATCAGTGACGGCGCACCGAACTGGCCGACCTCGCGTGCCGAGTAGCCGGTGACGGAGTGGAACAGGTCCCGGCGGATGTCGCGGCCGAAGCCCATCGCCGCTTGCGCGCCGAACCACACCGCCCCGGCGGCGAACACGATCTGCACCAGCGTGAAGGCCATCATCACGCCGCCCATCTTCCAGATGTACGCGTTGTCGCCTGTCAGGACGCCGTTGTCGATCAGGCGCGAGTTGATCGTCGGCAGTGTCAGGGCGGCGGCGGTCTGGATCCCCTGCAGGATCACGACGAGGATCAGCACACCGCGATACGGGCCGGTGAGATGACTCTTGAGAAGTTGCCAGAGCTTCATGCGGGGGTGGTTCCACTTCCGTGTTCGGTCCCGATGCCGTGCAGGACGGTGTCGACGATCTCGGCAGCGGTGGAGGCCTCGGCCGCGATCATCGGGTGGGTGAGCGACATCGTGAGGGCCCGGAGCCGTCGGGCGGCGACGACCGGGTCGACGCGGATGCGATCGGCATGGGCCGCGAAGATGTCGGTGAGCGCCGGGCTGTCGGTCATCGGCCGACGGACCCGCTCGTGTCGTTTGGCGCTCAGGTGGGACAGCAGCGTCCAGACGTCGACGACGCGGCGTTGGATCAGTTCGGTCGCGGCGATCAGCTGCTCCTCGAACGGCAGCGAGGTGTCGATCGTCCGCAGTGCCGCTTCGAACTGGTTCTGATCGAGCGCGGCTTCGAGCACGGCGTCGAGCAGTTCGTCCTTGTCGGCGAACACGCGGAAGATCGTCCCTTCGGCGATGCCCGCCGCACCGGCGATCTGCTTGGTGGTGATCGACTCGCCGTACCGGGCCAGCAGGGGCCGGACGGCATCGATGATCGCAGCGCGGCGCTGATCGGGTGGCAGCGCCGCGGCCCTCCTGGATGGGGTCGCGACGGTCGGGGCGGCGGACGGCATGACCCCGCACGCTAACTGAGTGAGCGCTCACTCACACGCTCGGAAACGACGACACCCGCTTCCCCCGCAGCCGTTGTGAGCGGTGCACGCAACATCCGGGTACATCGCTCACAACGCGACGGTGACCAGCCCGGACGGTGAGCAATGTCGGCACCAAGTGCGTGCACCGCTCACAGCGCCCGAGACGATGCCTCGGGTTCGGGCGTGGGGTGACGCGGCCTCAGGACGCAGCGTCAGTGGGAGCGCGTGACGCCGGGGAGGTCAGCGATGCTGGCGCGCAGGACGGCGAGGTAGGCGTCGTAGCCCTTGCTGCTCGGGTGGAACGATGCCGTCGACACGTTGAGCGGGCCGTCGGTCCAGTGTTCCTCGATGGTGCCGTCGGCGAGCTGGCTGCGCCGGAAGGTGTTCCCGAACACCGCGTCGTTGACGAATCGATCACGCTGCCAGAAGCGGCAGGCGCCGTGATTGTCGAACTCGTCGGTGACGTCGACGTAGCGGATGTCGGCACCGGTCCACCCTCGGGCGCGAGCCGTGGCCACCTCGATCTCGTGGTTGAGCAGGTCGACCTGCTCGTCGATCCAGTCGGCTTCGTCGCCGCTGATGCCGGTCACGCCGTCGCACCGGCCGTTGCCCTGCATGAGGCGCGGGTAGGCGAGCACCCGCACGGTGATGCCGGGATACTGCTCGCCGATCGCGGTGTAGGTGTCGACGAGGCGCTCGCGGAGGTCGTCGAGGTTGGCCATCTGGTTCTTCGACGAGGTGTGGCAGTGCGCCGACGTGATGCACCGCACGAGGGCGTCCGGCCAGTTCTCGTCACGGACGGTCCGTAGGTCGTTGCCGCCGATCGTCATCGTCACGAGCGTCCCCGCGCCGTCGCCGGGGATGTGGGCGACGCGCACCTGGTTCGGGATCTCACCGATCACCGCACCCGCACAGGCGATGAAGACCGAGTCGGCGCCCAGCTGCTCGGCGAGGCGCGGCCCCGGCGTCTCGTCGAGTTCACGCTGACACGCGCTCGAGCCGAGCCGGGTGCCCGGGTCGAACGAGTGCGCCGCGGGTCCGTGGTCGTCGTAGGCCGAGGCGTTGCGATGGATCCCGCTGCCGGAACTGTACGAGTCGCCCAACGTGACCACCCGTTCGATGTGCTGCAGCACCGGAGCGACGGTGGCCTCCGGACGGGCGGCCGCCGTGGTCCCCGTCCCCAGCACTCCGGCAGTCGCCGTCGCTGCAACGAGCAGGAGGGTCGTGGTCCGGCGCATGATCCCCAAGCCTACGAGCGCCGCCGACCTCGCCGACCGCGCCGGCGAAGGTCACACCCGAGGGGCGTCGACGTCGGGGCCTCAGACGTCGCGCCGGCGCCGCACCAGCACTTCCTGGGCGATCGTGGCCACCTGCAGGCCGTCGTGACGGATCACGTCGCCGGTCACCAGGCCGCGGCCGCGGTTGACGCCGTGTGAGCGCGTCGCGAACCAGTGCCACTGCGACGGATCCGTCGGGCGCTCGAACCACACCGAGTGATCGAGGCTGGCCCCTTGGAAGAGATGGCGGTCGCCCATGTCACCCGCGAAGTCCGGATGCGACGACCGGGCGGCACGAGACGGAGCGGCATCGGACATGAACGCCAGCGCGCACTGGTGGTCGGCCGGGTCGTCGCCCATGTCGGCGTCGAGGCGGATCCAGTACCCCATGGTCCCGTCGTCGAGGACGGTCACCCTGCGCTTCAGCAGACCGGTCCACGAATGATCGCGCGTCGACGGGTCCTCGGGCCCGGGCAGCCCGGGCGGAAGTGTCGCGACGGGCACGTCGGCCTCGTCCTCGACCACGTGGAACGACGCCGACAGGTTGAGGATCGCTCCGGCCGCCTGTCGGGCGACCACCTGGCGCGTGCTGAACGATCGACCGTCGCGGAGACGCTCGACCTCGTAGCGGATGGGCTCCCCGGTCGCACCGGGCCGGATGAAGTAGGAGTGCAGCGAGTGAGCGGGACGCTCCGGGTCGACCGTCCGAGCGGCGGCCCGCAGTGCCTGCGCCACGACCTGACCGCCGAACAGGCGCCCGCCCCACGGGTACCGAGCGGCGATGCCGACGTAGGTGTCGGGTCCGTGAGGCTCCAGCTCCAGGAGTTCGGCGAACTCGATGTCGTGGATCTTCCGCGTGGGCATCCGCACAGTGTGACATCGGGTCCGGATCCGCCCCCAACGACGCTGCGCATCACACGACGCAGCCCCGGACTCGGTGGCCGCTACGCGGTGGCGACGAGCTCGTTCAGGCCGGTGACGTCGAGCACGGTGATGCACCCGCGGTGTGTCCGCACGAGACCCGCTCGACGGAAGCGGGCCAACGCCCGCGCCGTGGACTCCCGGGTGGCGCCGATCCAGCCCGCGAGGTCGCTCTGGGTGATGGAGAGGTCATAGGTCGGCGCCGACCCGCCGTGGCGCATCTTGAGCGAGGCGAGCTCGACCAGCATCCGTCCCGTCCGCACCACTGCGCTGTCCGAGTTGCGGGTGACGAGCCGGGCGTTCGCCCGACGCAACTCGGCGCTCAGGCACTGGCAGACCGAGACGGACAGCTGCGATTCGTCGCGCAACAGCTGCATGAACCGCTCGGCGCCGAGTTCGGCGACCACCGTCCGGTCGAGCGCCGCTGCGCTCGCCGAGCGAGGCCGCCCGTCGATGGCCGACAGCTCGCCGAACTCCTCACCCGGCGTCTTGATGCCGATGAGCAGTTCCTGTCCCGACGGGGTCGTGAGGAAGATGCGCACCCGCCCCTCGACGGTTGCGTAGACGTTGTGCGAGTGGTCACCTTCCACGAACAGGAGATCACCGGGCGCGTAGGTGTGCCGCTGACCGAGGTCGGCGATCATCTCCCCCACGGTCGACTGCTCGATGGCGTGCACATCCCCTCCCGATCACCCCGATCACACCGCCGAGCGGTCGCGGTCGGATCGCAGCTGTGTGATGCAGGTCATAGACGGTATCGCGGATCGGGCGCATGGTGGAACGGTCATCCCAACTGCCAGAGAAGAGAGGCGCCATGTACATCTTCAGCCGTTCGACCATCGCCGCGCTGGGCCGTCAGTTCGATGCGATTCCCGCCGCCGTCAAGGTCGCCGAACTGGTGACCAAACTGACCGCGAAGGAGGTCACCGTGTTCTCGGCGCGCTTCGGTGCTCCGCAGGGCAGCATCATGTGGACGGCTCAGACCGAGTCGCTGGACGAGCTCCAAGGCGTGTTCGACAAGTTGATGGCCGACCAGGGATACCACGACATGGTCGAATCGATGACCGGGCTGTTCATGGCCCCGGCCGAGGACCGGCTCGGCCGAGTCCTCACCGGACCGCTCGGCGAGCCCACGGCGAAGTACTACGGCGTCACCCGAGCAGCGATGACCAACGGCAAGCAGGCCGATGCGCTGGCATTCGGCGTCAGGACCGCGGAGTACATCGGCAAGGCGATCGGTACCCAGACTGCGTTCACGAAGTCCGCGTACGGCGGGTTCAACGACGTCACCTGGATCGTCGCCTTCGACTCCGAGGCCGACGTCGACGCGTTCGACGACTGGCAGATGGCCGACAGCGGCTATCACGACATCCTGGCCGAAGCGGGCGGGCTGTTCGTCGAGAACAGCGGTCACACCAGCCTGATCGAGAAGATCACCTGAGATCTGGCGGCCGGGGCACTGCGTTCGGGGCCGGAGGAACGTCCTTCGTCCCCGAACGCGGGTGATACTGGTCGCATGACCACCGTCGAGGTCTTCGCCGACATCACCTGCCCGTTCACCCACGTCGGGCTGAAGCGGGTGATCCACCACGTCGCGGAGATGGCGACTCCCGCCGACATCGTCGTGCGGGCCTGGCCGCTCGAATGGGTGAACGGCACCACCATCGACGTCCACGCGGTCGTCGTCAAGGCCCGTGTGCTGACCGAACAGCTCGGGGTCGACGACTTCTCGGGGTTGCGAGCCGACCGGTGGCCGGCGACGACGATTCCCGCGCTGAACCTCGCGGCGAGCGGCTAC
>Ga0316576_10002429_pt1 | contig 10589 bp, 7 predicted proteins | sample S0NA_FD_203075 | JGI IMG/M metagenome (GOLD analysis project Ga0316576, IMG submission 203075) | Rhizosphere microbial communities from salt marsh grasses in Alabama, United States - S0-2_050615r3r5 | ecosystem: Host-associated > Plants > Roots > Rhizosphere | place: USA: Alabama | collected... | reverse complement strand
CGGTGGCGCGCGAGGGCGACGTCGTGCCCACCGCCGCCGAGCCCGCCCTCGACCGCACCGCCCCGTACGTCGTGTCGCGCGTCAAGGGGCTGTTCGCGCTCCACCAGCTTCGGCTGCTGGTCGGCACGGACGCCTTCCTCGACGCGATGCAGGCGGTGCACGACAGGTTCCGCGACCGGGAGACCACGACGGTCGAGCTGATCGCGGCCCTCGAGGAGGCGACCGGCCGGCCGCTGGACGGGTTCCTCCGCCAGTGGATCGACCGCGACGGCGTGCCCGCTCTCGAGCCCGAGGTCGACGTGCGGTCGGTCCGCGGCGGCGCCTGGGAGGTCCGCGTGCGGCAGCCCGACTCCGCGCGATCGTGGCACCTGCTCACCACCGTCGAGGTGACCGCGGACGGCATCCGTCGTCTCGAGCCGCTGGAGCTGTCAGGGGGCCGCGAGGTCACGCTTCGTTTCGACAGCCGCCCCGAGCGAGTGGTGGTCAACCCGCTGTGGGACGTGCCGGTGGCCAGCGACCGGTTCTACGCGTGGCGCAATCTGCTCGACGACTTCCACCGGATCAAGGTCGTGTACGGCACGGGTCGCCACGTCGACTTCTCGCGCGACATGGCCATCCGGTTCAGCGAGCTGCTGGCCGACACCTACACCGAGATCCTCCCGCCGACGGTGTCCGACGCCGAGCTCGACGCCGCGGCGGTCGCTGAATCCGACCTCGTGCTGCTCGACGTGGCCGGCGACAACGGTGCGGTGGAACGGATTGCCGCCGACCTGCCCGTCGAGCTCGGGCGCGGCTGGTTCCGGTTCCGTGGCCGGCTGCACGCCGACCCCGACGAGGGGCTGATGCTGGCGTTGCCGAGCCCGTTCCGCGAGGGTGGGGTGGTGTGGCTCGTGCGAGCCAACTCGGCGCTCGAGCTGGAGCGCATGACGCGCGGCTTCCGCCGGGACCTGCACTCGTGGGCCGAGTTCTCGAACGGCGAGCCCGAGGAGCGTGGCTTCTTCGTGCCCGACGCGCTGGACATCCGCCTGGAAGACTGAGGCGCTCAGCTCGCGTCGGTCACCGTCGGCGACGGGCGGGGACGCGACATGATCGCCGCGATAGATCGCAGGTCGAGCCACCACTGCGACAGTGGACGCTGGTGCTCGAGATCCGCCGTGCGCGGCAGATCCTGGAGGTCGAGCATGCGCACGGTGCCTTCGGCGGTGCCGATGGCGACCGCGCCGTCGCGACCGGACTCGGCCGCATCCACGAGCCATTCGATGCAGCGACGAGCCATGCGCGTGGCCTGGATGCGGTCGAACGGCGACGGGTTGCCGCCCTGCTGCAGGTGGCCGAGGATCGCCTGCCGCACGTCGTACAGCCCGCGCGACTCCTGCTCGAACAACGTGGCCATGAACGCGGTGGTGTAGCAGGGGTTCGCGAGCTCGTTGCGGATCATGAGCCCCAGCCGCTTGCCCGACGCGAAGCCGTCGATGAGCAGCTCGAGATCTCGCTGCAGGTCGGCGAGAGTGACACCCTCCTCGTGCAGGTACACGCGCTCCGCACCGGTGGCGAGGCCGCTCATCAAAGCCAGGAAGCCGCAGTGCCGGCCCATCACCTCGACCACGAAGCACCGTTGCGAGGCGACGGCGGACTGCTTGATCTTGTCCACGGCGCCGACGATCGAGTTGAGTGCCGTGTCGGCGCCCACCGAGATCTCGGAGCCCGGCAGGTTGTTGTCGATGGTGGTCGGCAGGCACACGATCGGCAGGTTGAAGGCGGGATAGTCGTCGCGCTTGGCGTGCATCCGCCACACCGCCTCGTAGCCGGTCCAGCCGCCGATCATCAGCAGCCCGTCGATCTCCTGCTCCTCGATGGTGCGCGCGATCTGGTAGAGGTCCTTGCCCTTCGGAATCGTGCGGTTGGTGCCGAGCTCGGAGCCGCCCCTGGCGGTCCAGCCGGCCACCGACATCCAACCGAGGTCCACCAGGTCGCCCGCGATCAGTCCCCGGAAGCCGTTGCGGACGCCCAGCATGACGTGTCCGTGGTCGAGACCGAGACGGACCGCCGCCCGGACCGCGGTGTTCATCCCCGGTGCGGGCCCGCCCGAGTGCAGCACCGCGAGTCGCAGCCGTCGCTGCCCGTCGCGTGGCGGTTGGGGCTCGGAGCGGATCAGTGTGCGGAGCGTGTCGAGCGCTTCGCGGAACGACCCGCCGCGCAACCTCATCGCCCTGTCGAAGTCGTTGGCGTCCAGTGCGCCGCGAAGCGCGAGGCTGTCGGCCACACAGTCGCCGAGAGGCACGTGCGTGATGCGGTTGTGGCGCATCCCGATCATCTTGGGGGCGGCCTCGTCGCTCGTATCCAGCAGCTCGCGGACCGCCGCGTGCCCGAGCAGGGTCGACATGTACCGGTCGAAGGCGCTCGGTGCACCGCCGCGCTGGACGTGTCCGAGGACCGTGAGTCGGACCTCCTCGCCGAGGTCCGATTCGAGGGCATCCTTGACCTCCTGCGAGGTGATCGGCCGTCCGTCCCGGTCCTGGGCGCCCTCGGCGACGATCACGATCGAGTCGCGCTTGCCGCGCAAACGGCCGCGGGCGAGCCGCTCGCACATGATCCGCTTCCAGTCGTCGTCCTCGGGCGGGCGTTCGGGGATCACCACCCAGTCGGCGCCGGTCGCGAGGGCCGACATCACCGCCAGATAGCCGCAGCGCCGGCCCATCACCTCGACGACGAACGTGCGCTGGTGACTCGACGCGGTGGAGCTGATGGCGTCGATTGCCTCGGTGATCCGGTGCAGTGCGGTGTCGGCCCCGATGGTCATGTCGGTGCCGGACATGTCGTTGTCGATGGAGCCCACGAGGCCGACGACGTGCAGCGTCGGGTGGGCGGCTGCCGCCTCCGGCTCGACGCGACCCGTCCGTACGAGCTCGGCGAGGAGCTCCGGCCACTCGCGGTGCAGCAGGTCGGCCGCGGACAGGCTGCCGTCGCCGCCGATGACGATCAGGCGCGCGACACCGTGGCGGACGAGGTTCTCCACGGCCCTCAGGCGCCCGTCGCGTTCACGGAACTCCGGGCTGCGGGCCGTGCCGATGACGGTGCCGCCGCGGTGCAGGATGCCGCCGACGGACTCCGACGTCATCGTCCGGAAATGGCTGTCGCCGGCCACCAGCCCCCGGTAGCCCTCGGTGACGGCGAGCACCTCCGCGCCGGCGTCCAGCGCCGTGCGGACGACCGCGCGGATCGCGGCGTTCATGCCGGGCGCGTCCCCACCGGAGGTGAGCAGCGCGAGGCGCGCGGGCGTGTGTGGTCCGTTCCCCATGGTGTCGGTCCTCCTCTGGAGCACCGGGCGCGGATTGTATCGCGGGCACGTGATCGGCGCGTGACGCGATACGATGCGGGTTGGAGCGCAGTCGGCGCACCGGACGGCCGAGAGGTATATACTCCGAACGATGACCGACATGAGACAAGCTCTCATCATCGGGTCCGACCACGACGCGGCGAGTCGTCTGCACCGGAAGCTGGGCCCGCTGCTCGCCGAGCTCAAGTGCCAGACCGTCCGCGGTCCAGAGGGCACGGATCTGCTGGAGCTCGTGCAGACCACCGCCTACCGCCTCGTCGTGGTCGCCCACCCGTTCGAGCGGCCGCCCTTGGTCGAGCTGCTGCGCTCCATCCGCTGGTCGGAGTCGAAGTGCCGGTTCGCCGCTGTGCTGCTGGTCGGCGATGCCGCGACGCTGGCGGACGCCGAGGCCCACCGCGGTCGCGGCGTCAACCGGCTGCTGGCCTACGAGACCCCGGAGCGGGTGATGCGGCGGGCGCTCGAGGAGCTGCTCGGGGTCGCACCGCGGTATCCGATCCGGGCCACGATCCGTGTGGAGATGCTCACCGAGACCAACGATCGACGGATGGCCCAGATCGACAACGTGTCCTCGACGGGCATGTTGGTGCTCGGCCGCTCCCGATATCCCGAGGGCACGCCGTTCCGGTTCGAGTTCACCCCGCCCGGCCAGTTCGTGCCGATCAAGGGCAACGCCGAGGTCGTGCGGTCGACCGCTCCGGACCGTGAGGGCGTGGTCGGGTTCGCCGCGCGGTTCGTCGAGCTCGACGGCGACGGACAGGCCCGCCTCGACCAGTTCCTGCGCTCCAAAGACCCCTTCCGCTGAGTCGTGGTGCGAGTCCTGCTCCTCGATCTCGACGACACCCTCCTCGAGAACTCGATGTCGCGGTTCATTCCGGCGTACTTCGAGGCGCTGTGCGGGGCGCTGTCACCGTGGGCGCCGCCGGAACGCCTGATCGCCGAGCTGCTCGCCGGCACGCGCGCCATGGACGCGGGGGACGGCGTCGGAGCGACCAACGCCGAGGCGTTCGCCGCCGTCTTCTACCCGCGGCTCGGGGTTCCGCGAGCGGAGCTCGAGCCGCAGATCCTGCGGTTCTACGAGGAGCGGTTCCCATCGCTGCGTGACCTCACCCGGCCCGTGGACGGGGCGCGGGACCTCGTCGCCTGGTGCCGCGATCGCGGCGTGCGCATGGTCGTGGCGACCAACCCGCTGTTCCCGCGGCCGGCGATCGAAGAACGGGTGCGCTGGGCCGGCTTCGACCCGACGGACGGGACGTTCGACCTCATCACGTGCGCCGAGGACATGCACGCCACCAAGGCGAGCCCGGCCTACTACCGCGAGATCCTCGACCGGGTCGGCGCGTCACCTGATGCGTGCCTGATGGTGGGGGACGACTGGGGCTGGGACGTCGTCCAGGCCGGCCGTGTGGGGATCCGCTCGTGGTGGGTGGCATCGCCGCGAGCGGTCCCGCCGGACACAGGCGGCCTCACGGTGGGGCAGGGCGACCTGCGGGCGTTCCACGGGTGGCTCGCGAAGCATCTCGAGCAGCGGTGACGCACCCGCGTCCCCGTCCGCGCCCGACGTCAGACGGCGGATTCCGCAGATGGGCGCAGATCCGCTGCTGCTGCCATCGGGATCGGGCACGGAAACGGACTCGGGCACGGGCACGGGGACGGGCGGAGGGGGAGCGGCCTTGACCGCGCACGGGGTCGGGGTGACACTGAGGCCGCATGGGTGAGCTGGTCCTGATCGTCGATGACGAACCCGGAATCCTGGAGGCGATGGAGAACATCCTCCAGGACGAGGGCTACCGCACGATCACCACCACCAGCGGCGAGGAGGCACTGCGGCTGTACGCCCAGCACCGGCCGGACGTGGTGTTCCTCGACATCTGGCTGCCCGACCGGGACGGGCTCGAGGCGCTGCGCGCGATCCGCGACATCGATCCGAACGCCGCGGTGGTGATGATGTCGGGCCACGGTACGTCGGCCACCGCGGTGCGGTCGATCAAGATGGGCGCGCATGATTACCTCGAGAAGCCGTTGTCCTACGATCGCACCGTCGAGGCGGTACGGTCGGCGCTCGCGACGCGACCCGGGCAGGCCGGAGACGGCGTGCTCGAGGCCAACCGCCACGGGGAGGAGTCGCCGGAGACGTTCCGCGCCGCACCGGCGCTGCCGCAGCTCGAGGTGTCGCGCATCCCGCAGCGGACGTTGGCCGCGTCGACGGTGATCTATGGTCTCGGCCTCCACTCGGGGTCGCGGACCGGGATGGTGCTCCAGCCGCTGGAGCCCGACTCGGGGATCCACTTCCTGACGCTTCCCGGAGGGGTGGAGATCCCGGCCCACGTCAACTTTGTCGCCGACACGGAGTACGCGACCACGCTGACCCGATCCGGTGAGAGCATCCGGACGGTGGAGCACCTCCTGTCCACACTCCACGCGGCTGGTATCACGAACCTCCTGATCAAGGTGCACGGCGAGATCCCGGTGATCGACGGCTCGGCACTCGGCTTCTGCTCGCGCCTCGAGGAGGTGGGCATCACGGATCAGGACGCGCCGCGGCGCGAGATCGTGATCGACCGGACGTACGAGGTGCGGTCGGGCGACAAGGTCTTGACGCTCGCTCCGTACGACGGATTCAAGGTGTCGTATCTGCTGCGCTACCCCCCGCCGGTTGGCGAGCAGTCGTTCGAGTTCGAGCTGGACTCGTTCGAGAGCTTCACGCGGGAGATCGCCCCTGCGCGGACCTTCGGTTTCATGCGCGACCTCAAGATGATCAACGAGCTCGGCCTCGGCTCCGGCGGGCGGCTCGACAACTTCATCCTGGTCGGCGAGGACAACGTCATCAACACCGAGCTCCGGTTCCCCGACGAGTTCGTGCGCCACAAGATGCTCGACATCATCGGCGACCTGTACCTCCTGGGGTACCCGGTGCGCGGCCGGGTCACCGCGAAGCTCACCGGTCACCGCGACAACATCGCGGTGCAGCGGCAGATCCTGGCCGCGGCGGGCTGACCCGGGCGTTCAGTCCCGCTCCGCGTTGCGAAGGACAGCGTCAGCGGCAGCGGCAGGGGCAGCGGCAGGGTCAGGGGCAGGGGCAGCGGCAGCGATCCACGGTTGCGACAGGGACAGCGACCAGCGACCGGCGACCAGATCGGTCACGACCACGGTCACGGTCAGGGTCACGGCCACGGTCACCGACACGGACGCGGAGGACGCCGTCACTTGCTCCGTGGTCGCAGGAGCAGCACCCGCGACGCCCCGCCGGTGAGGTCCCGCTCGACCTCGAACCGCTCGCGGACGGCGGCGAGGTCGGCGCCCACCGGGCACTCGAGGCACAGGGTGACATCCGGGCTCGCGAGGCCCGTGTCGACAACCGCGACGAGCGCAGCGAGCCCGTCCGTCCACGACTCGAACGGCGGATCCGCCCAGACCAGGTCGAAGGTCCGTCCGGTGTGGGCGAGGGCGTCCACGGCGTCCAGGGCGGACCGCTGGATCACCCGCGCCAGATCGGGATCGACCGACAGCGCCTCGAGGTTCGAGCGCACGAGTGCGGTCGCGGTCCGATGTCGGTCGACGAAGACCACCCCCTGCGCCCCGCGGGAGAGTGCCTCGAGGCCGACGGCGCCCGTGCCCGCGAACAGGTCGAGAACCCGCGCCCCCGGGACGCGGTCTCCAAGCACGGCGAACGCCCGTTCTCGCATGGAGTCGGGCGTCGGCCGCAACCGCGCCGTGCGCGACGGGCCGCGCAGCCGTCGCGACCGCCAGACCCCCCCGGTGATCCTCACGGCTCGGCGTCCAGGACGTCGACGATCACCGCGACGCGTGCTTCGGGCGGGATCACCTCACGGACCCACGTGCCGTCGTGCTCCACGATGATGATCCCGTCGTCGACCAGCTCGACGACGGTCGCGAGATTGCCGCGGGCGAGCCGTACACGGTCGCCGACCGCGGGCTCCCAGCCGGTGACCTTCTCGTACCACGCGGGGGCCTCGAGGACCTGCTTCTCGATCGCGTCGAGGACGTCGAGGACCTGGCGCAGATACCGATCGACCGCGGCAGCGGGCGGCATCTCGAAGCTGTACGGTGCGTCCGGGCCGACGTACACCCGCACCCGGCACACCGCATCCAGAGCCTGCACCGAGCTCTCGATCTCGTCCTCCTCGGCGGCCATCGAGCGCTCGAGGATTCCAACCCACGTGCCGTACTCCGCCTCCGACAGACGCAGCGTACGGACGACCGGATCACCGTCGCCGGCGTGCATGGACACGACTGCGAGTCGGTTGTCGAACAGCGTGACGCGCGTCGACTGTCCGCGGACCTCGAGCGTCCGCTCGGCCACCGGTGACGGCGCCTGTGACTCGCCGGCGAGCGCCGGCGTCGCGGTGAGCAGCAACCCGAGGACGATCGCCCTCACGACGCCCTCTCGAGCTCGCGGGCACGCTCCACCGTCCAGACGAGTGCGGCGTCCGACGCGAGCTCTCCGTCAAGCACCGCGCTGCGTGCGTCCCGGATCGCCTGTCCGATGTGACGGCCGGGCGGGACGCCCGCGCCGACGATCTGTGAGCCGGTCACCGGTGCGGCGACCCGGACGGCGTCCTCGGCTGCCAGGGCGACGAGCTGTCGGGCCGGCAGCTCGATGCGCGCCATGCCGAGCAGCAGCGCCTCGGGCGGGAGCGTCTCGACCAGTGCGACCCGCTCCGAACGGCGGAGCTCGGGTTCCGCCGCCCGACGGATGATCGCGACACCATCGGGGAGCGACCGCATGCGGCGGTCCATGTCGCCCGCCAGCCCCAACCGGCTGGCGACGTGGGCGACGGCATCCTCTCCGCTGGCGACCGCAACGGCTCCGAGAAACAGCAGCCAGGTCTCCGGAGGTGGACCGAGACGTTCGACGTCGTACCAGGCGAGCGCGCCCTCCACCTCGAGCACGTAGCTGTGGATGGGCTCGGACCACCGCAGCGCCGGCGTCACCGCGTTGAGCAGACCGAGCTCCGCCAGCATCGCCAGCGAGACGGCGGGATGTCCCTCGTCGAGCAGCAGCTGCAGCTCCCGTCGCAGTCGCTGGCCGGACACCTCGGCGAACACGCCTTCGCCGATGGCCGCGGCGACGAGATGACGGGTGTCGGGCGCGATCTGGAAATCCAGGCGTCGAGCGTACCGAACGGCACGGATCGCGCGGGTGGGGTCGTCGATGAACGACAGCGAGTGCAGCACCCTGATCTCACGCCGTTCGAGATCGCGACGACCCCCGAAGAAGTCGATGAGCTGACCGTAGCGGTCGCCGTGCAGGGCGACCGCCAGCGAGTTGATGGTGAAGTCGCGACGGTACAGGTCCTGCCGCAGCAGCGACGTGGCGACCTCGGGCAGGGCGGCCGGCGTGCGGTAGAACTCGGTCCGAGCCGACGCGACGTCCACCTTGTGCCCGTCCGGCAGGGTCACCACCGCGGTCAGGAACGGCTCGTGTGGATGGCAGCGGCCGCCGGCGTAGGCGGCGAGGGCGTGAGCGAAATCGATCCCGGATCCCTCGACCACCAGATCGACGTCCTCGTTGGGCCGACCGAGCAGCAGATCCCGGACCATGCCGCCCACCAGGTAGACCGACATCCCCACGGTGTCGGCCACCGCCTTGGCCGTGCGCAGCAGGTCGTGAACCCAGTCAGTGGTCGCCTCACGCAGGAGGCGTCCCACCGGCTGGCTGACCGGTCGCTGCCCGGCCATCCGATGGTCGAGCGTCGAGCCGGTCGCATGCTGTCCCTCGAACAGCTTGCGGAACAGGTCCATGCGCGTCACGAGGCCGATCGGAGCGCCGTCGCGCTGCACCACGACGAAGCGGTGCGAGCGCTCGAGGAACAGGTCTCGCAGCGACGCGAGATCCGTGTCGTGTGCGACGGCCGGCAGGTCGGGGCGCATGACCCGCGACACCGGGCGGTCGCCGAGTCCGTGGGTGAGGGCGTGGTCGAGCAGCTGGCGCGTCACCATCCCGACGAGCTCACCGCGCTCGCCGTCGTGCACGGGGACCGCGTTCACGCGGCGGCGGTTCAGGGTGTCCTTCGCCTCCCGCACGGTGACGTCGTCCGCGACCGTCACGACGGGTGTGACGGCGAGATCTTGCGCGGTTGGCGCGGGCGGCATCTCGGCGGCGAGAGCCTCGAGGAGGCGCTCGCGTACCTCCACCGGCATGCGGTCCGCGATCCGTGCGGAAGCGGCGGTCGCGTGTCCGCCACCGCCGAACTGCTGTGCAATCCGGCCGGCATGGAGCTCCGGAACCTTGGAGCGCAGGATGAGGTTGACGTTCGGTGGTCGGACCAGCATCGCGATCCCCACCGCGATGTCGAAGGTCTCGACCCAGCGGTGCACTACGTAGGCGGCCTCCTCGTGGTAGCGATCGACGTCGAGCATGGCGAGGGACACCGGCGTGCCGCGCAGGACCAGGCGCTCTGTGTTCTCGACCAGCCGGTTGAGCAGCTCGAGCTGCTCCGGGACGAGCCCCTTCATCACGAATCGGCGGACCCACTCCAGCGACCCGCCGGCCTCGATCAGCCACGCCGCGAGTCGCAGATCGTCGGGCCGCGTGTCGCGGTACGACAGCCCACCGGTGTCCTCGTACATGCCCATCAGCAGCAGCGAGGCCTCTTCGGGCGTGGGGTCGATCCCGCGCTCTCGGAACATGTCGGCGACGATCGAGCAGGTGGCCCCGAACGGCCGGCTGTGCGTCGTGGTGGCGCCGAGGCCGTCCTCCTCGTCGACGTGGTGGTCGATGAGCGTGATCGGGCACTCGTCCCGTCGGATGAGATCCCACACCTCCCCGAGACGGGACGGGTTCCGCGTGTCCACCACCACCACGTGCTCGAACCGCTCCCGGCGTGCCGACCGCAGCCGCGCTTCGGGGTAGGTCAGCGGCACCTCCTCGAGGAAACGCCGCACCGCGGCCTCCGCCGAACCGGGCAGCAGCACGACGTGGCCCGGGAACAGCCGGCACGTGCAGACCGCCGCCGCGAACGCGTCGAAGTCCGCCGACAGGTGGGTGGTGACGATCTTCACCGCCTCATTGTAGGGCGGGGAGCGGTCCTGGGGCGTACGGATCGCTGCGGGCGCTCACGTCGCCGGGTGGAGGAGGCGCCAGGTGATCGCGCGGACCTCGTCGAAGAGGTCGAGGGCATTCGTCGCATCCGAGTCATCGACGGCACCCGCCTGCACCAGCAACCGGAGATGCGTGTCGACCTCTTTCGCGGAGTCGTACGCGATGCGGCAGTGGTGCATCCGGTCACGC
>Ga0316576_10002427_pt1 | contig 10590 bp, 7 predicted proteins | sample S0NA_FD_203075 | JGI IMG/M metagenome (GOLD analysis project Ga0316576, IMG submission 203075) | Rhizosphere microbial communities from salt marsh grasses in Alabama, United States - S0-2_050615r3r5 | ecosystem: Host-associated > Plants > Roots > Rhizosphere | place: USA: Alabama | collected... | reverse complement strand
CCCAGTGCCGCCGGCGGACCAGGCCGGTCCCGCCGTTCGTCCCCGGGCTCAAGGCATTCCCGCGCTGCCTGCGCGGCGTTCGCGGGGTCGAGGAGGTCAGCCGCTCGCCCCGGAACGTCGGCCCCCGTTCGGAGTCGCTGACGGACGCGGTCCGCGCGTGCTCGAGCGACGAGCGCCGCTACCCGCCCGACGCCCGCGGGGTGCTCGAGATCCAGGTCCTCCCAGGCGAGGGAAGACGCCATGTGGAGCATCTGGAGAAGTGTGAGGCCGCCGCCGGGGGGGCCGGCCGTGGCCACCTGGCTGTCGTCGAAGGAACCCCAGATCGGCTCCGACTCGGAGACCTCGAAAGCCGTATCGAGGTCGGCGGCTCCCACGAACCCCTGGTGGCGCTCCATGTCGGCGACGATCTCCCGGGCGATGGCGCCGTGGTAGAAGTCTTCGAACCCGTCGGCCTCGAGCCGCCGCAGCGTGCGGGCCAGGGTCGGCTGACGGAGGAGCGTGCCCGGGGGCCACGGTCGGTGGTCGCCATCGAGGAAGAGGGCGCCGGCGCTCCTCTGGCGCAGCGACCCCCGATAGCGTTGCGCCAGAGCGTGTTGCAGCGCCGTCGTGGGGAAGCCGTCCTCGGCCAGGGCGATGGCGGGCTCCAGAACCTCCCTTCGCCCGAGGCGTCCGTAGCGCGCGAGGACGTGGCTCAGGGCGGCCACGCTGCGGGGGACAGCCACGGCACGGTGCCCCCGGTAGCGCTTCGATCGGGCGACCTCGAGCGGGTGCGCCGCCATCGGCGCCCGACAGGCCCCGTCGATGAGAGATGTCCGTCCGGTGGCGGCGTGGTGGGCCAGCAGCACGGCCATGCCCCCCATCCCCGAGCCGGCCGGCTCGCAGACCCCCAGGGCAAAGGCCGCCGCCACGGCCGCGTCGAGTGCGTTGCCCCCTCTCTCCAGCATGGCCACTCCTGCGGACGTCGCCAGGTAGTGAGCGGTGGCCACCATCCCGCGCGTCGACGAGGCCGACCAGTCTCCGGCGGAGGCCGGCGAGCGGCGCTGCATCTCCTGGTCGTCGAACCGCTCGCGGAAGAACACGGAGACTCCAGTGGGAGCGTAGCATGGTGCCGGGTCCGGGGCGCTCTCGCTCGCCGGTGTACAATCGACGCAGCTCTCAGGCCCCTCGTCAAGCGCGAGAGGCGCATCTGGTCCCCAGCAAGCCGTCTTCAGGAGGATCGTCATGGCTCACTCCCTGGATCCCCGTCGCTCGCTCCCGCGGCCGTGGACCTCGGGTGCGGCCCTTGCCGCCCTCGTCCTTCTCCTCGGCTACGGACTGACCGGCCCTCGTGCCTCCGCGGAGTCCTCCGAATCCGACGCGAAGGCGATTGCGGTGGCCGACCGCGTCATGGAGACCCTCGGCGGCCAGGAGGCCTGGCAGGCCACCCGGTACCTCCGGTTCGACTTCGCCGTCGACCGCGAGGGGAAGACGCTGGCGCGTCGCGCCCACACCTGGGACCGTCGCACCGGGCGCTATCGGGTGGAGGCGACCGACGAGGAGGGTCGGCCGGTCGTAGTCCTCATGAACCTCAGCACGAAGGAGGGGAAGGCCTGGGTGGGAGGCGAACCCGCCTCCGGCGAAGCCCTTGACGGACTCCTCGAGTCCGGCTTCGCCTGGTGGACGAACGACACCTACTGGCTCCTCATGCCCTACAAGATGCGCGACGACGGCGTGGTGCTGACCTACGCCGGCATCGAAGCGGGGCAGAGCGGGACCTGGGAGAAGGTGCTCCTGACCTTCGAAGACGTGGGACTGACACCGAAGGACAAGTACTGGGTATTCGTCAACAAGAAGACGGGGCTCGTCGACCGCTGGGAGTTCGTCCTGAAGGGGGCCGACACCCCTCCCGTGCCCTGGAACTGGAGCGGCTGGAAGACCTACGGGGCGATCCAGCTCGCCGACGATCGCGTGAACCCCAACGACGGGACGCGCATCTACTTCCCGGTGCTGGACGTGCCGTCGTCGGTGCCCGACGCCGTGTTCAGCCAGCCCTGACGATCCTGCCCGCGAGTGGCGCGGGGCGGGCGCCCTCGCGTGCTCCCTTCAGCCTTCGCGAAGTGCCGGCCGACTCTGTCAGGGGGCCCTCACCTGGGGGCCGTTCTGGACGATCCGTTGGCTTCCCGCGTCGCCCTCGGTGAAGTACCTGCGCACGGCCGGGGGAGGAGGTCCCTTGCTTGACCTCGCACAGGTTGGGGCAGGCCCGGCAGACGAGGCTCTGGGACTCGTACCGTCTCCGGGCGGACTCGAAGCCGCGGAAGCGGGTCCCGTGCGCGGAGCCGGAGGCTCTCTCCTCGCGGGCGAGGAGGGCGGCGCCGATGGCGCCGGTCACGTCGTGGTGCGGGGGCACGCGAACGGGGCGGCCGAGCACCGCTTCGAAGGCGGAGGCGACTGCGGCGTTGTGGGCCACACCACCCAGGAACAGGATCCGGCTCCCCACCGTCCGTGAGCCCACGACGCGGTTCAGGTAGTTGTGGACGATGGAGTAGGCGAGACCAGCGGTGAGGTTCTCGACCGAGGCGCCGCGCTGCTGGTGGTGGACGAGGTCCGACTCCATGAAGACCGTGCAGCGCTCGCCCAGGCACGACGGGGCCGGTGCCTGGAGGGCGAGCTTCGCGAAATCGTCGCGGATGGAGAGGTCCAGCCGCTCGGCCTGCTCCTCGAGGAAGGAGCCGGTCCCGGCGGCGCAGGCGTTGTTCATCGCGAAGTTCACCACGACGCCCTGGTCGATGCGGATGAACTTGCTGTCCTGCCCCCCGATCTCGAACACGGTGTCCACGGCGGGGTCGATGGCCACCGCCGCCCGGGCCTGGGCGGTGATCTCGTTGCGCACCACGTCGGCCCCCACGTACTGGCCGACCAGGTGCCGCGCGGACCCGGTCGTGCCCACACCGACAACCTCGAGACGAGCGGCGATCTCTCCGCCGATCTGCCGGAGGCCCTCGCGGACGGCGTCCAGGGGCTTGCCGGCGGTGAGCAGGTAGCGACGGGCGACGACCCGATCCCGCGCGTCGAGGAGGACGAGGTTGGTGCTGATGGAGCCGACATCCACCCCCAGGTAGACGGCGGTGGGCTCACCGTCAGGTGCCGGGAAGGAGTAGAAGCACGTCGCCTCGCGGGGCGGCGACGCGAGGGGTTGGAGGCTCTTCTCCCCGTTGCCTCCGGCTCGCACCGCGGCTTCCAGCGGGCCGAAGCCGTGGAACGGGTGGGCGCGTCCCTGGTGGCGTTCGTCCAGGGCCACGTGCGCCGCCCCGATCGCCGCCATGAGGTCGCAGTGCTCCGGAACGACGAGCTCGCCCGGCTTCAGGGAGAGGACGTCCTCGAAGGCCTTCGCGACGGCGGCATTGCGGGCCACCCCGCCCTGGAAGAGGATCGGGGGCGTGAAGCGCTTCCCCTTGCCGATGACGCTGCGGAAGTTGCGGGCGAGGGCCTGACAGAGCCCGGCGAGGATGTCGGCGAGGGGAACGCCCTCCTGCTGCAGGTGGATCATGTCGGACTTGGCGAAGACGGTGCAGCGGCCGGCCACGCGGGCCGAGTGGCGGGAGGCGAGGGCCAGACGGGCGAACTCCCCGTCGATGCGGATGCCGAGGCGCTCGGCCTGCTGGTCGAGGAACGAGCCTGTGCCCGCGGCGCACAGCGCGTTCATGGCGAAGTCGCCGAGCGCCATCTGGCCGGAGGCCTCGTCCCACTCCACCGAGAGGAACTTGGAGTCCTGCCCGCCGATCTCGATGACCGTCCGCGCCTCGGGGTGGAGGACGCCCACCGCCCGCGTCTGGGTGACGAGCTCGTTGTTGTGAATCCCGCCGACGAGGCTCGCCACCGCACGACCACCCGACCCGGTGAGACCGACGGCGAGGATCCGCGCCCCTGCGAACTGCCGGTCGAGAAGTCGACTGGTCTCGAGGAGGGTCTCCCGGGGCTGCCCGTTGGCCCTCACGTAGCGGTGGGCGAGGATCTCACCGCCGGGGTCCAGCACGACCAGCTTGACCGTGGTCGAGCCGACGTCGATGCCGAGGGCGATGTCGCGCATCTGATTCCCACCCTTCTACCGGGGTGAGAATGAGCGGGAATCAGCCGTTACGGGAGATTGGCCCAGGGTGGGACGGTATCTGTACCGTCACGGCGTCGGAGGTGACCACGGGCCGACTCCGTGCACCGTCGGGGTGGGGAAGCGCGGGCGGGGGGGGGCGGGCTTAGCTCCCGTCCGGCTGCGACAGGCGGAGGTCACGGAAGGTGACCGCCAGCTCCGGCTCGGCGGTGTTGACCGCGACCACGCCCACGAGAGCCACGGTCGGCAAGTCGACCTCCCTGTGCCCCACCTCACGCCACTGGAGAAGGTTTCCGGGGCGGGTGTTACCGCAGGCGGTGTGCCTCTTGAGTTCCCGCCGCCTGTCAGTCCGCGGGGGGCGTGTGGGTCACCTTCAGATCGTAGGTTCCCGCGGCGTACCCGCGGACCATGACGAAGGCCTCGCTCTGGCCGGCGGGGACGTCGAGGGCGCAGCTCTCGTCGGGTCCCACCAGGTAGGGCCGGCAGTCGTAGTCGAATCGAGTCGGCTCCTGCCCGAACCGGACGTAGAGGTCCGGGTCGCCGGTCGCGTCGTCGCCTCCCATCTCGGCTTCGAAGACCGAGCCAGGGGCCACGGGGAAGGACCCGTGATCCTTCTCCTCGTCGAGCGCCACCGATTGGCCGAGGAAGGACCGGGTCTGTGGCTCTCCGGCCCCGTTTCCGCCGGGGACCTCGGGCTCGCAGATGGTCGTGTCGATGGTGAAGCCCTGGGCCGCGCCGTAGAGGCAGGCGGCTCCGCTCTGGTCCCTGGCGGTCAGGGTGAGCGACCAGTCTCCCATCCCGTTGCACTGCGGGTAGTGCATGACCGAGAAGGGGTCGTAGTCGGTCAGGGGACGCCAGTCCATGTCCTCGAAGCAGGCCCCGGAGCTCGGCCGGGTGTGCTCGTGGCGGAAGCCGAGGGTGTGGCCGAGCTCGTGGCGCAGGATACCGACGAGCTGGAGCCGGCCCGACGGGTCGAGGTCGAAAGAGCTCCTGTCGATGAGGACGTTGCGGCCGGACCGTGGCTCGTTGGGGAAGAAGGCCCGGGCCAGGTACTGTCCGTTCACGTCGACTGGCCGGACGTCGAACACGACGCTCTCGTTGGCGGCGGTGCAGTCTGCGTCCTCCGGTTCCAGATGGATGAAGTCGATGTCTGCCACGCCCTCCCAGGCGCCCGCGGCGGCCTCCATGTCCTGGAGGACAGCGGCGTGGCGTTCGCCGAAGCCGGTGCTGACGCAGTAGGTGAGAGCCTTCTTCTGGACGTGGTTCCAGGCGGCGTCCATGCCTCCGACCTGGTGAACGACGAGCTCCATCAAGTGCCGCTCCGGCTCCCGTGCCACCTCGCTCTCGAAGAACTCTTCGAGGTGCTTCTCGTCGAGAATGGGCGTGTCGCCGTTGACGATGAACTTGCCTCCCTCGAAGGGCTCCCGATAGACCCGCTCCTTGAACTCCTCGAAGCTGAGGTTGGCCAGGGCGGCGCGGTCCCTGCTGGCCGCGTCCTCGAGGAAGGCCTGGGCCTCCTCGAGGGTCGGAGCCGGCCCCTGGTCGCCCTCGGACGCCGGCGGCGGCGGACCGCAGCCCACGACTGCGAAGAGAAGCATCAGCGGGACACTGCCCAGGAACGCGTTCGTCTCCTTCATGGCTCGTCTTCCTCTTCTGGCTCGGGATTCGAGTGCTTCTTGTCGCACGGCTCGACGACGAGATTCACGAGATCGACATCCTCAACGGTTGCGCGGGCGCGCCCGAGGGCTCTCTTTCCGGCCTCGGCGTCCTCGTACTCGACGCACAGTCTCGTCTCACCCTCGAGACCGATGCGCGTGCGACGGCTCTGGACGACAGCTCCGTCACGTCGATCCTCGTCGACCTGCTGCTGCACCTCTTCCAGCGCCCGGCGCGCTTCGGGGGGGACGCCGCCGCCGCGGGAGAGGGCATAGACGGCAAAGCTCCGCGGATCCGGGGTGGCCGGCTCGCCCTCCTTTGGCTCCTGCCCGGCCTCACCGGGGCCTCCGGCGCCGGCGAGCAGGAGGCCTCCGATCACGAGGGCCGAGATCCCCCTCGATGCCCTCCTCCAACGCGTCGACATGGCCGTGCCCCCTCCTTCCGGGAACCTGGGCTCGAGATCCGGGATCGTCTCCCGTGCATCCGTCTCCGCCCAGGCTAGGGTTCCTTCGCGTAGAGAAGTCTGTTCGGGGTGTCCGCGCCCACGCCGTCGAGCGTGTCGGGTGTGGCGCCTTCCACCACGCAGGCCGCGACGGCCTCGGGCGGGCCCGGGTGCCGCGCCAGGCACAGGGCCGCGGTGCCCGCGGCGTGGGGTGAGGCCATGGAGGTCCCGCTCATGACGGTGCTGCCGCCGCCCCGGGCCGCCGATTCGACGTCGACGCCCGGCCCATAGAGGTCGATGCAGCCGCCGGTGTTGCTGAAGCTCGCGGAGTTGTCGCGCTGATCGCTCGCGCCGAGCGTGAGGGCCTGCTTGACCCGTGACGGCGAGTAGTTGCACGCGCTCAGGTTGTCGTTACCGGCGGCGATCGCGTAGGTGACGCCGGCGGCGATGGAGTTGCACACCGCCTGGTCCAGGGCGGGAGACACGGAGCCTCCCAGCGACATGTTGGCGACGGCGGGCCATCCGTTCGCTCGAACGTGGCCGGTCACCCAGTCGACGCCGCGTATCACGCCGGTGTCGGTTCCAGTGCCGTCGGAGTCGAGCACGCGCACCGCGTGAATCGTGGCACCCTTGGCGAGCCCCCAGGTCGTCCCCGCAACGGTGCCGGTCACGTGGGTGCCGTGGCCGTGGCCGTCAATGGGCTCCCCACCGAAGACCGAGAAGCCCTCGCCGACCCGTCCCGCGAAGTCGGGGTGATCCGCGTCGAGGCCGGTGTCGATCGTGTACTCGTGGACTCCAGCTCCGTCCTCACCCGGCTCGAACTTGCGGTCGAGCGGGAGGTCGCGCTGATCGATGCGATCGAGGCCCCAGGGGACGACCGCTTCGACGGTCTCGCCCTGCTGCGGGCGAAGGATCGTCTTGTAGCCTTCCTCCTGGACGTACGCCACCTGGGGATCCCGGGCGACCTGGGCTGCGCCGTTGGCGTCCATGGTGGCCGAGAAGCCCGAGAGCGCCTGGTTGAAGGTGGCGACGTTGGTGGCCTGCGTGAAGCGGGCGGCGATGCTGGCGACTTCCTGGGGCGCGCCGGGCGCGCGCTTCAGCACGACGATGTAGCGATTGGGAATCGGGTTCTTGACCCGCACCACGCCGCTCAGCTCCGGTGGCGCCGTGCAGTCGTAGGGGACGGGCGCCGCGGTGCTACAGGCCGGCAGCGCGACGACCGCGACAACGAAGAGAATGGCCAGCCTTCGGTCCATTTCCCCTCCTCCTTGTTCGGAACCCTTCCCCGCATACTAGCCCCGTTCTCCGTGAACTGTGCTGTGTTCTCCGTCACGGTCTGGTGTGGGGTCAAGGTCAGCGCGCCGCAGGGACCTGTGCTTCCTTTCTGAAGGTGAATGTCTCCTCATCGGGCTCGACGACGATGGGGTACTCCTCGTTGAAGTGGCCGCCAAGGGCCTCCACCGGGGGTCGGATGGGCCTGGGCCCCGCGCGGGCTCCACGCCGCGCTATGCTACGCGGGCGAGCGACTCGATCGGCGTCCATCCATGAATGAAGCCTTCCCCCGTCGGTACCAGATCCTCGCCGTCGTGATGGTCGGTTCGATCCTGGGCCCCCTCGACGGCAGCATCCTCAACGTCATCCTCCCCACCGTCACCCACACGTTCTCGGCCACCATGGCCGTGGCGGAGTGGGTTCCCATGGTCTACCTGCTCACCATCGCGGGCCTGGTGCTGCTCTTCGGCCGTCTGGGCGACATCGTCGGCTACCGCAGGGTCTTCCTCACCGGGCTCCTCGCGTTCGTGGCGGCCTCCGTGCTGTGCGCCACCAGCCCCACGATCCACGCCCTGGTGGCCTTCCGGGCGCTTCAGGGCGTGGCCGCCAGCATGATGATGGCCGTTCCGTTGGCCATCCTGACCGGCTCCTTCCCCCCGACCCAACGTGGCCAGGCCCTGGGGCTCTACGCCCTCAGCATCTCCATGGGGCTGGCGGTGGGTCCCAGCCTCGGCGGTCTCCTCACGGATCTCGTCTCCTGGCGCGCGGCGTTCCTCATCAACGTTCCCGTGGGCCTGGCCGCCTTCGTCCTCGCCGTGCGCGTGCTCCCGGACATGCGTGGCCGCGCCGGCGGACTGGACCTGGCCGGGTCCGCTCTGGCGCTCTCGGCGCTGTCCAGCTTTCTGCTGTTCATCACCGAGGCGCAGGAAGACGGCCTGACGCCCCTCACGGTGGCCCTCCTCGCCGTCGCCATCCTCTCCGCCGGGCTCTTCATCCGCGCGGAGCGGCGCTCGCCCGATCCGCTGCTGCCCCTGGAGCTCTTTCGGAGCGCGAGCCTGACCTGCGGCGCTCTGGCCGCGCTGTTCAACTTCATGGCCCAGTTCGTGGTGGTCTTCCTCACACCGTTCTTCCTGCAGAGGGTGCTCGAGGAGAGCCCGAGTCGGGTGGGTCTCGTCATGACCGCGTTCCCCGTCGCCGTGCTGTGCGTCGCTCCGCTGGCGGGGGCCCTGTCCGACCGCATTGGCACGGTCGGGCCCGCCGTGTGCGGCGCCCTGGTGTCCGCGCTGGCCTGCGCCCTGCTGGCGACCCTGCCCGCCGACACCGGGCCGGAGCAGGTGGCGTGGAGGTTGGCGCTGTTCGGGCTGGGCGCCGGGATCTTCGGCTCGCCCAACAACAGTGCGGTGATGGGCAGCGCGCCCCGAGAGCACCTCGGCGTGATCTCCAGCCTGCTCGCCACGGTTCGGACCGTGGGCATGGTGCTGGGCGTGGCGGCGGGCGGCGCGGTCCTCTACGCCTCGGTCCCGCCGTCGCTTCTTCACGGCGGCCCGCTGGACCCGGCCCAGGCGGGCACCTACCTCGCCGGCCTGCGCCACGCCTACGCGGTCGGGTGCGGCTTCGCCCTGCTCCAGGCTCTCCTCTCGATGGTCCGGGGGTGGCGCGCCGCGTGAGACCCGGCGGCCGGTGACGCGATGACGGTGCCAGGTACACCGTGCCCTGGCGCCGCGGGCCACCGACGGGCAAGGTCACCGAGAGGGGGCGTAGCGGTAGGCCGCCGAGCTCCAGAAGCGCCGACCACGACGCTCCACGACCTGGGCGCGGTCGTCGGCGCGGAGGCGGCGCAGGGCGCGGGCCACCCCCTGGGGCGAGAGGTCTCGAGCCAGCGCATCCTGCAGCTCGGTCTCGCTCAACGGGTGCCGGGTGATGACCTCGATCAGGGAGTCGACGACGGGGACCTCTCGGCCGAGCTCCACGTCGCCCGTCCCCGGCGGGGCGAGGCGGACCTTCGCCCCCAGGATGCGCAGAGCCCGATCGAGGCTGCCGGCTTCGGGTGGCCGCACCCACTCCTCCGCCGGGGGGCGGCTCGGCACGAGGAGGTGCACCTCGTCGGGGTCGATCCGGCGGAGGGCGCTGGCGAGGCCCTGAAGGGCCGTCTCGCCGTCGTTCATTCCCCTGACGAGCATCACCTCGACCCAGAGCTGCCCGGGGAACCTCCTGCGGAAGGCCGCGAGTCCCTCCACGTGCGATTCCAGGTGCAGCCCGGGGTGAGGGCGGTTGATGGCGCGATGAAGCGACTCAATCCCGGCGTCCAGGGACGGGAGCACGGCGTCGGCCGCCGCCAGCTCATTGCGAACGTCCTCGCGGGAAAGCAACGCCCCGTTGGTGATCACGGCGACCGGCGCCACCGCCATGGCCTGGACCTCCCGGATCATCCGGCCCAGGTCGGCGTGGAGCGTTGGCTCCCCGGAACCCACGAAGGTGACCCAGTCGACGGCGTCCCGGCAGCGGTGGAGGGCAGCCTCGACCTCGTCCAGAACGGTCCCCACGGGTACAAGAGATCGACGCTCCCTCGAGAGGGGCGTGGTGCGGCCGAGCTGACAGTAGACGCAGTTCCAGTTGCAGGTCTTCGGCGGAACCGGATCGATCCCCAGCGAGCGCCCGAGGCGTCGTGACGGTACGGGTCCGAAGACGTGCCGCATGAGCCGGCCTCAGCTCGGTCCCGCGGACAGAACCGGCTCATCCATGCCGACCGGGTCTCCGGTCGTACGACGGGTCCGGACGGTTTCCGGAACGGCGACTAGGATCGTCCACGCGAGGCACGCGATCATCGGCTCCACCCCACGACGAGATTAGAGCAAGACACTTGCCAGGCCGGTCGAGATCCCCGGGGGGAACGCTCTGTCTGGCCGTCGCCGGCGAGAACGCCGGAGCGGATGGCCGGCTATTCCACCCGACCTGGGGAGCACTTCGCCCCCAAAGCCCTTGTTCTGTAGAGAGTTGGGGGACGTGCGGGAGCTCCCGTCCAGCTAATGGCAAAAACTCTACTTGCAATTTGTCACTAGTTGCGCCATCTTGTGAGTGAAGGAGGACGCACGAGAGACATGCCGGGTGGGGCAAGAGGACGCGGAATGGGGCGCGG
>Ga0316576_10002426_pt1 | contig 10594 bp, 9 predicted proteins | sample S0NA_FD_203075 | JGI IMG/M metagenome (GOLD analysis project Ga0316576, IMG submission 203075) | Rhizosphere microbial communities from salt marsh grasses in Alabama, United States - S0-2_050615r3r5 | ecosystem: Host-associated > Plants > Roots > Rhizosphere | place: USA: Alabama | collected... | reverse complement strand
TCGTGCATCCATAAGGGTTGGTGCACGAGCAGGGGAAATCCTCGGTTACCGGCACCGACGCCGGATCTCCGTAGACGGTGCAGGAGGAGCTGAAAATAAGCCTGTTCACGCCGTGGTCGAGCATCACCTCGACGAGCACCAGCGTCGACACAATATTGGTGTGGTAATAGAGCAGCGGCTTTTCCACCGACTCGCCTACCGCCTTCAGTCCGGCAAAATGGATCACCGCTTCGATCGGCGTCGATGCCCGGGCGAATACCGCGTCCAGTGCCTGCCGGTCCCGGACGTCATGAACGACAAGCTTGAGGTGTCGCCCGGTCAGCCGTTCGACCCGCCGCAGTGATTCGCGTTTGGCGTTTGACAGGTTGTCAACCACCGTTATCTCGTATCCCTGCTCGAGCAGTTCCAGACAGGTATGGCTCCCGATATATCCGGCACCGCCGGTGACCAGAATGTGTCCCATGGCCAAATGCTCCTTCAGTCATTGACTCAGATGATAATCAAAATTATTCTGCAGATTGGCGTCCATCGCGCTCCGCGACGGTTCGTCATGAATTATCTGAATCTCATAATTTAGTCCGATGAGCACCTCCGGGCAAGGGCAAAATCAGCTGCTTTAGATCGGACCAATTGCAAGCTCGTGGAGGAATTATGCCGTACGTCAGTATCAGGGTCGCAGGCACCTTGACCAAGACACAGAAGGAAAAGATCAGTGTCGGGGTAACCGATGTGATCGTCAGAGAGACCGGCAAACCGCCGGAAAGCGTTCTGGTATTCATCGACGAGGTGAATCGGGATAACGTTGCCAAGGCAGGCAGGCTTCTCAGCAACGGCTGATGGCTACCCAGGCGGAAAAACGGATTGCCGAGCTGACCTCTCAGCTCACCGAACACGCCTACCGGTACTACGTCCTTGACGATCCGATCATCTCCGATGGTGAATACGACCAGCTGTTTCATGAACTGCTGAGCCTGGAAGAGGCGTTTCCCCACCTGGCTGCTGACGATTCGCCGACCCGCCGGATCGGCGGCGCACCGCTCGACAAGTTCGAGCAGGTTGAGCACCGTCTGCCGATGCTGAGCCTGGAGAACGGCTTCAGCGCCGCGGACCTGGCGGAGTTCGCGGATAAACTGGAACGCTTTCTCAACGAGCCGGTGACCGGCGGATACTCGGCAGAGCCGAAACTGGACGGGCTCGCCGTCGAACTGATTTATCGAGACGGCCGCTTCGCCCTCGGTTCCACCCGCGGTGACGGGCTTACCGGCGAAAACGTCAGCGTCCAGCTCAGGACCATCAACGCGATCCCGCTCAAGCTGCTGGGAGACCCTCCGCCGCTGCTCGAAGTCCGCGGCGAAATCTATATGGAAAAGGCGGGTTTCGAGAAGCTCAACCGGATGCAGCTGGACAGGGGCCTGCAGCCCTTTGCAAACCCACGCAATGCCGCCGCCGGCTCTCTGCGGCAGCTCGATCCGGCGATAACCGCCAAACGGCCGCTGAGGTTTTTCGCCTACTCCGTGAGTGAGCCGGACGCGACCGGCTGCCGGAGCCAGGTCGATCTGCTTGAATTTCTCAACCGCAGCGGCTTTCCCACCTGTCCGCACAACAAATTCTGCACCGATATTGACGCGGTGATCGGCCACTACCATTCACTGGCCTCGATCCGCCACCAACTTCCCTACGACATCGACGGCATGGTGGTCAAGGTCGACCGACTGCAGCTGCAGGCCAGGCTGGGAATCAAATCCAGGGCACCGCGCTGGGCCATCGCCTGGAAATTTCCGGCATCTCAGGCAACCACCCGGCTGCACGGCGTCGAATTTCAGGTCGGCAGGACCGGAGCGGTCACGCCGGTGGCCCTGCTCGACCCGGTATCGCTGGACGGCGCAACAGTCAGCAGGGCCACCCTGCATAACCAGGACGAAATCGACCGTAAGGATCTGCGCATCGGTGACGCGGTGCTGGTGCAGCGGGCGGGAGACGTGATCCCGGAGGTGCTCCGGCCGGTAGCGGAAAAGCGGGACGGCAGTGAAACCCCCATCACGATCCCGACCACCTGCCCGGCCTGCGACTCACCGCTGAGCAAGCCCGAGGGAGAAGCCGTCACCCGCTGCACGAACATCTTTTGCCCCGCCCAGCGGCTGCGCGGGCTGATCCATTTCTGTTCAAAGGCGGGACTCGATATCGACGGGCTCGGCAAACGCTACGTCGAACAGTTGTACGAAGCGGGCATCCTCCAGTCCATCCCCGACCTGTTCGGCCTCGAGCGAGACGTGCTGAAGGATCTTGACGGATGGGGCGAGAAATCTGCGGACAATGTGCTGACGGCGATCGAACGGGCGAAACACCCGGCGCTGTCGGATTTCATCGCCGCACTGGGAATCCGCTTTATCGGCGAGACCTCGGCGGCGCTGCTCGAGCGCCATTTTCCCACCCTCGACAAACTGAGCTCCGCAACCGAAGAAGAACTGCTCGATATAGACGGCATTGGAGAGCAGGCGGCCCGCAGCCTGGTCTCCTATTTCGCCAGTCAGACCACCATGGACATGATCGAGCGGTTATATCGTTCCGGCGTGCAGCCGGTCCCCCGGCATGCCGGTGGTTCGGCCGGGGCGCTGGCCGGGACGACGATCGTATTCACCGGCAGCCTGTCACTGTCCCGTGATGAGGCGAAGAAGCTGGTGAAAGAACACGGGGGTGCCATCGCCTCGTCGGTTACCAGCAAGGTGACCCACGTCGTCGCCGGCGACAAGGCTGGTTCAAAACTGAAACAGGCGCAGGAGGCCGGAAAGGTGATCCTGACCGAAGCGCAGTTTCTCGAACTGGTGTCCGCGAAGTGAACGGAAGCGAGAAACGCTTTTGTAAATTGACGGGCAATATTGTATTAAAACAGCAGGGAGCGGAATCATGCGATACGACCGTAAGTCCCCGGTCCACAAAAAATCGGGAAGACAGCCGGTCCGCCGCCCCTGAAACACTCCACGCCCGCACCGTGCTCCAGGAACTCCGGGTCTGCCGATCGATATGGGGCGTGTCCCCTGAACCGGACAAGAACTGATGGTGGTCCCCGCAACGGGGCCTGTTACATCCCGCAACCCGCAATCTCTCAAGGAGGAGGAAACGATGAAGAAGCTGTTTCTGCTTGGACTGATCCTGTCTTTCTGCTGCGTACAGCCGACCCTGGCTGCAACGCCGAAAGACACCCTGGTGATGGCCAGTAAGATCGACGACATCATCACGCTCGATCCGGCCGAAATTTTTGAGTTTTCAGGTGCTGAATATGCCGCCAACACTTACGACCGGCTGATTAACTACGACGTCGACAACGTCAGTGACATCTACGGCGGCATCGCAGAAAGCTGGGAGATTTCCGAAGACGGCCTGACCTTTACCTTCAAGATCAGGCAGGGGGTCACCTTCGCATCCGGCAACAAGCTCACTGCCGATGATGTGGTGTTCTCGCTGAGAAGGGTCATCATCCTCGACAAATCGCCGGCATTCATCCTCACCCAGTTCGGCTTCACCCCGGAGAACGTCGAGCAGACCATTACCAAGGTGGATGACTACACCGTCAAGGTCGTGATCGACAAGCCATATGCCCCGACCTTTCTGCTCTACTGCCTCACCTCGACCGCCGGTTCGGTCGTCGACATGAAGGAGGTCATGGCCCACGAAACGGATGGCGATCTCGGCTATAACTGGCTGAAAACCGCCTATGCCGGCTCCGGCCCGTACATGCTTAAAACCTGGAAACCCTCGGAGATATTGAATCTCGAAGCGAATCCGAACTACTGGAATGAACCGGCAAAACTCAAGCGGGTGATCATCCGCCATATCAACGAGTCGGCAAATCAACGCCTGCTCCTCGAGAAAGGCGATATCGACATGGCCCGGAACCTGCGGCCGGACGATTTGAAAGGGTTGGAAGGCAACAAGGACGTGAAGGTCCGCAAGAAGGCCAAGGGCGCCATCTGGTACCTCGGCCTCAATCAGAAGAATGAATATCTGAGCAAACCCCAGGTCCGGCAGGCATTGAAATACCTGATCGACTACCAGGGCATGGAACAGACCATACTCAACGGCAAGGCGACGATCCATCAGGCGTTCCTGCCCAAAGGCTTCCTCGGCGCTCTCGAGGAAACCCCGTTCACGCTGGATGTCGACAAGGCCAAGGCATTGCTGAAGGAGGCTGGACTCGAGAACGGCTTCTCGGTGACCATGGACACCCGCAACAACGAGCCGACCACCTCAATGGCGTTGTCCATCCAGTCGACGTTTGCCCAGGCCGGTATCAAGCTCGAGATCATCCCCGGTGAAGGCAAGCAGACGCTGACCAAGTACCGTGCCCGCAATCACGACATCTACATCGGCCGCTGGGGACCGGACTACATGGATCCGCACACCAATGCCGATACCTTCGCCCGCAACCCCGACAACAGCGACGACGCCAAATCGAAGCCGCTGGCCTGGAGAAACGCGTGGGATATCCCGGAAATGACCAAGAAGGCCGACGCGGCGGTGCTGGAGAAAGACACCAAGAAGCGCGCCGAGATGTACCTGGAACTGCAGCGCGAACACCAGCAGGTGTCTCCGTTCGTGATCATGTTCCAGGACATCGAGATACTGGCCGAGCGGGCCAATGTCGAGGGCTTCATTCTGGGACCGAGCTTCGACAGCAACTTTTACCAGTACACGACCAAGTAGCAATAGTAACGGGCCGCCCATCCCGGCCCGCATAGGATCGACCCTGGGACCCGCTTCGACCGAGCGCTGGTCGAAGCGGGTTCCGTACGATCGGGCACCACCGGGACCAGATGCTGCAGATGCTTACCAGACGACGCCTGTTGAAGGCGACACGGCAGACGCTGAAACTGCTGGTAATCGTTTCCACGACCTTTTTCGGCCTGCTCCTGATCACCTTTCTGATCGGCCGGGTCGTGCCGATCGATCCGGTGCTGGCGGTGGTCGGCGACAAGGCATCGCCCGAGGTATACGAAAAGGCCCGCCTGGCAATGGGACTGCATCTGCCCCTCTGGCAGCAGTTCCTGATCTACATCAACAACGTCCTGCACGGCGATCTCGGCGTCTCGGTGCTCACCGCCAAGCCGGTCACCGAAGACATCAGACGGGTGTTCCCGGCCACCATCGAACTGGCGGTGACCGCGACCTGCATCGGCGTGCTCGTCGGCATACCGCTCGGGGTGTTCTCGGCGGTCAAGCGGGACAGCTTCCTCGACCACGTGACCCGGGTGATCGGGCTGCTCGGCTACTCGCTGCCGATCTTCTGGCTCGGCCTGATGGCTCTGATGGTCTTTTACGCACAGCTCGACTGGCTGCCCGGGCCGGGCCGGGTGGACGTATTCTACGAAGACATCGTCGAGCCGGTCACCGGCATCATGATTGTCGACTGTATCATCGCCCGGGAATGGGAGATCATGAGAAACGCGATCTGGCACGTGATCCTGCCGGCATCCCTGCTCGGCTACTACTCGATGGCCTACCTGTCGAGGATGACCCGCTCGTTCATGATCGAACAACTGCGCCAGGAATACATCCTCACCGCCCGGGTCAAGGGTGTGACGGAGTGGAAGGTGATCTGGGTGCACGCGCTCGGCAATTGTGCGATTCCGCTGATCACCGTGGTCGCCCTGAGTTTTGGCGGGCTGCTGGAGGGCTCGGTGCTCACCGAGACGGTGTTCGCGTGGCCGGGCCTGGGGCTGTACCTGACCAACTCGCTGCTCAATGCCGACATGAACGCGGTTCTCGGCGCCACCATTGTGGTGGGGTCGATCTTTCTGGGAGTCAACCTGCTTTCCGATTTCCTGTACAAGGTGGCGGACCCGAGGGCCAGATGAACGAACCAAGGTGAGGAAATCACGGGGACAGGCTTCGGTCTGTTTCCGGTTTAGCCAATTCAATGACCCGGAAACAAAAAATACAGGGAGCCAGGGCCTGGCTGCTTACTGACACCCCGGACTCGGCGTTTCAAGCGGCAGCCGGCAGGTTTTATCTGGGCCTCCTTGAGTTTTTCCACAACCGGCTGGCGGTGGTGGGGCTGCTCATTATCCTCGCACTGATCACCACCGCGATATTCGCGCCGCAGATCGCCCCCTTCGACCCGGTCGCCACCGATTTGGCCAACCGGCTGCAGCCGCTCTCTGCCCACCACTGGTTCGGCACCGACGAGATGGGCCGCGACATCTTCTCGCGGATCGTCTGGGGCTCCAGGCTGACGCTCTATGTTATCATCCTGGTCGCGGTTATCGCGGCACCGGTCGGCATCCTGGTAGGGACCGTATCGGGATATTTCGGCGGCTCCATCGACACCGTGCTGATGCGCATCACCGACATCTTCCTGGCCTTCCCCAAGCTGATCCTGGCACTGGCTTTCGTGGCCGCGCTGGGGCCGGGTATCGAGAATGCGATCATCGCCATATCGATCACCTCGTGGCCGCCCTATGCGCGCATTGCCCGTGCGGAAACCCTGACCATCCGCAATTCCGACTTCATCCGGGCAATTCGCCTGCAGGGGGCGGGGCCGCTGCGGATCATCACCAAGCATATCATGCCGCTTTGCCTGTCTTCTCTGATCGTCAGAGTGACCCTCGACATGGCCGGCATTATCCTCACCGCGGCCGGCCTCGGCTTCCTGGGCCTCGGCGCCCAGCCGCCGTCGCCCGAATGGGGAGCGATGACCTCGGCGGGCCGTTCCTTCATTCTCGACCAGTGGTGGCTGATCACCATGCCGGGCACCGCGATCTTCGTCGTCAGCCTGGCCTTCAATCTGCTCGGTGACGGCCTGCGTGAAGTCCTCGATCCCAAAAGCGACAGCTGATCATGAAACGGAGCGATTCGATGGATAATCACCTGCTCAGCGTGAAAAATCTCTGCGTCTCCTTCCCTTCGCCGAAGGGAGCCGTCGATGCAGTACGGCACGTTAGCTTTGCGATGGGCAGGGAGAAGATCGGTATCGTCGGCGAGTCGGGATCGGGCAAATCGGTAACCGGCCGGGCCGTGCTGCGGCTGCTGCCGCCGTATGCCCGGGTCACTGCCGGACACATCATCTACCAGGGCCGGGACCTGCAATCCCTGAGCGAAAAGGAGATGCGGGGAATCCGCGGCAGAGGGATTTCGATGGTCATGCAGGACCCGAAATACTCGCTGAACCCGGTCAGAACGGTCGGCAGGCAGATCCGGGAGGCCTACGAGATCAACCACACGGTCTCCAGACATGAAGCCCGCAGGCAGGCCCTAGAAATGCTCGAAGCAGTGCGCATCCGCAATCCCGAACAGGTCTACCATCTCTATCCCCACGAAGTGTCAGGCGGTATGGGACAGCGAATCATGATCGCGATGATGCTGGTTCCCAAACCAGGCCTGCTGATCGCCGATGAACCGACCTCGGCGCTCGACGTTACCGTGCAGCTGCAGGTCCTGGCTATTCTCGACGACCTGGTGAGCCAGCGCGGTATGGGGCTGATCTTCATCTCTCACGACCTGGAACTGGTGTCCTCCTTTTGCGACCGCATCATCATCATGTACGGCGGCAGGATCATGGAAGTCGTCGCTGCCGACAGGCTGCATGAATCCTCCCATCCCTACACCAGAGGGTTGCTCAACTGCCTGCCGAAGATCGACGGAGACCGTAAGCCGCTACCGACACTGCAGCGCGACGACGCGTGGCTCGAGCAGCCCGAGAACCAGGAGGAGGTGATCTAAGCCATGCTGCGGGTGGACAGGCTCAACGTGATCTTCGGTCTTGGTGCCGCCAAAAATCATGCGGTGAAGGACGTCTCCTTCACGGCCGCAAGAGGTGATAGCTTCGGCCTGGTAGGAGAGTCCGGATCCGGGAAATCGACGGTGCTGAACTGTATCTCAGGGCTGCTTGCCAACTGGGACGGCACCATTGAAGTGGATGGATCACCGGTATTTCATAAACGGCACATGTCATTTTACCGCAAGGTCCAGATGGTATTTCAGGACCCCTACGGTTCCCTGCATCCGCGCCACACGATCGATCAGACCCTCAAGGAACCGATCGCTATCCACCGGCTCGGCGACGCCAACCGGCGGGTAGACCGGGTACTCAGGGAGGTCGGCCTCGGACCCCGGTTCCGTTTCCGCTACCCCCATCAGCTGTCCGGAGGTCAGCGTCAGCGTGTGGCGGTGGCCCGGGCGCTGATTCTGGAACCCGAGATCATACTGCTCGACGAACCCACCTCGGCGCTGGACGTGTCGATCCAAGCGGAGGTCCTTAATCTGCTCCAGGAGATACGTGCAGAACGCAACCTTACCTATGTCCTGGTGAGCCACGATCTGGCCGTCGTTTCCCACATGTGCGATAGGATTGCCGTGATGAATCGCGGCGAGACGGTGGAGATCATTGACCGCAGGCAGCTTCAGAGCGGGTCATTGAAAGAACGGTACACGCGCCAGCTTCTGACCGCCTCCAAAGGCTACGACCGGGCGGCCATCGATCAATTCCAGGACTTCTGATTGCAGGGAATGGAGAGATGACTCCGAACGCAACCATCAATGTCAGCGTCAGCAGCCATTACCGGAACGGCTCCTATGACAGCGAGACCGTAACCCAGGGTATTCTTGGCGAACGGGTCGAGATCCTCGAACATGCCCCGCTCTTCTCCAAAATCAGGCAGCACGACGGTTACGTGAGCTGGATCGGCACCGATCAACTGGCAACAGGAGATTCTCCGGACGGACCGACGGTCCTGGTCAGAAGCCACTTCATCTGCATCCGTGCGGAACCGTCGCCGCGTTCCGAGGTCATCCGGGACGCAGTGATCGGCTCGAGGCTCTGCGCCGACGACCAGTGCCACGGCTGGACCCGGATCCTGCTGCCGGACGGACAGCCCGGATGGGTCGAAACGGATCGTTTCGGCTCTTTCGACGCCGCCACTCCTGAGCGTATCATCGGACTTGCAGCTGAATTCCTCGGCTATCAGTATCTGTGGGGCGGCCGTACTCCCAAGGGTTTCGACTGCTCGGGCCTGGTTCAGACCGTCTTTGCGCTCCACGGTATCCCCCTGCCCCGGGATTCCTGGCAGCAGCAGAAGCAGCACCAGCTGTCGAGGAATTTCTCTGACGCCCGGCGGGGCGACCTGCTGTTTTTCGGCAAGACTCCCGGAACCGTCACCCATGTGGCCATCTCTCTCGGCAGCGGGCGCTTTATCCATGCCAGCGGCTGGGTCAGATACAACAGTTTCAACATATCAGATCCCGATTTCAGCGGGAACCTGGCCGCAACCTTCATCTCCGTCAACCGCTATCCTTCAGGAACCTGATCGCCGTGAAAATTACCGGAATTAACACATCATCTGTCACCATCCCGCTCAACACCGTCTTCAGGACGGCACTGAGAAGCGTGGAAAAAATCGAGAACGTGATCGTCACCGTGACCACCGACAGCGGACCCGTCGGCTACGGCAGCGCCGCCCCGACGACGGTGATCACCGGCGAAACTACCGCCTCGATCATCGGCGCCATCGACCACATCGACACCGCGCTCCGCGGCATGGAGCTGGATAGCCATGAACTGGTCTTCCGGAGGCTGAACCGCTGCATCGTCGGCAACACCTCGGCCAAGGCGGCCGTGGACATGGCCCTCTACGACCTGCTCGCAAAATCGCTCGGGATTCCGCTGTACCGGCTGCTGGGAGGTATCGCGCACCGGGTGGAGACCGATATCACCATCAGCCTCGACGACATCGGGACCATGGTTGCAGACAGCCGCAGACGGCTCTCCGAGGGTTTCAACATCCTCAAGGTCAAGGTCGGCAGTGACCCGCAGCTCGATATCGAACGGCTCGAGCAGATCAGCCGGGCCGTCGGCGATCAGGTCACCATCCGAATCGACGCCAATCAGGGCTGGTCGGCTAAGGCGGCGGTGCAGGTTGGCTCCGAGCTGGCGCGACGCAGGATTCCGATCGAGCTTATGGAGCAGCCGGTAAAAGCACGCTCCTGGTCAGAGCTGGCCTTTGTCAGGGCCCATGCTCCGATGCCGGTCTACGCGGACGAATCTTTTTTCTCTCCGGGAGATGCGCTGGAACTGATCAAGAGCGATGCGGTCGACGGCATCAATATCAAGCTGATGAAATGCGGCGGCATCTACAACGCACTGAAGATTGCCGCCATCGCCGACGCCGCCTCCATCCCGTGCATGATCGGTTCGATGATGGAGTGTTCCATCAGCGTCACCGCCGCGGCGCATCTGGCAGCAGCAACCTCCAACATCACCGGCTGCGACCTCGATGCGCCGCTCTTCTGCAGCCGCAGCCCGGGGGTGGGGGGCATCTCATACAGCGGCGCCGAAATCGTGCTGCCCGCGGAACCGGGTCTGGGGATCAGCCGGATCCTCGACCTTTGATCGCGGTGACGGGCTTGAGACCGGGAAGACAGACGCAAATCTGTCCCCCGCTGCACGTGTCAGCAGAAATATAATCGTATTATCGATGAGGCCTATCAGATGAAAATATACATGAGCATCGATCTCGAGGGCATATGCGGCACCACCCATTGGGACGAAGTGACCCGCGGCGGCGAGCGTTATGCCGAGTTTCAGAAGCAGATGACGGCGGAA